>Ga0102816_1000644_pt1 | contig 13468 bp, 5 predicted proteins | sample ColrivemetaGS545_FD_84509 | JGI IMG/M metagenome (GOLD analysis project Ga0102816, IMG submission 84509) | Estuarine microbial communities from the Columbia River estuary - Flood tide non-ETM metaG S.545 | ecosystem: Environmental > Aquatic > Marine > Intertidal zone > Estuary | place: USA...
TAAAACACTAGAATTAAATGGCTGAAGTTAAAAATGCTTTTATAAAATCCAAGATGAATAAAGACTTGGATTCTAGACTTATACCTAATGGAGAGTATAGAGACGCTAAGAATATACAAGTTAGTAGGTCGCAGGGCGAAGATGTAGGTGCTTTAGAAAATATATTTGGCAACGCAGTTACTGTTAATGGTAACTTTGCAGCAGATTCAGGTGTTTCTGATATAGAGTGTATAGGTTATGTGGTAGATGAATCAAATAGTTTTGTTTATTTATTTTTTACAAACTACACAGACGAGTACGAGGGAGATGTTTCAAGCTATGAACCATCTGCAGAAAACTTCATATATGCTTATAACATACTCACTAACGAAAGAACAAAGTTACTTGAAGGTGCTTTTTTAAATTTTTCTACAAATAGACCTATAATAGGTGTTAACCTTTTAGAGAATTTATTGTTTTGGACAGATAATAGAAATCAACCTAGAAAAATAAATATAACCATAGCAGAGAGTAATGGTATATCATACTACAATAGTGAAGATAAAATATCAGTAGCAAAATACAACCCTTATAGATCACCAGAAATAATAAGAGAAGTAAGCGCTGGAGTTTATGAAACAACTATGTATGATGTTACTAGTGAGTTTCTACCCTCTCAAGCTGCTGCGTCTGTTAATGGAGCTGTTGTTAGTACGGACACTTTTTTTATAGATAGCAGAAAAGGAGTTATAAACGTAGGTTATTATGTAACTGGTGATGGTGTTGTTGGTGATCCGACTGTTATTAGCTTTAACATAGGCACTGGCGAGATTGTTGTCAGCTCAAATCAAGATCTTGATGACAATGTTAAATTAAACTTTCATCAACAAAACCCGTACTATAACGCTAACTTCTCAGGATACCCACAGTATTTAGAAGCTAAGTTTGTTAGGTTTAGTTATAGATTTAAATTCATCGATGGAGAATACTCTATAATAGCACCATTCACTCAAGCGGCTTTTATACCTAAACAAGATGGTTATTTCTTAGACGGAGATGAGAATCAAACAGTAGCTAGCACGGTTGTTGAGTTTATGGAAAACAAAGTTGATAAAATAGACTTACAAATACCACTTCCATCTACTTCTGATAACCTAGAGGCTGAATATTTAATAACTGATATAGATATTCTATACAAAGAATCTGACTCAAACGTTGTTCAAGTGGTGGAAAGTATTCCAACTTCTAGTATAAGTGGATCATCTTCTACATACGTATACACATACGTTTCACAGAAACCCTACAAAACATTACCATCAGACGAAATAATAAGAGTTTATGATAAAGTACCTGTAAAAGCTTTAGGCCAGGAGATTGCTGGTAATAGAATTATTTATAGCAATTTTCAAAACAAACACACTCCACCTAACTTTATAGACTACCAAGTTGCTGTTAATGGAAAGCTAGACGTAAACCCAGCTGGATCAGCTAAATCAACTGTTGAATATCCAAATCATAACCTGAAAGAAAATAGAAACTACCAAGTAGGCGTTGTACTTTCTGACAAGTTTGGTAGACAATCCACAGTTATATTGTCTAATAATATTAGCGACCTGGACCTTGGTTTTGGAGCTGACACTGTTTATCTGCCTTATAACCCTAATAATAACTCTATAGATTTTCTAGGTAATTCTATAAAAACTCAATTTAACACTATACTAAGTGGGGTTGGTATTGATAAAAACGAAAAAAGCGGTGTACCTGGATTATATAGCGATAACACTACTAGTATAGATTACAATCCGTTAGGTTGGTACTCTTACAAAATAGTTATAAAGCAAAACGAGCAAGACTACTATAATGTGTATGCTCCGGGTGCTATGAAAGGTTCGCCTTACTATATAGCTCCATTGTCAGATAATAATCCAGAAAATCAAAATGCTTCATTTATAACGCTTGTAAATGATAATATAAATAAAATACCTAGAGACTTAGCTGAAGTTGGTCCTCAGGATAAACAATTTAGAAGTTCCGTAAGACTATTCGGTAGAGTAGACGTAGGTGATGTGGTTTGGGGACCAGGAACTAATCCACGAAAAAACAAGCAGTACTTTCCAGGTAGAAAATCTTTTACAACGAACACCGTGGAGGATCTATTTGATTTATTTGATACTGCAGACTTTGACGCTACGGGTCAAGCTCCACCCATAACAAACACAAATAATCCTTACTATTCTTTTTATAGATCAGAATCTAATCCCTTTATAGCGGAAATAATAACATCTCAAAACCCGAACCAGCAATTCGGTATAGTTAACAACGATTACACTAACGGTAGAGTTTATGAAAGGTTTGATACTTTAACTATACTAGAAACAAAACCCACTGTATCTAGGTTAGACATATACTGGGAGACTTCAACTTCTGGTCTAGTTTCTGAATTAAATGCTGCTATCGGGGCTGGCACTCAAGCGTCTCAAGTGTCTGGATGGGTTTATAACCACTCAGAAGACATGAATGATCAGCAAGATATAACAGGTGATTTTGAGTTTCAAGACGTGTTAGGGGTTTCATTTACAAGTATACACAGCGTAACAATGACTGTAACCAACGGAGCAAACGAGGATGTTACTTCAAAGTTTAACTTAATTAGAAATACATCACCTACTAGTAACTCATTTAAAGTAGAAACATCTATTGGTGAATATTTCTACTATGACACTAATAATCTTAAAAATGTTTTTAACTTTGTTTTTTCAGTTACTGTAAATAGTTGAGATACTGCCAGCAATGTCTCTAAGCCTAATCAACCACTAACAAATATAGCACCTACCATAACTAATACGGCCACTGACACTATACTATTGTTTGAAGGTGTAAGAGATATACCTTTAGCGAATGGTACGCCTTCAGGTAAAGCAACAGGTGTGAACGGTTCAAACCCTTTAGGGGGTAGATCAACAGATAATCTAATATTTTCTATAGGTGCGCAATCTGGTGTGGGTAATTTTGAGATAGATACTACAGACGGTGTGTCTGTTATAAATACAGATTACTACGCTGTAGGTGATGCAACCTTTAAGCTAAAATTAGAGGATGGTGGTAGTCCAACTAACTTAAGTACTACATTATTGTTTAGTGTTAATTTTGACGCATCAAATTTTTAGTAACTTATTCAATCAACAAGTAATTATAAAATAATGGCAGCAGTAATAGAGGTTAAATTTTTTAACTCTTTTGTTTTAAAGAAGACAGTAAGTAACAGTAACATACCTGTATGGAATGGATCTACTGGTGTACCTTCTGGCACCGCTGGTAGTTTTCCTATAAATCCATCAAATACAACAAACCAAGATGATAGTTACTATATAGAAGAAGCTAGAATAAGAGGTGGTTACAATAACACAAATATATCATATGGTGTTAGAGCTTATTTAGTGGAAGACGAACCTAAATCATCTATTAGATTTAATTCATTGATATATTCTGGTATATTTAATTCTAGAACAGGTGTTAATGATACTAATGTTTTTAGCGTGGGTAAAGATATAACAAAGTCTGTAGACCCAGCGAATGGTAGTATACAAAGATTATATGCTGAAGACACTAACTTAATTCTTTTTCAAGAAAACAAAGTAAGTAGGGCTTTAATAGATAAAGACGCTATATATTCAGCCGAGGGTGGCGGTAGCGTTACTTCATCAAACCTTGTAATAGGTCAGATAATCCCTTATGCTGGAAACTTTGGTATAAGTAAAAACCCAGAGAGTTTTGCTGTGTATGGTTATAGAAAATACTTTGCAGACAGAAATAGAAACGCTGTTTTAAGGTTGTCTAGGGACGGTATAACTGAGATATCTAATTACGGCATGGTCGATTACTTTAGAGATGAGCTATCGTCTTTAAATGATATATCTACACCTGGAAAAGCGGTTGGAGCATGGGATATATATAATAAACAATATGTTTTAAGCTTACAAAAAGAAGACAACTATAACACGTTATCGTTTGACGAGGCTGTGCTTGGTTGGACTAGTTTTTTTGATTATAATCCTGAGCAAGCGTTTAGTTTGGGTAGTAACTACTACTCAGTTAAAAATGGTAAATTGTGGCAGCATTATTCACCTACGGCACTTAGAAATAATTTATATGGTAATCAGTACCATTCATCTGTAAGCTTTGTTTTTAACCCAAGTCCTAGTACTTCAAAGGTATTTAAGACTGTAAACTACGAAGGCTCTAATGGTAGGGAGATATCTACATTTAACGCAGCTAGAAGCTGTAATGTAAATGATACAGCTAAGCAGGTACTTAGTTTCGAAGATGGTGCTTACACAGATCCTGAATATGGTGGTGTTATACGCGCTGGCTTTGATAGAAAAGAAGGTAAGTATTATGCTAATCTAGTTAATTCAAGTACAGTGACACCAGGTGAAATATTGTACGGTAGTAGTATTTCTGGTGTTAAGGGTTATTATTCAACCGTTACAATAAAATCAGATAGTGATAATACGAGTTTACCACTTGAATTGTTCGCGGTGTCATCAGAGTATGTGACATCTGCTTATTAAATACAATTAAATGCAATTAAATATTAGAAAATTAAAAGAGAGCGACTGGGAAACCTTATGTTCTTGGTGGGATGAATGGCCTGAATGGCAGAATCCACCTAGGGATTTTTTACCTGATAATGGTAAAGGAGGTTTGATGGTTGAAAAAGACGTGCCTATTGTGGCAGGTTTCATATATTACACTAACTCTAAGGGAGCTTTACTAGAATGGGTTGTATCTAATCCAGATTATAGAGAAGCTGACAGAAAACAAGCTATAGCGCTTTTAATAAATGCAGCTGAAGAAGTTTGTAGAAGTAATGGTGTAAAGTACATGTTCTCTATAGGTAGAAATGAATCATTAATAAATATACACGAAGAGCTTGGTTGGAACGTAGACAACAAGTCTTCTAGGGAATTAGTAAAAAAAATATAAATTATGGGTGTAATAACAGCAATGGCTGTAGGAGCAGCAGCAAGTTTAGCGAGTGGAGCTATAGCTGGAGGAGCAGCTGGTAAGGCAGCTAGGAGAGCTAGAGGAGACAAGCAGAGGGCTGAAGCTGAGCTAGAGTCTATTAAAAACTCTAGACAACAAATAACAAATCCATATGCTTCTACAGAGAATTTAAGTGGCTTAGCTACTGATCTTAGTAGTCAACTATCTAATCCTTTTGAAAGCTTAGGTGTTGCAACTAAAGCCGCTGAAATACAAATTGAACAAGCTGATATATCTTTAGCTAATACATTAGACACCTTGAGAGCTACAGGTGCTTCTGCAGGTGGAGCTACGGCACTTGCTCAAGCTGCGCTACAAAGTAAACAAGGAGTTGCGGCTAGCATAGAACAACAAGAGGCTCAAAACGAAAAACTAAGAGCTCAAGGAGAGCAAAATTTAATGAATGCTAAGATGTCAGAGCAGCAAAGAATGCAAAACATTGCTATATCTGAGGGTCAAAGATTACAAGCTACTGATGCAGCTGGTAAACAATTTATGTTTCAAGCTGAAGAAAATAGAACTAACATGGATCTTGATAGAGCAGCTGGTCAAATATCACAAGCACAAGCGGCTGAAGCATCTGCTAATCAAGCTAAAGCACAAGCTTGGAGTAGCGCTATAGGTGGTGTTGGTAGTATAGTAAGTGCTGGTATTGGCGCTGGTGCTTTTAGTGGAGCCGGGGCCGCAACCGGTAATATAGGTGGCGGTGTTCCTCCTGGAGGATTTGGTTCTTTAGCTAACACAACTCCAACAACATTTGGATAAAAAATAAACGAATATAATATGAGTTATAGAAACCCACAGATAATAGTAGATAGATCAGCTGAGATATGGGCTCAAGGTGTTAGTAAGATTGGTGAGACTGTTGCCGCCGGTATAACAGACTATTATAAAGCCAAGAAAATTGCTGAAGAAAAGCAAAATAAAATAGATGAAGCTAATAATAGATTCTTAGTAAATACAGAGTTACAGTACGATAAAGAAATATTGAAAGCTGTATCAGGTGTAAAAGATGATAGAGTTAAATCAGAACTCACTAATATATTCCAAGAAAAAAGTGCTGCAGCTATGACAGCTTCAGCAGAATTAGGTATAAATACTAATTTAAGTAAACAGCAAAGGCAAGAGTATAGAAAATCTATTACTGATTTTCAGTCTTACATGACCAACACTAAAAATCAAATAAACAATATATCTACTGGAGCTCAAGAGTTTAATGAAGCTACTATAGATCAAATAGTAAATGGCCACGCACCTGCTAGTGGTGATGAAGTTTCTAATTTAATAGGTGTAGTAGCTATTAGTGGTAGAAAAACACCAGGTATTGAAAGTGAGGTAAGCGTAATTGCTGATGATAACAACTCAAATATACTAACAGTAAACTCACGAATAAAAGTTGGTAGTGAAGTGTATAATAAATTTAAAGAATCTGGTCAACTAGATGAATATGAAGAATCTGACGGCTATGTTAATGTAAAATTTGAAAGAGATCTATCGAAATGGGATGGTACGTTTTTTCAACCTATAATGAGCTTTAGTGATAGAAATAAAAGATTTAAAGAAGTTGGTATAGTTGATGAAAAAGATAACCTTAACAAAGACTTTGTATTTCAAAACATCACTACAAGAACAGCGGGAGGTTTTCAATATAGAGAGCAAGTTATTGATGAGCAATCGTTAAGAAGCAACGTTGCTTATACTGATTTATTGAAAGCTAACGCAAGAGGGTTAATGTCTCAAGATATTAAACAACAAAAACAGTTTATCACTGGTAGATTAAAGTGGACAAGTGATACAGCAAAAGCATATGAAAATGCTACCATGGAGCAAAGAGAGGATTTTTTGATAGACCAAGTATTGCGAAAAGATCTCGCAGCTATGGGTGAGTCTAGAGAGGTTACAGATGAAGATATAAAAAATATACCTGGTCTTAAAAAGTATATTGAAAAAGATGGCCAAAAAATACCAAACAGAATATACACTAAGAACATTGGAAAACCTACAGCTGTAAAAGTTGAAGAACCAGAAGAAGGTAATAAATCAGAGGCACCTATTATAGCTAAAAACTATATAGACTCTTTCCTTAAAGATCCGGTCAGCTTCTTGGAAGATAGATTTTCTGTAGGAGAAGAAGGTAGTTTTTATAAAGAAATGTCATTTAAAGATGGGTTAATAACAGTTAGACCACCAGATAAAGAATATGAGGTTAAAGAAGGGGACGAAACTACTATAGAGTTTGAGGAGCAAGAAGAGAAGTCTTTTCCTATAAATAGTTCACAAGGTAAAAGATTACTTAGAGACTTAATAAAAGGTGAAGTCGGTGGTGATAAAGCTAGTAGAGAAATAATGAGAATTATAGACAAAACTTTTCCAAAAGGCTCTAAAAATAGTTTTACAGAAGCGTTAAAAAACAGTACGCTTTTTTCTCCAGAGCAAAGTAAAGCTAATCAAGACTTTAACTAATAAAATTAAATAAAATATGCCAGTAAAAAGATATGAAGTTGACGGTAATCCTTATGATGTATCTGATGTTAAAGAACAAGAATTTTTAAGTAAATTCAGCAATGCTGTTTTTATAGGTGTTTTAGATGAAGAAGGTGTAGTTGCAGAGCAAGAAATTAAAGACGAGACACAGGATTTTCCAACAAGCGCTGCAGCGGATGCGGATGTAGTGCAGCCAATGACAGCATCACAAGCAGGCGCTACGGAATTGCCTTCGGAAGATACTTCCTCGGATTTACCAAAGAATGAAGAAGAGTTAAAATTAAATAATATAGAAGATGCATTAATTAAAAAAGGTACATCTATATGGAGTTATTCTCCTTCAAATGTTTTTGATAACTTAAAAGAAGGTTTCGATGCTTCTAATAAGTATAAAAGTATATTAAGTGGCAAGTTTTCATACAACGACTTTGCTCAAAATGAAAAAATAAACGGTATATCTATAGCTGAACTCCAAGCTGAAGATCAAAGTAGAGCAGCTAACAATGCTTTAAACACTATAGTAAAAAAGCATGGAGATAAATCTAATAAATTTGTACTAGATCAAGGTGGTAATATATTAAAAGGTTCAGACAAAGAATTAAAAACACTTTATTCTAGTTTAAGTAAGGTAAGCGATAAAGATAAACAAAGTGTATTAGATAGAATACAAGAAATAAGAGATGATGAATCCAGGGAGCTTTACAATATAAACACTGGTGACTTAACAATGTATAAAGATTTATCTGAAGAAGATAAAAAACAAGAGGACTCAAGATCTGAAAAGGCAAGTGAAATAGCACAAACCACGGAGTTGAGTAAAATTGAAGATCAACTAACTAAGTCTTACTCTAATTTAGTAGGTATATCTAATAGAATATCAGATTTTGTAAAGGATAATGGCGAAGAAGAAATAACTAGAGATTCTCAAACAAACCCAGCAGTTTTAACAAATGTGATAAAAGATTTTTTTGGGTCTGAAGAAACTGTATATGGAGATTTAGAAAGAGTACAACAAATAGCATCGACAAATGAACTACCTGAAAATATAAGTAAAATAAACGGTGATCACCCTTTAGCTAAAGCTTATAATACTGCCTTGGAAAAGTATGTTGTTTTAAATAAAGCAATTCAAACAAACACAGATCCATTAAGCGAAGAACAGGAAGATTTATTAGGTAGTGCTGGTCAAGCTATTTTAGAGAAAATAGATATGACTGGTGGTGATGCTATGCCTAAATTCCAGTATGCTGTTAATAGAGCATTTGTAAAAGAGGCTAAAAAAGCTGGACTAGGTGGTGTAAGTGATGAATACCTAGATGAGGCTTTGTCTCAAAACATGAGCAGCGTTATAGGAGGTGGTACCGTTGACTTAACTATGTTCGTTGGAGAGTTAATGTTGTTTAAAGGCGCTGGAGGAAATAAGATACAAAAAGGCTTTAAGCTCGTTGATAAAGCCTTTAAAGCTAGTAAAGCCGCTAAGTCAAGTAAAGTACTTAGAAAAGCTGGAGACTTTGTTATAAAAGGTCTAGATGAAGCTGCTGTTTTTACTGGTCTTGAGACAACAAAATCAACGTTGGGATTATCTCAACAAGCTACTAGAGAGCAAGAATGGGCTACAGCTACATTTGGATTTTCACTTGGCGCGGGTAATTCTTTAGGTTCTGGTTTGCTGAGAGCTATACCTTCGAAAACAATATTTTCCCCAGTAATGGCACAATTATCTAAATCTGACATTCTTAAAGATGTTGGTAGTAGATTTGTTAACGCTAGTGCTGGTGCTTTCTCTTTTGAATTTGCCACAGCTTTAGAGGCTATACAAAATCCAGAGGGAGAAGGTTATGGGCCTAGAGGTGAGAGTACTTACTTTGAGCAAAGTCCAGAGGAGTTTATTCTTCACTACTTAGGTGAAACTGCTAAAATGGGTTTACTGGGAGCTAAATCTATGTTTAGCAAAAACGGTATATACGCTGCTGCTCAAAGAGATATGCGTTTATTAAACTTAAACCCAGCGTACGTAAATAAAGCAGCTAAAAGAACTGGTATAGATGCTGAGTCGGTTAGGAAACCAGGCGAAGAAACTATAAACGAAATAGAAGTCGCTAGAGCTGAAAAAATGGCAGGTATAGATGCTAAGCTAAAGACACAACAAATAACAGAGGAGCAAGCTAAAAAAGAAGCAGAGTCTGCTAACAAAGACTATAACATATTAGAGGCCGAGGCTGAACTTAATTTAGCTAAAGAAAGATTTGAAGCTGAAGATAAAAGTGCTTTAAAACCTACAGACGAAAGTGTAAGAATACTTATACAGAAAATGAAAAAAGGTGAGAAGTTTAACGATAAAGACAATAATGCTTTAGTTAACACTCCCTTACCTATAATTTACGCTAGGATGGGTGCTAACCCCTCCTCTAAGTCACTTGATGGTTTGTGGAATAGAGAATTTGTTATTGAAGATATTTTAAATAATAATGTTAGCTTCAAAGCTGGTTATGGAACTAAAGAAAGAGCAGAGTCTTACAAGTTTATTGACGAATATTTCGAAATAGGGGGGAAAATAAAAGCTCTTGAAAAGATAAAAAATAAAAATCAAGGACAGGAAAAAGAGCTAGAGTCTTTAACGAAGGATCTTGAAACTTATAATCCTGGAGGTTACAAGTACGATAAATTGCAAGACAAACTAGATCAATACTACTTAAAACAAAGACAACAAAACAAGGCTCAAGCTGAAGACGTACTAGGTGCTACTAAAGAGGGTGAGTCTGTGTCGATTAGATCTGTTGATGATTTCCAGAAAAAATATGAAGAAGTTTTTGATGGTAAAGAAGATGTTAAAGAAACTGATGGTTTTTACGATCCTAACAGTAAAGTGTATTATGTAAATGAAGCTGTAGTTAAAGAAACTAGAAATATAACTGTAGATAAACACGAGGCTGGACACTTTGTTTTAAGAGACTCTTTCAAGGATAAGACCGGTAACGTAACCGAGGAAGGTATAAAACTTCTTGACGATGTTTTAAATGAGCTAACACCTAAGCAAAAAGAGTTAGTTCAAAAACGTATTGATGATAATTATAAATACGACTCTAAAGGTAAAGAGTTAGATGCTAGTAAATATTATGAAGAGTATTTGACCGTCTTGTCAGACGCTATAGCGGAAAAAAGTATAGTGTTTAAAGAAAACGTAGGTAATGCTATGGAGAAGTTTGTTCCATTTCTACGTAAAAAAGGTATGCCAGAGCTAGAATTAAACGCTGATACTGGTAAAAACCTATTTGAGCTAATAAAGAGCTACTCTAAAGGAGAAGAAAAAGGTATACAAGCTGCTAAAGACATTTCAATAGCCGCTGAAGGCGTGGAGATAGAGGGTCAAAAGCCTTTAAAGTCACTAAGTAGACAAGGTTCTGAAAAAGTAAATCAAATATACAAGGATCAGGGATTAGCTGGAGCTATGGATGTTTTAGAACTACTAAGACCTACAGCTGTTGGACTCGCTAGAAGATTTGAAAAAAGACCACAATATGATGAGCGTTTAGCTGTAGATGAGATAATGACAGGTAAGAGAGGTATGCTCGATGTTATAATGAGTTACGATAAGAAAGTGCAAAGCGGAGAAGATGTCGGTCCATTATCTGGTTATATAAATAATAGCTTTTCCACTAAAAAAGGATTTAAAAGATATATAGAAAATGTAGAAAAAGTTGTAGGTAAAAAATTCACTGAAGATGTGTCAGAGGCTAAGAACGTGACTAACAGAGACACTGGTAGTAAAGATGGTAAAGAAAGTGATGTTGTTGATTTTATTGCTAAAAAACCTACAGAAACAACTAAATTTAAATCTAATTATATATCTCCAGGATTTAAAAAATCTTTAGACACCAACAAAAGTGAAAAAGAAGCTATTGAAGACAAGATATCTAGTACTATAGAAGAATCTTTTAAAGATAGACCAGTTAGTAGATTTAAAGATACAGGTAAAATACCTGAAAAACTAGCGCAGCTTTATGCAGATATGTTTGGTATAAAAACAACATCTGCCCTTATAGAAAAACAAAGAAATCTTCAAAAGCTAGATCAAGAAGGAGCTGTTAGAGTTAGACAATTTTTAATAGATAATGCCGCATCGGATTTTGCTAGATTGCCTAGAAGCAAAGATGATATGAATAAAGCTACTGGAATACTGCAAACCAAGATAGGTAAAGTTTTATATAATAAAGCAGGTAAATTAACTGGTAGTTTAAAAACATATACAGATATAATAAAAGGTAATGAAATTATACTAGAGGGATATGATGGTAAGCAGTATGAGTTTAATAAGCTTGATGATACAGGTAAAAAGAAACCAATATACAGAGACGCTCAACATATAAAAGCAGCACTAGATTTTCACATTAGAAACAGAGCGTTAGAAACTTTAATACCTGAGCAAAGTAAGAGAATACAGGCTGGAGCTAAGTTTCAAAGAAAAGGTATTGGTAAAAAAGTAGATGAAAATGTTGAAAAAGCAGGGGCTAGAGTTTTAACAAAGAGTGTAGAGGATAATATAATTTTTAGAAATTATATACTAGACCGTATTACAGGTCTTCTTGGAAAAGATGTTAATAGTATAATAAAACCAGGTGACGTGGCTGGCGCTGGTAACTCTGCTGTTGGTAGTAAAAAGAGTAGTGGTGCTTTAGGTAGAGGTTTTAGATTTATAGGTAATAAACTTAGAACTCAGAGATTTGTACCAGAAACAGAAAAAGCACTAAAAGAAGGAACGGTAATGGACTTAGAGGTTTTGAGAAAAGAAATAGATCAAAAGCCTCAAATTCTTACACCTGAGCAAGTCAAAGACGTTAGAGCAGCAACATCTAGTCAAACAAGGGCTAGCATGAAGAAGAACGAAGTAAATAAAGATGCTATAAAAAGAGGTAGAAATCTTATATTAAACAAGTTGTTTGAAACTGTAAAACAAGATATAAATAACTTGGGTCCAGTAAGAGAACTTCTTTATAATCAAAACGCTAATACAAGTTTTGGTAGAAAGTTTGCTACTGTAAAATCTATAGAAGATAATTTAAAAGAAAAAGAAACTACTTGGGAAGAACATGTTTTACAGTTTGGTAATTGGGTAAATAGAACAGTGCAGGCTTTTGGATCTAAAGATAAAAATATCCTAGACAATTGGCTAAAGTGGGCTGATGACAATTATTACCAAGAAGTTACAGGTAGAGAAACACAAGGTATTGTTGATGGATCTTACGAAGGCTGGAAGGCTAAGTTCGAAGAACACCCTTACTTAAAACAAAAACTTGACGAAGCTTTTAAAACTGGTGACTTTAGTAAAGTGCCTAGTTCTGATATAAGAAAATATAATGAGTTCTTTACGCTAAACCCTAACAATAGAGGTAGAGACGGATTAACAGACGCTAAGAGATACAACGTCGAAGTAAATCGTAAGTTTAAAGATAATAAAAATGTTATAGCAGAGCAAGGAAAGCTTATATACGAACAGTTTATAGGTGAGATAACAGCAAAACAAGCTAAAGGTTTAATTAACGAATATATTAAATTAGCTGATGTTATAACAAAAGCAACTTTAGTAAATAATGAAAATACACCTAAAATACTTAGATTTTCTAAAAAAGTATCTAACGAGGAGTCTTTAGAAAACTTAAGTAAAATAGATAAAGCATTATCTATAGCTAGAAACCTTAAATCTCCTGTTAAAAAAATAAGAGTATTTGATTTTGACGATACATTGGCCACAACTAAAAGTAACGTGTTGTATGAAATGCCAGATGGAAAGAAAGGATCTTTAACCGCTACTGAGTTTGCTAAAAGAGCAGGTGAGCTTGAAGCTAAAGGAGCTGAGTGGGATTTCTCTGAGTTTAGTAAAGTTATGAAAGGTGCTAAAGGACCTTTGTTTGAGGTAGCTAAATTTATAAGTGAAAGCCCAGGTAAAAGAGACATGTTTGTA
>Ga0102816_1000654_pt1 | contig 13333 bp, 10 predicted proteins | sample ColrivemetaGS545_FD_84509 | JGI IMG/M metagenome (GOLD analysis project Ga0102816, IMG submission 84509) | Estuarine microbial communities from the Columbia River estuary - Flood tide non-ETM metaG S.545 | ecosystem: Environmental > Aquatic > Marine > Intertidal zone > Estuary | place: USA...
AACCCAACTGGTTCTACCTACCTGTCTATAAAACCGATCTCTTTAAAGCCTGGCAAGTCCGTATCGGACTAATACTCTATCGGCTACTGGCAGGACGAAATAACTTGGCGGGCTTTAAGCAGTTGCCACGAGAACAATGGCATGAACTTGAGGGTCTAAACACCTCCGACTTAGACTCTGTTTTTATCTATCAAGACGCCCAGACCGACGACAAAATATTAACCCAACGAGTAGTCGCCTCTGCCGAACAACATGGCGCCACCCTACTCTCCCCAGCTAAGTTTTTAAGCGCAGAGAAAAACGATAATGGCTACCTAGTCAGGTTCGCCATAGGCGATCAAATCAGCAGCCTACAATGCCGGACACTGGTCAACGCGGCCGGTCCATGGATCAATCGCATAGCCGAAACCATAGAACCCAAACCGCCAACAATAGACGTAGATCTGATCAAGGGAACCCACCTAGAATTCACCCAGAAGCTCAGTGAAAAATGCTTTTATATCGAAGCCAAACAGGATCACCGCGCCATTTTTATGCTGCCCTTTAAAGGCGGCACACTGCTGGGCACCACAGAACAATTATTCGAAGGTAATCCCGACGGCGTTGCACCCAGTGAAGAGGAAATCAGCTACCTGCTAGAGATAATTCACAGCCACTTCCCGCACTTCAATCATCAGCCAAGCGAATCATGGGCTGGCCTAAGAGTCTTGCCTGCCAGTGGCAATAACCCTTTCCAGCGCAGCCGTGAAGTACAGTTCGCCGAAACCAATAACTACCTAGCAATCTATGGAGGCAAACTCACAGGCTATCGCGCCACCGCGGAAAACGCATTGAAAAAAATCTTAAAATCGATGTTGCTAGAGGCTAACCAAGCCGAACCATCAGCGCAGATTGGCGCCACTAAAAAGAGAGATTTCTACAAAATCGGCGATACATCAAAGGTTAAAATTTAGTCGCGAGTTTCCTCACTGCAAAGAGAATCAAATAGCTCGGAATAAGAACAAAAGCGGCCATGTAAATATGGCCGGGACCTGTAAATTTCAAGCTTGGTACAGCAAAAATTATGACCATCAAACTCGCGAAAAATATGCTTAACCCAGCCCAAGCATAGTTAAGTTGATAGCCGAAAAGTCTTTCACTCAAACTATATAAGCAGCCGCAGCCTGCAACAATAGCCCCAACAAGCAACATCAGTATCCCAGGGCCAACAGCGACACCAATCCCACCCCAGACAGCGCCAGCCAAAAGCCAAGTCATAATCAGAAAAATATAGCCCACGACGTCGCACTCCAAATGATTAATCTAATCTATTAATCATAGAGCCCACCAAAACAAGCAGCGAAAAATCACACGCCGAACTGAGAAATAACAAAGAATATAAAAATATTAACAGAAGGGTCATACCGACCACGTATGCACCAAACAGAAGAGGACACCTACTCTCACGAAGAATCCGGCGCCGACATCACCAAGAAAGCCTGGCCCTAGCCTTGAGATCAATCAGGCCCCGCTTATACCTTTTTTGAGTTGGTGAAAAAGCGAGGACCTGTTTGAGCGACAGCGAGTTCCGCAGCGTCAGCAAATCATAAAAGGTATGGGGTCGATCTCAAGGCTAGGGCCAGGCTTTCCAGCGCACCCAATCCTAAACCTACCAATCCTAAACCTACCAACACTTAACCAACCCCCACTACCCGCGACGCCACTTAGTCCCTTCACGACTGTCTTCCAACACCACGCCCATCGCCTTCAGCTCCTCACGCACCCCATCGGCCCCAGCGTAATCCTTATCCGCCTTAGCCTGATTGCGCTTAGCAATAAGCACCTCAATCTCCTCAGCAGAAATATCACTGCCACCGCGAGAATGGGTAAACCACTGTTCCGGATCCTGTTGCAACAGCCCCATCAACCCAGCCACCGCCAACAACCGACCCTTAGCCTCAGCCAAGGCATCCCCATCAGCTGCATTCATCTCACGAGCCAACTTATGCAACTCACTAATCGCCACAGGCGTATTCAAATCATCTAGCAGAGCAGCGTAAGCATGAGTATCAGCTATATCGACGGCCGCAGCCTCACTACCCACCTGAGTACGCAAAAACCCATAGAGTGCATCCAGAGAACGCCAGGCACTGTCGAGCAAGTCCTTACCGAAATTCTGTTCAGATCTGTAGTGAGCCGAGAGAATCACATAGCGCAAAACTTCACCCGGGTATTGCTCAAGTAGATCATTGACCATACGGAAATTGCCCAGTGACTTGGACATTTTCTCGCCTTCAATATTAATAAAGCCATTGTGCATCCAGACGTTGGCAACTGGTTTGCCATCATGGACACAGCAGCTCTGGGCAATTTCATTCTCATGGTGCGGGAAAATCAAATCCTGACCGCCACCGTGAATATCAATGGACTCACCCAAATGCTTTTCAATCATCGCCGAGCACTCCAGATGCCAGCCTGGACGACCGCGACCCCAGGGGCTATCCCAGCCGGGTTCGTCATCGGCTGAAGGTTTCCACAGAATAAAATCACCAGCGTATTTTTTATAAGAGGCCACTTCAACTCGAGCCCCAGCGAGCATATCGTCCAAGGACCGGCCAGATAGTTTTCCGTAATCCGCCATGGACTGCACCGCAAATAACACATGCCCCTCAGACTCATAGGCGTGCTCCTTGGCAACCAATCGCGAGATCATATCGGTCATCTCGGGAATATGCTGAGTGGCGTATGGCACAATAGTGGGCGGCAGATTATTCAGCGCCTGCATATCGTCAAAATAGGCTTCCGCATAACGGGTCGACAGAACACTTATATCCTCACCCAACTCCGCAGCGGTCTTCATAATCTTGTCATCAATATCGGTGATATTGCGCGCGTACTGAACATTGGGATAGAGACTCATCAACAGCCGATAGAGCGTATCAAACACCACAGCCGGGCGGGCATTGCCTATATGCACACGGTTGTAGACCGTTGGCCCACAGACATACATAGTTACCCGCTGGCTATCAATGGGCTGGAAAGGCTGCTTGCTGCGGGTCATGCTGTTATATAGGGATAAACTCATATTTCTCTCTTAAAAAAATGTATTAGCGCAGTGCAATGGTACGGTTGAAGACCAATTTTCCAGCGCTGCTGTGCTTAGCATCAACCGCATAATAGCCCTCACGCTCAAACTGAAAATGCTGGCCAACCTCGGCTCCAGCCAAACCCAGCTCGGCTTTACACTGCTTAACAATCTGCAGGGAGTCAGGGTTCAGGTGATCTATAAACGACTCCTCCCCCGCATCAGGCGCTGCAACAGTAAATAATTTTTCATAACAATAGAGATCGCAATCAACCGAGTTAGTCGCCGAAACCCAATGGATAACACCACGGGGACGCACACCCTCCGGGGGATCCTGACCAACAGTGCCCGGAATATACGAACAGATAAGCTCAATAATCTCGCCAGTCGCATCCTTGAGAACCTCGTCAGCACGGATCACATAGCCACTGCGCAGACGAACATATTCACCGATGACCAGCCGCTTAAACTTCTTGCGGGACAGTGTGGTGTCTTCATTAAAGTCATTGCGATCGATATAAAGCTCACGAGTAAAGGGTAATTCGCGAGACGGCAAGTCATCACGATTGGGATGCCCAGGCGCAACCAACAGTTCCTGCTGGTCTTCTGGATAGTTGCTCAGGGTAATCTTCAGCGGATTCAACACACACATGGCGCGACTGGCGTTGTTATTCAGATCTTCGCGAATAAAGTGTTCAAACTGGGCGACGTCAACAATGCCATCTGTTTTGGCCACTGCCAGACTATCGCAAAACTCACGCACCGATGCCGCAGTCACACCACGGCGACGGAGACCCGAAATGGTCGGCATACGGGGATCATTCCAGCCATCAACATGGCCTTCGTCCACCAGCTGTTTAAGCTTGCGCTTGCTGGTCATGGTGTAATTCAGATTCAGGCGACCAAACTCATACTGGCGCGGAATGGAGGGCAGCGGCAGATTGCTGGTAAACCACTCATAGAGCGGTCGATTAGCTGCAAACTCCAAGGTGCACACGGAATGGGTCACCCCTTCAATGGCATCTTCTTGACCGTGGGCAAAGTCATAGGCCGGATAGATATTCCACTCATCACCGGTGCGATGATGGGGTATCTTCTTAATGCGATAGATTACCGGGTCGCGCATATTGATATTTGGCGAGCTCATATCGATTTTTGCGCGCAAGGTCATCGCACCTTCGTCAATAGCACCAACCTTCATCTGCTCAAGTAGCTCGAGACTCTCCGCTGCAGGTCGCTCACGGTAGGGACTGTTCTTGCCCACTTCAGTTAAGGTGCCGCGATACTCGCGCATCTGCTCGGCGTTTAGCTCGCAGATATAGGCTTTGCCATCGCTAATCAGCTGCTGCGCCCAACTATAAAGCTGACCGAAGTAATCCGAGGCAAAGCGCGGTTCACCACCCCAGTCAAAACCCAGCCAACGAACATCTTCAATAATCGCCTGAACATATTCGTCATCTTCTTTTTCAGGGTTAGTATCATCAAAGCGCAGATTGCAGGTGCCGCCGAACTGCTCGGCTAGACCAAAGTTAAGACAGATCGACTTGGCATGACCTATATGGAGATAACCGTTGGGCTCAGGCGGAAAGCGTGTCACCACCTCTTTTACACGGCCGGCTTCGAGATCAGCAGTAATAATTTGCTGGATAAAATTTGTGGGTTTTTCGATATCAGTCATTTAAATAGGTCTGGAGAGAAAAGATGGCCGAGATTATAGCCGCAGCCATAGGCACATCAAACTAAAACGCTTACTAACTCGCCGATTAGACTCGGTAATCGGCGATTAGCTGAAAATAAGCGCAAAAACCCCACCTGCAGAGAGCAAAACTCAAAGATCGGTTTTAATCCTACCCGTTACCCCCTAAAATGCGGCTTAGCTTTCTAGCACCTAATTCACACAGACTTTTCACAGGAACTCTTATGATTACATTGCGCACCACTCAGGGTGATATCTCCATCGAACTGGATTTTGCCAAGGCGCCTAACACTGCTGCCAACTACTTGCAGTACGCTCGCGACGGCTTTTATAACGGCACTATTTTTCACCGCGTGATTCCCGGCTTTATGGTTCAGGGCGGTGGTATGGACGCAGAGATGAATGAGAAAGAGTCTCGTGAGTCCATCGAAAACGAAGCAGACAATGGCCTGGCCAATGAAATCGGCACTCTGGCTATGGCGCGCACTAGCGATCCCCACTCCGCTTCTTCACAGTTTTTTATCAATGTGTCTAACAATGGCTTTCTCAACCACAGTGGCAAAAACAGCCAGGGTTGGGGCTATGCGGTATTTGGCAAAGTAGTCGAAGGTATGGATGTGGTGAATGCCATCACTGAAATGGAAACTGGCAGCTCAGGCTACCATCAAGATGTGCCGGTTGAGACCATTGAAATTACCGAAACGCTAATCAGCGATGCCTACTCTGACAAGTAAGATAAAGTAGGTGATAAAAAGCGAGTAAGTCTATGTCTGTGCTGTTTATTTCAGATCTTCACCTTGCACCTGAACGCCCGGAAGTTACCCGGGCGTTTTTGTCTTTTCTGCGGGATACTGCTTCCCAATCTGAGGCGCTTTATATTCTCGGCGATCTGTTTGAGGCCTGGGTTGGGGATGATGATCCCACTGATTTGGCCGCGCAGGTTCAGGCTAGCCTCGGCGAGTTAAGCAGTTCAGGTGTAAAACTCTACATTCAGCATGGTAATCGCGACTTTTTAATCGGCCGCCGTTTTATCCAACGCTGTGGAGCAATGCTACTTGGCGATGAACATGTTATTCGCTATCAGGGCCAAACTGCCCTTGTGATGCATGGCGACTCCCTGTGCACTGATGATGTGGACTATCAACGCTTTCGCCGCAAAGCGCGCAACCCGATCTATAAGTGGTGCCTGTCACATTTGCCTTTGAAACGTCGTCAAAAGCTCGCCTCTGACTGGCGCGCCAAAAGCATGTCGGCGAACAGCAATAAGGCTTCAGCGATTATGGATGTGAATGCGGTCGCAGTGGACGCAGCAATGGCCAAACATCAGGTAGAGGTGCTGATTCACGGTCATACCCATCGTCCCGACCAGCACCGAGTCAGTCTCGGTCAGCGTATAGTGCTAGGCGATTGGCATGATCTAGGTTGGGTAATCAGTATGCGTGGCGGTGATTTTGCCCTGCAGAGCTTCGATATTGACGATCCCAATCAAATACTCACCCGTAAACAACAGTAGATTAGCGACTCAAAACTGATAATATGGTCAAAAATTGTCAGGCTCTTAGGGAGCCAGAGCTGTGACAGCACGCCTGTGACAGAGTATTATTACGCAACGTTAAATTAGTTAGAGGAAGTAAAAAATGGAAACGGACAAGTACAGCGCAAAATCAATTTCAGGCAATAGTCAAAGCGGCATTCAAAGCACCGCCCTAGACCCCGCGGTAGTCAAAGTACTGCGCAGCACCTATATGTTGCTGGGTGTGACTCTGGCCTTTAGTGCGATCATGGCTGGCGTTGCTATGGCAATAAATGCCCCTTACTTCGGTCTCTGGACATTACTGCCCTACTTTATCTGCCTTTGGATGACGGAGAAAAACAAGAACAACTCAATGGGTATAGTGTGGGTTTTTGCCCTGACCGGTTGGATGGGTTTCACTCTTGGGCCAATATTGAACATGTATCTCGCTGTACGTGGCGCTGAGCCAATTATGATGGCTCTGGGGTCTACTGCTCTGGTGTTCTTCGCCTCGTCTGCCTATGTGATGACCACGCGCAAAAATCTCAACTTTATGACCGGATTCTTGATGACCGGGATGCTGGTTGCGTTTGTCGCTGCGATCGCCAATATCTTCCTGCAAATCCCGGCGCTGGCACTGACGGTTAGCGCGGCCTTTGCACTGATTTCAACCGGTATGATCATGTGGCAGACCAGCGCCATTATTCACGGTGGCGAGCGTAATTATATCTCCGCCACAGTGACATTATTCGTGATGATCTATAACCTGTTCCTAAGCCTGCTGCACCTATTCGGCATGGGCAGCGACGACTAACAATAGTTAGAAATGCCCGGATAGAAGATATCTAATCGCTATCTGGGACATTGTTAAGATAAAATGGAAGGCTCCGTTGTTTGACGGGGCCTTTTTTTATTCTTCTGATGACAGCTGACCATGAGTGATAAAAATTATTTGAACAAGCTAGCGGACTGGTCCTGGGACCTGGCTAGTAATGTTGCTGCAGTGGATGCTGTGGAGCTCGAGACCGAGCACCTGCAGGTGCTGGATGCGGCTCGCCGCTTCTATGATCAATACGGCTTTTCACCGTCCATGCGCCCCCTGTGCAGAACCGTGGCCGAGCACTGTGGTCTTGAAAAAGGTCGCAGTATTTACCTGCTGCAACTGTTTCCCGGCAGTCCGGCTAAGTTAGTGGCCAAATACGCTGGGTTACCCAAGCCAAAGAACTGTATTTAATTACCAGATATCACCTTACTGCTAGCAACCCGCCAACAAGAAGCCAAAACCCAATGTCTGATCAAAGTATTGACCTCGCACTCTATCCAGCCGCCCTAAATACTAAGCTTGAGCGCTTTCACGGCACTCTCGATGGACTTAGTTTCCCTGAGGTCGAAGTATTTGACTCAGCTGCCAGCGGGTTCCGCATGCGCGCTGAATTCCGAATTTGGCATGAAGATGGCGTCGCTCATTACGCCATGAACCGTCCCGGTGAAAAGCGTCCCTATGTGATTAGCGAATTCCCTATTGCTGGCCAATTGATTGGCGAATTGATGACGCCATTGCTGGCATCAATTAATGCCTCGACAACTCTTAGTCGCAAACTCTTTAGCCTAGAGTTTCTGACGACGCTCAGTGGCGAAGCACTGATTACGTTGATCTACCATCGCCCAGTTGACGAGCAGTGGCAGCTGGCCGCTAAGGCGTTAGAAGCAGAACATAGCATTATGGTGATCGGTCGCAGCCGCAAACAAAAGACCGTGCTCACCCGTGACTATGTTACCGAGTGCCTTACCGTAGACGGTGTGCAGTACCATTATCAGCAGATTGAATCCGGCTTTACCCAACCCAATGCTAAGGTTAATGAGAAAATGTTGAGTTGGGCCAGCGGCTGCTGCAAGTCGATCGACGATGTTGCCAGCGGCGACTTAGTTGAGCTCTACTGTGGCAATGGCAACTTTACGGCGGTATTGGCGCAGCACTTTAAGTCGGTACTGGCAACGGAAATCTCGAAGATATCAGTGCGCTCGGCGCAGACTAATTTTGCCCTAAATGATGTGAATAATGTCACTGTAGTGCGCATGTCTAGTGAGGAGTTTACGCAGGCATTAAACGGTGAACGGCCCTTCCGGCGGCTCAAGGACATTGATCTAAACAGCTATGGGTTCTCGACCATTTTTGTGGATCCGCCCCGAGCGGGTCTGGATGAAGGTACGCTAGAACTGGCACAGCGCTTTGATAATATTCTCTATATTTCCTGTAATCCGGAGACCTTGCGCGCCAATCTCGACAGCTTGACTGAAACCCATGACATTGTCCGATCAGCAATATTTGATCAGTTCCCTTGGACTCACCATTTAGAGAGTGGCGTATTGCTCAAGCGACGTACTCTGTGAGTCAAGCTGAGAGAAACCGCAAGGATTTAAGCTAAACGGATACTCACCAGCTCTGCGGCACTGGCATGAACAAAGTCTCGATAGCTCTGCTCTATGCCCTCGCGCTCTGTATTGAGCCTGCGCTTTTCAGCCTTACCTAGAGCTGCCCAGTCATCCAGTATCGGAATATGCGCAGTGGCCACAGCCAGCTGCTGAAAAACGCTGAAATGCTGAGCCTCATCGGCACTGAGAAGTATTTGCTGAGACAGCCAAGAAATACGCATCGCCGCCTCAGTTTCACTCAGATCTTTCTGCACCAGAGCTCGGGCAATAATCTGTACTGACTGACGCGCTTCAGCCTCCTTGTCCTTTAGCTGTTTCTCAAGCTCTTTTTTACTGCTCTCAAGATGCTGTCGACGGCGATAGAGTTGTACTGCTAGATAAGCCGCATAACCGCCCACAACAAGCAGCAGAATACCCGCCAGTAGCAGTATCAATTGGTTCGACAACATAGCGTTTTATTCCTTGTTTTCAGGTTTATTGCTATCTGCTTCACCTACCACCTTATTGGCAACCAAAGGCAATAGAGGGTCCGCATCAAGCATATTGTCGGGCAGGCTCTTTTTCGCCTTAGCACCGAGCTTCTTTAGCTCTTCGGTACGGCGGATAAGGTTGCCCCGACCACTTGAGAGACGTTTATGCGCCGTGTCCCAGGCCTCCTGACTTTTTTCGATATGTTTGCCCACCTCGTCGAGAGACTCGATATAGAGTACGAACTGATCGTAGAGGCCACCGGCTTTGTCGGCGATCAACTGAGCGTTAAGATTTTGATCTGCGTAGCGCCAGAGGTTTTTGATTGTTCTTAGGGTTACCATCAATGTGCTGGGGCTGACCAAAATAATGCCGCGATCATAAGCGTCGCGCATCATCTCAGGGTCGTGATCCAGAGCCAGCATAAAGGCTGATTCTATGGGCACAAAGATCAGTACAAAATCGAGGCTGTTGACACCCTCGAGCTTTTCATAGTCCTTGCTGCTCAGGCCCTTGATATGAGCACGCAGTGAACTAAGGTGCTGTCGCAGACAGAGCTTTTTCGACTCTTCGTCTTCGGCGTGAAAATAGCGTTCATAATCCACTAGACTGACTTTGGCATCGATCACAATATCCCGACCTTCGGGAAGATGGACAATCACGTCAGGGTTGCGACGCTTGCCTGTCTCGTCCTTTAGGGCTACCTGAGTGCTGTACTCGCGGCCATTGGACAGTCCAGAGTCCTCCAGGAGTTTTTCGAGAATAAATTCACCCCAGTTACCCTGAGCTTTGTTATCGCCGCGCAGTGCAGTGGCCAGCGACACAGCATCCGCAGAGACCTGCATGGTCTGCTTTTGCAGCTCGCTGATCTGCCCTACCAGCTTATTGCGCTCGGCATTCTCTTTCTCATAAGCGGATTCAACCTGCTTGCGGAAGTCGCCTATATCGCGGCGCAATGGGCTGAGAGTGACTTCCATGGCCTCTTTGCTCTGCAGGGAAAATTTAGTCTGCTTTTCTTCAAAGATGCGATTGGCGAGGTTTTCAAACTCGCTACTCAGCGTCTTCTTGGCATCGGCCAATAGCGCGATCTGCTCTTGATAGTGATTTTGCTGACTGAGCAACTTTTGCTCGAGGGCGCTATTCAGTGTCAATAAATCCCTGCGAACTTCCTCTAACTGCTGTTGTTCGACGGTTAACTTGTCGAGCTGCTGCTGAGTGGCAAATTGCTCACGCTCGAGTAGTGCTGTCTTGGCACGCAGAATCGCCATTGCCAAAATGCCACCGAGAATAAACCCGCCAAGGCCCCAAAAAACTGAAATAACATTAATAGATAATTGCATGGGGATATTGTATCAGTCCGCTGTCAATTGCACCGCTGTTTTGCGATTATAGAGCCTGTAAAAAAGCAATTATTAAATCACTCACACAGGGAAAGTAATACCATCCATGCTGCCAGCACTTATAGATATCAGCCTCTTCCGTGACGCTATTGAGCGTGACTGTTTGATCCTGACGCCGAACCAACGACTGGCAGCAAAGATTACTCAAGCCTGGGGCGAGCAGATCAGCGCCGATCTAACTCAAAGCTGTTCCGCCTGGAAACAACCCCGTGTCTATTCAGTGGATCACTGGTTAAGAGCTTGCTGGGATGAGCTGCAGGATCAAAATCACTCATTGGTTCGTGGCCTAGCTATAGTCGGCACTCAACAGAGTCGCTACTACTGGGAGCGCGCGATTGCCGACGATGGCCTCGAGCAGCCGGTTAACTTTGTCAAGCTGGCTGGCGATACCTTAAAGGCATTGGAGAACTGGAACCTTAGGGCTGATCAGGTGCCAGGTGAAAATCCCTCCGTCGAATACTTTAAACGCTGGTGTGGTCGTTTCGATGAGCTATTGCGGCGCAATAAACTGCTTACCATTCAGCGCAGCTGGCAGCTGGTTGAGCAGAGTTTTGAGTGCTCTGCGCTGAGTCGTGAATCTGAAATTATGGTTTATGGGTTTCAAACTACACCACCGCTACAGGCGGCACTAATCGCCACTGCGAGCAGTCAGGTTACCCGTCTAGAGTCAGTTAACTCCCCGACCGACGTGGTGCGGATTGAAGCTGAGGATTCTCCGCAAGAATTACGCTTGGCCGCAAGCTGGGCAGCGCAGCAGCTAAAGATCAATCCTGAGCAGCGTATAGGTATTGTAGTGCCTGAGCTGAATAGCTCACTGCAGCGCGTGGCGCGAGTGGTCAATGAGGCGCTCAATACGGTCGACAATAATACCAGCCTTGAAAACCCCGACGCCGTCAAGGTTATCGCTAATATCTCTGCCGGCACAGCGCTGCGCGACACGCCAATGGTGCACAGTGCCCTGCTGATGATTGGCCTGTTAAAAGATAAACGCCCACTCAGTGAATGGTTGCATCTACTTTACTCTCCCTACTCCGCATTTGATCAACTGCCACTGAGTTTTCGCGCTGACAGTGAAATACAGCTGCGTAAACGCAATCGTTTTGACTTTAGTCTGAGTCAGTTTATTACGGCAGTGACGCCTAAACATAAGAGCAATGATGACTGTCTTGATAACAAGGACAATCAACTGGATGAATCGGACGCCCTGAACCCATTGAGAAATATGCGCGACTATGAGCGCCGCCAAATTAACAGCCAACAGAGTTTTGCCGCCTGGGGCGAATTCTTTGTCAGCTACCTAACGGATCTCGGCTGGCCCGGAAAACGCACAGCCAACAGTATCGAATATCAACAGCGCCAACATTGGAATCGACTGCTGGAACAGTTTACCGGCCTCGATAATCTGGGTATTGAAGTGGGTCTTTCTACCGCCTTTAAACATCTGCAACAGCTGGCACAGGATTCGGTGTTTCATCCACAGACTGCTGACGCGCCGCTGCAGATACTGGGCCTACTCGAGGGATCCGGATTGCGCTTTGATCAGCTCTGGATTGTCGATATGCACAGCCAGAACTTTCCGGCATCAGTGGCGATTAACCAATTGCTGCCTGCGGAGTTTCAGCGCCTGCATCAAATGCCCCACAGCCTGCCGGAACGCGAGCTGGGGATTGCCAATCAACTATTACAGGGTTACAAAAATAATAGTGGCCGTTTAATTGTTAGCCACCCAAAAATACGCGGTGAAGAGCAGCTCGACCCCAGCCCGCTTATCAGTGATATTCCGCTGGGTAGCCATAAGCTCATTAATAGCCATAAGCTTTTTGATAGCCCACAGCCCCATCCACCTTGGCTCTATCAAGACTATCAGTGTCAGCTACTGGCTGATCAAGCGCCGCCCTACAGCCCGAGATTAGAAACCATTCGCGGCGGCAGCAACTTGCTAAAAAACCAATCGATCTGCCCCTTTAATGCCTTTGTCACCCATAGGCTAAAAGCTGAGCCATTAGAGGAGCCCAGCCAGGGTTTGTCGGCCCTGGATCGCGGTTCACTGTTGCATGAGATCCTTTTTCGCCTCTGGGGCATCTGGAAAACCTCCGCCACATTGCAGGCCCTGAGTGATCAGCAGCTTCAGCAACAGCTGGCTACGACTATTGAGCAAACTCTCACAGAGTGGGCCCCCCGCCATCCAATTCTTCGCGGCGATCGCTTCCGCGGGCTCGAGCAACAGCGTTTGGAAAAACTCCTGACTCAGTGGCTCGAAGAAGAAAAGCTGCGCCCGCCCTTTGAAGTGGTGGAACTGGAGAGCAAAAACAGCGTGCGATTTGGCGATCTAGAAATTAACTTGCGCCTAGATCGTGTGGATCAGATTGGCGACAAGCTGCTAATTATTGACTACAAGTCCGGCGCCGTAAAAGAATCCAGTTGGAGTGGTACTCGGCCTGTGGATCCTCAGTTACCTCTCTATGTACTGGCCAGTAATCCCCGCGCCAATGGCTGTGCCTTTGCCCAGATCAAAGGCGGCAAAATCAAGTTTGTCGGCAGTACTGACAGCAAGTTTTTAGCCAGTGAAAAAGTCACTGGCGATACTGACCTCTCCCAGCAGTGGGCAGAACAGATTGATGCTTGGCAGAGCGCCTTAAGTAATCTCGCCGATGAATTTGTTAACGGCCATGCCAGTGTTGAAGTCTATGATCAGACTCAGTTTGGTTATCAGGATTATCTACTGCCATTAAATCGCTGGTCTGAAGAGGCCGATATCA
>Ga0102816_1000668_pt1 | contig 13185 bp, 13 predicted proteins | sample ColrivemetaGS545_FD_84509 | JGI IMG/M metagenome (GOLD analysis project Ga0102816, IMG submission 84509) | Estuarine microbial communities from the Columbia River estuary - Flood tide non-ETM metaG S.545 | ecosystem: Environmental > Aquatic > Marine > Intertidal zone > Estuary | place: USA...
AAAACATTTTAAGGAAGATAAATTTATCAATTTTTTCAGTAAGATATTTTTTTCAAAAAAACATCAAATACCAGTTTGGAGAAAATACTGTCAGTTCATTTTCTATTATTTAAATAATTTAATTAGGTTAAAAGTATCCAGGTAAGTTAGTAGTTCAATTTTTTAGTTTATTAATACAGTGTAACCTACAAAATAAATTTATTTAAAAATTAAAAGTATTTGTTTCACTAAATATATATTTAAATCAATTATTGACAATAAATATGAAATGATAAACTTAAATATTAATAAGTATATAGTATGATTAAATTAGTTAATAAATTTCTAGGAAATTTCAATATTAGGCTAATCAAGCTTATGAATATCAAAGAATTAGAGAGAAATAATAATTTTTTAAAAAATGAAAACGATAAATTAAAAAAATATTTTCTTTTTTTTCAAAGTGATCGTTTTAAGAATAATTTGAATAAACTTACGGAAACACATAATAAATCACGTTCTCAGCTGGGTCAAGATTTATTTGTTTTGAATCATTTTAATTTCAAAAAAAAAGGATTTTTTGTTGAATTTGGTGCTACTAATGGAAAAGATTTAAGCAATACATATCTACTTGAAAAGGATTTTAATTGGTCTGGAATTGTTGCCGAACCATGCAAAACATGGCATAAGGACTTATTTAAAAACAGAAATTGCCATATTGATTTAAATTGTGTTTGGAAAATTTCGAATTATAATTTAAATTTTTACGAAGTAGAAGATGCCGAATTTTCAACCATTGCCGAATTCAAGAATAGTGATCACAACTCGGGAAGAAGGTCAAAAAGAAAAGAATATCAAGTTTCCTCAATTTCTTTAAACGATTTACTTGTAAAATATAATGCGCCAAAAAACATAGATTATCTTTCTATAGATACAGAAGGTAGTGAATATGAAATATTAAAAAATTTTAATTTTAAAAAATACTCTGTAAAAGTAATTACTGTTGAACATAATTTTTCAGAGCAAAGAGATGAAATTTTAAAATTACTCTCTAAAAACGGGTATAATAGAGTACTCACAGGCATATCGAAATGGGATGACTGGTATATACTTTCAAATAACAATAATTAATGAAAACACATTTAATATCTGGCGGCTGCGGTTTTGTAGGACGTAATATGGTAAAACGCCTCTATAAAAACACCCAGGACCGTATTTTATTTATTGATAATTTATCTGTTGGTAAACATCCGTCTGTGTGGTTGGATATTCCTTTAAAAAAGACCGTTAACGACCTTGAAATGTATGGCGAAGATAAGCGCTTGTGTTTTATTAAGGAAGACTTTAGAGTTACCTTAAACAAGTTAGTACACGAGCCCGGTTATTTAAAAAATGACTTAGGATTAGATATAGAAAAATTTACAGATGTCTACCACTTTGCCGCCATAGTAGGAGGCCGTGCCATGATAGACGGAGATCCTATTCAAGTGGCCTTAGATTTATCTATAGATGCAGAATTCTTTTTTTGGGTAAGCCGTCACAAACCCCAAAGGGTGTTGTACCCAAGCTCTAGTGCAGCGTATCCTGTGAGCTTGCAAACCCAGGCTAATACCATACAACTTAAAGAGACAGATATAGATTTTAATAACATGGGCCAGCCAGACATGACCTATGGCTGGACCAAACTCACAGGTGAGTTTTTGGCAAAAATCACAGCCAAACATTACGGGGTTAGCATTACCTGTATTAGGCCATTTTCTGGCTATGGAGAAGATCAAGACTACTCATACCCAACTCCTGCCATTGCCAGACGTGCGGTATTTAAAGAGGCTCCTTTTGAGGTTTGGGGCTCTGGCCACCAAGGCAGGGATTTTGTACACATAGATGATGTGCTAGATTGCATAGAAGTTGCCATGGAAAAAATACATGACGGCACCGCCATTAATATAGGCCAAGGTGTACTCACCTCATTTAGAGAACTTATTGCTCTGTTTTGCGAGTTTGCAGATTATAAGCCAGAGATAAAGCCCCTCTTAGACAAACCAGTTGGGGTACATAGCCGCTATTGTGATATGACCTGGGTTAAAGAAAATCTTGGTTGGGAGCCAAAAATATCCATTAAAGAAGGGATGAGACGTGTGTATGATGCTGTGATTGTAAGAGAAAAGCAATTAGGTAATATTAATCCTTTAACATGAAAATATTATTTGCAAATTTTATTCTTCAAGGAAACAGGTTTATGGAAGACTTAAAAATAGGTCTTGAAGAGCATGCCCAAGTAGTTTGGGATTATGAAGCCTTCTGGAACTGTGATCAAGATTTTGACATAGTGCATCTGCATTGGCCAGAATTTTTATCTTATGAGGTGCAAAAGTATGTCTATACCAAAGATCCATTTCCTAAGGAATTATTTGTTAAAATTGAGAATTGTCTAAAATACTGGAAAAAGAATGCCACAATTGTATATACGCGCCACGTTCAATTTCCTCATGCTCGCCACGATAAAGATTATCTTGATCTTTACAAGATGGTAACTTCTTATTGTGATACCGTTGTACATTTTGCAAATTATAGTATTGCACAATTTAAAAGGTGGTATCCACAACACATAGGCATTAACCATGTAGTTATAGAGCACCATAATTACGCATCTTTACCAAACACTTCCAACAAAATATCAGCAAGGCAAGCACTAAATATTGATAGAGACGCCAAAGTGATGCTCGTTTTTGGACTAATTAAAGAACACGAAAAGCAACTCATTAAAAAGGCCTTTGGTTTTATAGCTGCAGATAATAAGGTGCTATTAGCTCCAAAATGGACTATTAATAGAAGAAAAATACGATATATTAGATTGAGAGAATGGGTCTGGAAGTTTGAAAAATGGCTGGCAAAACAAAATAAAAAGAAAATAATTAATTTGGGTTTTATTGAAGACAATGATGCGCATCTTTACTTAAATGCTGCAGATTTTTTATTCATTCCTCGCACTACAGAATTAAATTCCGGTAACATTACACTAGGCTGTACTTTTGGGTTGATAGTTGTAGGTGCGAATCATGCAGATATTGGCGAAATTTTAAACAATACAGGCAATCCAACATTCGAAGTTGGAAATGACCAAAGTCTTAAAGCTGCTGTAGCAAAGATTGAAGTCTTACTAAACGAAAATCACGGTGTAAAAAATAAAAAGACTGCCTTTGAAAAGTGGGGAGTGAAACAAATAGCATCTCAATATATTCATACCATGCAGGAATCACTAAAAATTAAAGATCGAAAAGAAACCACAATTAGTAAATTTTAATAAATTGATTATAAATCAAGCTACTTGGATTAACGAAGACTTTATTAAAGGATTGGTGTCTGTAATTATTCCTGTTTACACTAGAAATGTTTTGATAAAAAAAGCCATTGAAAGCATATATAATCAATCGTATCGTCCTATAGAATGTATCGTTATTGATGATGGTTCAACAGATAATACCATAAAAACTGTTGAGAATGTTATTGGTCAAAATACTGATGATACGTTTAAAATAAAGCTTATCAAACAAGAAAATTCTGGTGCGCCTAGTGCTAGAAACAATGGCATCAAAAATGCTTCAGGTGAGTTTATCCAATTTTTAGATTCTGATGATTTATTATGCCCTGATAAAATTAAAGATCAAGTTTCAGTATTCCAAAACCAAGCCAAGATTGATGGAGTTTATGGAAATTGGCATCATGGCACAATAGAGAGTCATGTCTTGATTAAAGGAGAAAAATGGAAAGATTCTATCGATCAATTTTACGGAGGTCGTGTTATTCATACCTTAAGTTTTTTATTCAGGCGAAGTTTTATAAATACAATTGGACCTTGGGATGAAAGCCTTAAGAGAAATCAAGAGGTTGATTATTTTTTACGAGGGGCTTTAGCCGGAGGTAATTTTGAATATTTACCCAAGCTTACCGGCTTGTGGCGAGAGCACGACGGTGATCGTATTATGACCTCAAGTGGAGCTATAAGCGCTTTAGCATTTCATGATAAATGGATTACAGAATTCCAACGGTTAGATTTATTTACTAAAAAAAGACAAAAAACAGCAGCACAGTATTTATTTTGGCACGCGATGGAATTAGAAACGCAGCATAAAAGCACAGCGATTAATTATTTAAATAAAGCCTTTAACTTATATCCATATTTCCCAGAATTCAATACTTATAAGATGAAAATTTTAAGAAGTATTACAGGAAATCAACTAAGTTTACGATGCTGGTATTACTTCGCCAAATCAAAAAATATAGATTAATGAAACAACCATTAGTATCTATTATCGTTTCCTGCTATAATCAAGCACATTGCATTACTAATACTCTAGAAAGTATTGTGTCACAAACCTATACAAATTGGGAGTGCATCATTGTTGATGACGGTTCTAAAGATACCAGTGCAGCCCTAATTAAAGAGTTTATTAAAGATGATACAAGATTCAAATATATATTTCAAGATAATCAAGGTGTTTCTGTAGCTAGAAATACAGGTTTTAAATTGGCCTCAGGAAATTTTGTAAACTTTCTGGATGGTGATGATACTTTTTTACCCAATAAGTTAAAAGAACAAGTACAAGTATTTGAGGATAATCCTGAGATAGCAGTTTGTATTTGCGATCATCAATTTTATCTTGAGAAAGAGGGTGTTTATAAATACTATGAGTTTGAAAAATTAACCATAAAACCCCTTGAGCAAATACTTTTTAAATGGCACTTTGGGGTAGCTTTTCCTCCGCATGCAGTATTATATAAAAGAGAGTTATGGACATTTAATGAGCTTCCCTTTCAAGAAGATTATAAATACCGCTGTGAAGACTGGGTGTTTAACGTACTTGTAGCATTAAAGGATATAAATTATTACATGCTAGATAAAGTACTTTGTAATTACCATATAGGAGCTGCCAATTTTACTAATAATACTAAAAGTTTAACCACCGCGGCTATTAAAGCGGCGCTGTATTTAAAACCAAAACTTCCAGAGCAATATCAAGAAGATTTTATAGACACAACCATAGATAATAATCTTAGCATGTATCTAGAGAGTGAGAAAATTAATATTCTACAACAATCAGCAAATTGGCGTATTGCAAATGCTATTAGTAAACCTTTTATAAGTTTTTTAAAACGTGTTAAAGAGTAAAAAAAAGCTACTACATATTATACCTTATAATGAATTTATTCCACCTAAAAATGGAGGTGCGTTACGCTGTTACCATTTATGTACAGAGCTAGCTACATATTTTGATGTTACCCTTATTACTCTTCAGCCGGCAAGTGAAATAGTTGACACTAATTTTAAAAACATTAAAATACTTAACCCTGCAAAGCCTTTAAAGCTAGATGGCTTTAAAGCTAAATTAATGAATGCTCTAAAATACCGTTGGTATATGCGTACCTTAAAAGGCCCTGCAGAGGCAACTGTTTTAGAATTTTACCCAGTACTAAAACAGTTGTCTAAAACAGAAACTTTCGATTATGTGCTAATGGAACACTTATCCTCCATGGCACTTGGTAAGGCTATAAAAAATTGGTGGCCAAATGCTTTGAGAATTTTAGACCAACATAATGTTGACCATTTGCTTTACAAACAGAGTCATGACCTGAGAGTCAAAAAAAATAAAAAATCATTTGATAGGTTAAAGTATCAAGAAAGCCATATGCATACCTATGCTGACTATTTTCTTGCTTGCAGTACTAAAGATGTTACAGAACTTTCACTTTTAAATAAAAATAGAATAAAAGGGGTAGTGGTACCTAACGGGACAACTCAAAAAAAGTTTGTTCAAAAAGATTTCTCTGAGCCCAGCCTTATTTTTTGTGGATCTCTAGATTATGCGCCTAATAAAAACGGCTTATTATGGTTTTATGAAATGATTTGGCCTAAACTAAAGATGACTGTTAAAGGTATTACCTTAACAGTTATAGGTAGAAACGGTCATGATAATGCTTACGCTCCATTAAAAATAGACCCGCAAATAAATTTTGTAGGCGAAGTTAAGGACGTAACACCTTACTACCAAAAAAACAACATTGCTATTGCACCTTTGTTAGAAGGTAGCGGCACTCGGCTTAAAATTTTAGAAGCCATGAGTTTTGGCTTGCCTGTTATTAGCACAAGTATTGGCGCAGAGGGTATAGATTATATTGAAAACAAACATATTATAATTGCCAATGATCCCATTGCATTTCAACAAGTGATTATTGATACTGTCAAAAAGCCAGCTATTTTGAAAAAAATAGGGAAACATTCTTCAATGTTAATTACAGAAAAATTTACTTGGCAAAATATTGTTATGAAACTTCACACTGAACTCTAATTTTTTGAACTGTTATTTCCATTAAATGACAACGCGAAACACGAATTTATCTTTATTGATTTTATGGCCGTATTATTATGCTGTTGGTCATTATATAGAATTATTGCAACTCATTGCTGATTATAAAAGTGCAAATTCGAATATGAAAATATTCGCTATTGTAAACGATAAAGGGCCATTTAATATTCTTGAATATTCTGATATTACTGAAGATGTTTATCCAATTAATGTTATGGAAATAGCAGAAAATAACTTATCCCAGCTAGATAGTTTGCCAAACAGATTTGACTTTGTTATTTACCCACAACAATTTAAGTATAAAAACTTTTTATCACAAGAATTGGATGCCTGCTTTAAGAATCTGATTGGTCATTTTAAAGGAAAAATTTGGTCTGGTTATTCAGATGATTCTCAAATTAAGATACATCTTAATAAACATGATTACAGTCCATTTAGTCTTAACCTTCCCACATTTAAATTAGATGAGTATAAAAATAAATATTCTGGGTATCCAATATTTTCAATTATACTCAAGGGAGCCTCATTAGAATCTTTCTATCCAACCTTAAATTTCTGGAGTAAGCTTTGTAAAGTTATTTTAAAAGTCTACCCGAATGCGATTTTTTTAATAACTGGAATATCAAAAGTTCACACTCAAAATGACAGAGATTTAAATAAGTTTTCTGATGTTTTAGATAACTTCATCAAACAAATTCCAAACGCATTTAATTGTTATGATGTTGGTCTTGAAAATCAAATGGCAATTATAGCTATGTCAAATGTTTTTATAGCACCGCACACTGGTTTTGCATTTTTAGCACCTTGTTTGGGCACACCTTGGCTGGCATTATCTGGAGGAGAGTGGGCAGAACAAATGCCCGCACAATTTCCTTTTTATAGCGTGTTGCCAAGTTGTAATAAGTATCCTTGTAATGGCGGTGATATGAAGTTGAGTTGTAGGGCGCGTTTAAAATTTAAGCAGCCTATAAAATGTATGTCAAGTCTAGATAGTAAATTAGATGATATACTTTTTGGTATTGAAAAATTAATAAATAAAGATTACAAATTTGATGATGCATTTAATGATTATCAAAATTCTGCAATTAGCACTAATGTGAATCTTAAAAAATTGTGGAGAATAGCTGCTTACAAACAATATATTATTAACAAAAAAGAGCTATGATTTATTTAATTAATTATGGGAATAAGCCTTATGCAAAAATGCAAAAGTTTCAAAGTTATACGGCCAGACGCTTTGGTAAAGTAGATAGGGTAATAGAGTATTCTGATTTAGATATCCTAGCAGACACTGAATTTTACAGTAATAACAAAAAAATACTCTCTGTTAAAAAAGGGAATGGTTATTGGTTATGGAAGCCATATATTATTTATAAGACACTACAAAGACTTAAAGATGACGATGTTTTAATTTACAGCGATGTTGACACTATCTTTTTAGACTCTGTTTCTCCTCTTATTGAAATTATGAATAAGCATAAAAAAGATATGCTAGTGTTTGATTCTCCAAATAAAGAATACCAATACACAAAATATAATTTATGTGAGGATTTAGGCTTAACCGATAAATCTATTATTACTTCCAGACAGCGGTATGCCAGTTATAATTTATGGCGTAAGACAGATACGTCACTTTCATTTGCAAAACATTGGTTACATCATTGTGGTAATGAAGTTTTTATTTCTGATGATAATACTTCTTATACACCAGGTTATATTGAACATTATGTTGAACATAAACATGATCAATCTATTTTTAGTTTATTGACAAAAAAAAACAAAATTGAAGCTTTTCGCGACCCCAGTAATTGGGGAAACCGTCTTAAAGACGAGTATCAAAATAGCCCGTATAATCAAATTTTATATAATGGGGTAGGTAATTCAAGAAAGCTATGGTATTTAACCCATGTCTTTGGAAAACAATATTTAAAAATATTTAAAAATTAAAACAAGTATTAGAGGTTTTCAAAAGTTATTTTATGTTTAAAGTTTCGATAATAGTACCAAGTTACAATCACTCGATGTTTTTAAAAGGTCGTTTAGAGAGTATATATAATCAAACATATAATGATTTTGAGGTAATACTTTTGGATGACTGCTCTGCAGATGATAGTAAAAGTATTCTAAAAGAATATGCTAATCATCCAAAAACAAGTTATTGTGTTTTTAATGATAAAAATAGTGGCAGCCCGTTTAAGCAATGGGGAAAAGGCTTGGCTTTAGCAAAAGGTGAATTTGTTTGGATTGCAGAAAGTGATGATTTAGCGTCATCAAATTTTTTAGAGCAACTACTTCCATTAATTGAAACAAATAAAAATGCAGGCATCGTTTACTGCGCCTCTATCGCAATTGATGAAAATGGTAATACAACACATTATTTAGGGAAACCAACAATCGAATCAAAAGACAAACAGATAACTTATAACGGGTTAGATTTTATAAATAAATACATGCTAAGTGGAAACTCTATTGATAATGTTTCGGCATGCTTGTTCCGTAGATCATGTTTTGATGGAATTTCATTGAAAACAATAAATTTATCTCTTTCTGGAGATTATTTGATTTATAAAATGATCCTTTCCAAAAGTGACATTATATTTTACAATAACACCTTAAATAAATTTCGATTCCATACTCATAACGTTAGAACTAAAATTGCTCTGAATGGTGAACACACTATTTGGATTGAGGCATTAGAAGTTCAGAAAATATTGATGGTGCAAGAATTTTTACCTATTGAGTTAGTAAGTAAGGCAGTAAACACCCCCTTAATACATTGTATAGATCTATGGTTTAGGTTAAATAAAGATATTAATCTAAGGTTATTAAATTACTATATAAAACTTTTCAATAAAAGTTGGGTTAAGCTTTTATATGGCTACTTATTTAATTACAAGATTTAATCATTTTGATTGCTATTTGGATAATCATAGCACTAAATTAAGTACAATAAAATATAATACAAAAATGAAGGCAACAGGAGAGAGGATGATTCCTAAAATAGAAGATGGCACCTATTTTGAACATTTACATAGATATGCTTTTGCAGACGAGTTTGTTAATAATAAAATTGTTTTAGATATTGCATCCGGTGAGGGATATGGTAGTTTTTTATTGGCAAAAAATGCTGATTTTGTTTACGGTGTTGACATAAGTGAAGAAGCAATAACTTATGCGAAAAAAAATTATAGGAAAGATAATTTAGAATTTAGAGTTGGCAATACGAGTAAAATTCCTTTAGATTCAAATTCAGTAGATATTGTTGTTAGTTTTGAAACAATTGAGCATCATGATCAACATGATGAGATGATGAAAGAGATTAAAAGAGTTTTAAAAAAAGATGGAAAATTGATTATTTCTTCTCCAAATAAAAAATATTATAGTGACGAAAACAATACAACAAATCATTTTCATATCAAAGAATTACATGAAGATGAATTTAAAATGCTTTTAAACAATTATTTTAGAAGTACTAAATTTTTAAATCAAAACCTTCTGATTTCATCTGTTCTAGTACCTCAAAATGAAAGCCAATTATTCTTTGAGTATTCAGGAAATCACAACAATCATATTAAAACAAATGATTTGTCGCAGTTTTGGTACAGTATAGCAGTTGCATCTGATAATGACGATATTCCGATACTTCCAGTTAGTATCTTTAAAACATCTTTACCTGCTCAAAATATTTTATACAATCAAAGTTTAATAGATGTTTATAAGAACTCGCTATCCTATAAATTAGGCTACTTTCTTCTACACCCTACTAAATTTATTAAAAACATATTTACAAATAGGCACTAAAATCCTTGCACTTATCATTTTTTAAAAATTATAGATTAGCTATTTCTATACTATTCCAAAATTATATTATTAGATTTTCAACTAATGATTAATCCCAAGATTTCAATTCTTACAACTGTCTACAACCGCGATAAATACCTTGCGGCGTGTATAGATAGCGTATTGGCCTCTAGCTACCAAGATTGGGAACTTATTATTGTAGATGATGTATCTACAGATACTTCAGTTGCTATTGCCCAGCGCTATGAGCAAAAACATGCTCGTATAAAGGTGTATGTTAACCAAACAAATTTGGGTGATTATCCTAACCGCAACAAAGCGGCATCTTATGCGAAGGATATAGATTTACAATAATTAGTGTCACATTAATTAAAAAAAATAGGTTGAATCCTAAAATTTAAAAATAAAACGGTGTCTAAATTAGTTTTAAAGCCTCTAGCAGGTTTAGCAAATCGAATGAGAGTATTAAACTCTGGCCTTTTTTTGGGTGAATTATTTGATGAATTTGAAATTGTATGGGAAACTGATGATTCTTTAAATGCCAAGTTTAGTGATTTATTTGAACCAATAAAAAAAGTAAAAATTATTGAGACGAAAAGTTTGAGAATTAGAAATATTTTAAGTTTTAATTCCTATTTTAAATATTACAATAGTGATTATGTTTCAAATGAAAAAAATAGAATAAAACAAAATATTGTTCACTTATTAGGGAGAGAAAAAATGTTTGATAAGATAATTTATCAATCTGATTTTTATGATTTGTCTCATGCAGGTTTTGTCTTTGAAAATCTTTCTAAACATAACAAAGTTTTTTTGGCTACTTGTTGGGGGTTTGTAAACACTAATAACTATTTAAAATTTAAGCCAATACCATTGTTAGAGTTTAAAATTAAAAATATAGTAAAACAATTAGGATTAGATTATCTTGGTGTACACATAAGAAGAGGAGACCACAAAATAGCTACTGCGAATAGCCCTATTGTTTTTTTTAAAAAAGAAATTAAAAACTTCCTACAACTCTACCCCAATTCTAAGGTTTTTTTAGCCACAGATTCAGACTCTATTAAATTGCAACTTCAAAAATCATTCCCAAATAAAATACACATAAGAAACAATGTTTTAGTTAGAAATGAGCCTGAAGGAATACAAGAAGCCTTAATAGATTTATATGTTTTATCTTATTCTATTAAAATAATTGGATCTTATGATAGTTCTTTTTCTGATGTTGCATCAAAAATAAATAACACCCCTCTTGTTTTACCCTATTAATTAATGAAATCTACTAAAGTGTCCATTCTCACCACCGTTTACAACCGCGAAAAGTACCTTTCGGCTTGTATAGATAGCGTGTTGGCCTCTGGCTACAAGGATTGGGAACTTATCATTGTAGATGATGTATCTAGTGATGGTTCTGTTGCTATTGCCAAAAGCTATGAGCAAAAGGATGCTCGTATAAAGGTGTATGTTAATGATAAAAATCTAGGAGATTACCCAAACCGTAATAAAGCAGCATCTTATGCTAAGGGCAAGTATATAAAGTACCTTGATGCCGATGATATTATATACCCTCACGGCCTAGAAATTATGGTACATACCATGGAGCAGTTTCCTGAGGCCGGCCTAGGTATTTCTCAAAAAGTGGCAGAAGATGTAAAGCCGTATCCTTTTTTAATGCAGCCAAAAGAAACATTTAGGAGAGAGTTTTTAAAGCGCGGTGTTTTAGGACTTGGCCCAACAGGCACCATTATTAGGCGAGATGCTTTTGAGACATTAGGAGGTTTTACCGGTACACGTTATATTGGCGACACAGAAATGTGGTATAAAATAGCATTAACATATCCTGTGGTTAAAATGGAAGATAACCTTATATTTTGGAGACAACATGATGATCAAGAAATCACAAAAGGACAGGATAGTTTTTTCTATTTAGAAAACGCTTTCAAACTTAAATTAAACACCTTACAAAAAAAAGAATTGCCACTTGGAGCCCCAGAGCGTCAAATGGCATTAAAAAAGCTTACCCACCGATTTTCTAGAAATATAGCACGCTTAATTTTAAAAGGACATATTGTTTTGGCCAATACCATTAGAAAGTCTTGCGGTATTTCTTGGATAAAAATAATTAAGGCATTGTAGCACTATTACATCATGACCAAAGTATCTATCATCATACCCCTTTATAATAGTGAAGCGTATATAGCTCAAACTATAGATTCCTGTTTGGCGCAAACCCATGATAATATTGAGATTATTGTGATAGAAAACGGCTCAACAGATCAAGGTTACCAGATCGTAAAATCCATAGACGATAAACGATTGAGTGTTTTCCAAATTCCAACACCAAATGCAGCAGCAGCAAGAAATTATGGATATCATAAAGCAAAAGGAGCATATATAGTATTTCTAGATGCAGATGATGTAATGGCGTCCAATAAAATAGAGCTGCAATTAAAAGCATTATCCAAAAAACCAGAGGGCTGGGTAGCTTCATGCGCCTGGGCAAAATTTAAAACAAACACTAAAGAGGCTGTCATTTCACCTCAAAAGGTTTGGGCTATACAAAATCCGATAGATTGGTGCTTGCAATCTTGGATGGGTGGTGGTATAATGACACTAAGTGGTTGGCTTATACCAAAACCAATTATTGATACGGCAGGTCTCTGGGATGAGCGGCTCTCTTTGCATGATGATGGAGAGTTTATGTGCAGGGTTTTACTGGCATCAAAGGGTAATATTTTTGTAAAAAACACGGTTGTTTATTACAGACAACAAGATAATAGTTTGTCAAGACAGCACAAATCAAAAATGGCTGCAGAATCTGCGCTTTTGGTATATAAATCTTACCAGCAACAAATTCTTAAATTTCAGGATTCTAAGCTCGCTAGACGCGCACTGGCAAGAAACTTTTCAAGATTTGTCTATGAATATTATCCCGCTCACGCTCAATTAATAAAAAAAGCTTATCGTGAGATAAATGAGCTCGGAGTTAAACCTCCTTTGGTGGGAAGTCCCTCTTTTAAGCTCATACAACGCATTGTAG
>Ga0102816_1000670_pt1 | contig 13159 bp, 7 predicted proteins | sample ColrivemetaGS545_FD_84509 | JGI IMG/M metagenome (GOLD analysis project Ga0102816, IMG submission 84509) | Estuarine microbial communities from the Columbia River estuary - Flood tide non-ETM metaG S.545 | ecosystem: Environmental > Aquatic > Marine > Intertidal zone > Estuary | place: USA...
TAGGTGTAAACGCAGCCTACTTTTCAGGAGGAGATGAAGCTCCAGGATTCTATGGTGCAGCATTATACCCACAAATCGCAACTTCAGATTCATTTAAGATTGGGTTAAGAACAGAATACTTTGTAGAAGATGGAGATTTTGGAGCAATCGGAACTGGTGTAGAAGATTCTAGTGTATTTGCAACTACTTTAACAGGTAATTACTCTATCGGTTCTTTAACAATCATTCCAGAATTAAGATTAGACTCTGCTTCTGAGGCAGCATTTGTAGGTGACAAAGCGTTAAGCTCTTTTGCTCTAGCTGCAGTATACTCATTCTAATAAGATCTTTGTAAAAAGAAATAAAACAACCTACGAGGTTCGTTTCTCGTAGGTTTTCAAAAAATATTAATTAAAAAACACAATTATGAGTTTATTTTTAACACTATTTCAAGACGCTGCAGCTTCAGAAGTTTCAAAAGCTGTTGAGCAAATAAATGGAGACATGGGAATGCTTTGGATGCTTTTATCGGGTATTTTAGTATTCTTTATGCAAGCAGGATTTACCTTGGTAGAATCGGGTATGACCAGGTCTAAAAACGCAGTAAATATTGCAATGAAAAACTTACTAGACATCTGTGTAGGATCTTTAAGTTTCTGGTTAGTTGGATATTCTTTAATGTACGGAGATACTTCAAACGGATGGTTTTTCTGGAGTGGTTTATTCCAAGGTGAAGGAGCTGATTTATTCTTCCAAACAATGTTTGCTGCAACTGCTGCAACAATTGTATCTGGAGCAATCGCAGGAAGAACAAAATATACTACTTACATCATTTTCTCTATCGTAATGACTGCAATCATTTACCCAATTTCTGGTGGATGGCAATGGCAAGGTAGTGGATGGTTGACCAATTTAGGCTTCATCGATTTCGCTGGTTCTTCTATTGTACACTCTGTTGGTGGATGGGCTGCTTTAGTAGCTGCATTTATGGTAGGTCCTAGAATTGGAAAATATGTAGATGGTAAAGTATTACCAATACCTGGACACAATCAAGTATTAGCAACTTTAGGGGTATTTATCCTATGGTTGGGATGGTTTGGTTTTAACGGTGGATCTCAATTAGCTTGGGGTGGCGCAGATGCAATTGGTGCTTCTAACGTAGTATTAATTACAAATTTAGCTGCTGCTGCTGGAGGACTTGGAGCATTAGTTACAACTTGGATCTGGTATGGTAAACCAAACTTAGCACAAACATTAAACGGTGCTTTAGCTGGTTTGGTAAGTATTACTGCTGGTTGTGGAAACATGACGGCTGTAGGTGCTGTAGTTGCCGGTTTAATTGGAGGTATCATTGTAGTATTCTCTATTGAATTTATAGAAAAGAAATTAAAAATTGACGATGCAATTGGAGCAGCTTCTGTTCACGGTGTTGTTGGTGTATGGGGTACTTTAGTAATTGGTCTATGGGGAGTTGATGGTGATACTGCAATTGGATTATTCAATGGTGGTGGTGCTTCTCAATTAGGAGCTCAAACAATTGGAGCTTTAGCATATGCTGCATGGTCTGTTGGTTTATCTTTTATCGTTCTTGGAATCTTAAAAGCAACCATGGGATTACGTGTATCTAAAGAAGTAGAAATCGAAGGATTGGATATTTCAGAACACGGTTCTATCGCGTATCCTGGAAAAAGACAAAGAGATTTTGAAGAAGAATAAAATATATTTGATTCATTAAATATAATTATTAGTATTTAAATCACACAACTTAATTATTTAAGTTGTGTGATTTTGTGTTATAAATTATTTTATTAATTTCGCAAGCTTTAAAAGCAAACAACTAATTATTAATAACAAATTTAATTCTATCATGAAAAAAATTGAAGCAATTATTAGAAAATCAAAATTTAGAGTCGTAAAAGAGGCACTGCATGAAATCGGTGTGAACTTCTTTTCTTACTGGGATGTTACCGGTATAGGGAATGAAAAAGAAGGGCATGTATACAGAGGGGTTAGCTACAGCACAAGCGACATTCAAAGAAGACATCTCTCTATTGTTGTCAATGATGATTTTGAAGAAATTACCATAAAAGCCATCATAGAAGCCTCTTCAACAGGACAGGTAGGTGACGGGAAAATTTTTGTAAGCGAAATTAAAGACGCCTACAGAATAAGAACAGGAGAAAAAGGAAGAGAAACATTAAACTAAATTATTACAACACTTTATTATGGAATTATTAACAACAAATAATGTATGGATGATGATCTGTACCGCACTCGTTTTCTTTATGCATACAGGTTTTGCATTCTTAGAAATCGGATTGACAAGACAGAAAAATACCATCAATATTTTATTTAAAAATATTTTTATCATTACAATAGGTCTTTTATTGTATTACTTAATTGGGTTTAACTTAATGTACCCCGGAGAATTTAACGGATACTTGGGAAGCATCGTTCCTGGAATAACCCCTCCTGAAAACGGAATGACTCCAGCATATGCAGATGGTGGATATACTTGGTGGACAGACTTCTTATTTCAAGCAATGTTTGCAGCAACTGCAGCGACGATTGTTTCGGGTGCTGTTGCAGAACGTATGAAAATAGGACCTTTTATGATCTTTACACTAATCTATGTAGGATTTATTTATCCAATTGCTGGTTCATGGAAATGGGGTGGTGGTTTTTTAGATCAATTAGGGTTTTATGATTTTGCAGGATCGACCTTGGTTCACTCTGTAGGAGGATGGGCTGCACTGGTTGCTGTTTGGTTACTAGGCGCTCGAATTGGAAAATTCAAAAATGGAAAAACACAAGCCATTCCTGGACACAACATTCCTTTGGCTACGGCAGGAGTATTAATCTTATGGTTAGGATGGTTTGGTTTTAACGGTGGATCGGTATTATCTGCAGACCCAGAATTAACATCATTAACCCTAGTAACGACTTGTTTGGCTGCTGCAGCCGGTGGAGTTGTTGCTGCATTGGTTTCATTTATCAAATACAAAAACCTAGATTTAACCATGTTCTTGAATGGTATTTTAGGCGGATTGGTTGGAATTACTGCAGGAGCAGATGTAATGACGCCAGAAAGTGCGATTATTATTGGCGCTATTGCAGGAGTGCTGATCGTATTTGCTGTTAGTTTTGTAGATGCAATTAAATTGGACGATCCAGTGGGTGCTATTGCTGTTCACTTGATCTGTGGTATTTGGGGAACCTTGGCTGTAGGAATCTTTTCAACAAATCCGGCACACACCTTTTTAATACAATTAACAGGGGTTGCTTGCTATGCAGTATTGTGTATTGTTTCATCCTTTTTAATATTTTACACCTTAAAGAAAACGGTTGGAATTAGAGTCTCAGAAAAAGAAGAACTTGAAGGCTTAGATACTCATGAACACGGAATGGATGCGTATCCAGACTTCCGTCTTAATGAACATTAATATCCTGTATAATTTTTAAAAAAAGTCTGTAAATGTAGAATTTACAGACTTTTTTTTTGTTTTAAGGATTTGACAATTAAATAGGTTTTAATTGTCAAAAAAAAACTTTTCTGATTACTTTTTTGTTTTCATCGCAAAAATCACATTAAAACAAGCTGTTTATTAAATCCTTTTCAATAAAATACATAAATTTGTAAATATAATTGAACATAATATGGAGAAACAAGGATTATACTTACCAGAGTTTGAACATGAAAATTGTGGCGCTGGTTTTATTTGTAACCTAAATGGAGAAAAGACAAATCAAATCATACACGATGCCCTAGAAATACTAGTAAAACTAGAACATAGAGGAGGTGTAAGTGCAGATGGAAAAACAGGAGATGGTGCTGGGTTATTAATAGATATTCCTCATACGTATTTCAAACGTGTCTGTGATTTTCCAATCCCTAATCAAAGAGAATATGCCGTAGGAATGGTATTTCTTCCAAAAGTTTCAAATCAGTATGACTTTTGTAAAACTACTTTTGAAAACGAAATAAAAAACCAAGGACTTTCTATTTTAGGATGGAGAGTGGTTCCTGTGGACTCTTCTCAGCTTGGTCAAATTGCGTTAGACTCAGAACCGAATATAGAACAACTATTTGTTGGAAAAACTACTGAAATTACTGAAGCTACCTTTAAAGCAAAATTATATGCTGCTAGAAAAATAGCTGAACATACAATCAGAAAATCAAAAATTTCTGAAAGTAATTATTTTTACATCCCAAGTTTTTCAATAACCACCATCATCTATAAGGGTATCATTATGCCTGAAGATATTGGTCCTTACTACAAAGATTTACAAGAAATTGATTTGGTCACTCGTTTAGCGTTAGTGCACCAACGTTTTTCTACCAATACAATGCCTACTTGGGAATTAGCGCAACCCTTCAGACACATGTGTCAGAACGGAGAAATCAATACTCTGCGTGGAAACGTAAGCAGAATGCGAGTTCGAGAAGAGATCATGAAAAGTGATGTCTTTGGCCCACAAATAGACAAATTATTCCCAATCATTTTACCAGGAAAATCCGATTCGGCATCCATGGATATGGTTGTGGAGTTGTTAACACATACAGGACGTTCATTACCAGAAGTAATGATGATGATGATCCCTGAAGCATGGGAAAAACACAAGACCATGTCTAAAGAGAGAAAAGCGTTTTACGAATACAACTCTTGTTTAATGGAACCTTGGGATGGACCCGCTTCAGTTCCATTTACAGATGGAGATTACATTGGTGCCTTATTAGATAGAAATGGCTTGAGACCTTCGAGATATACCGTAACCAAAAGTGGTAAATTAATCATGTCATCTGAAATTGGTGTGGTGGATGTAGCACCTGAAGATGTTAAAGAACACGGTAGATTAGAGCCAGGAAAAATGTTCCTCGTAGACATGAACAAAGGGCGAATCATTGAAGATGAAGAAATAAAAAGCAATATCGTATCTCAAAGACCCTATCAGGAATGGTTAGATAAAACCAGATTGCATTTAAAAGACATTCCTTATGCAGGTGAAACCTGTCCAATTGAAACGATCGATGTTAAAACCAGACAACGTTTATTCAATTACACCTTAGAAGATATTCAAGAAGTTATCACTCCCATGGCAATTGTTGGTAAAGAAGCTTTAGCTTCTATGGGAATCGATACTCCTTTGGCAGTATTATCGGACAGACCACAATTAATTTCTAATTACTTTAAACAATTATTTGCACAGGTTACCAATCCTCCTTTGGATGGTATTCGTGAAGAGATTGTAACAGACATTAGCTTGTCTTTAGGAAAAGATAGAAATATTTTTAGCATCACAGAAAGACAGTGTCGAAAATTAAAAATCCAAAACCCTGTTATTTCTAACATTGATCTTGAAAAAGTAAGAAACATCTCTGTAGAAGGTTTTAAAGCCGAAACGATTGAAATGTTGTATGCTAAATCGAAAGGACTCAATGGCTTAGAAGATGCTTTGGATGCTATCATTATTAAAATAGAGAAAGCATTAAACAGAGGAACAAACATTATAATTTTATCAGATAGAGGTGTCAATCAAGAGTTTGCCCCTATTCCTGCTTTATTAGCTTGTTCTTTTGTAAATCATCAAATGAACCGTTTGCGAAAACGTTCTTATTTCGATATTATTATTGAATCTGCAGAGCCACGAGAGCCACATCATTTTGCGACTTTATTTGGATATGGTGCAAGTGCTGTGAACCCATACATGGTCAATGAGATTATCAGAATGCAAGTTAAAGAAGGTTTTATTGCTGAGTTAACCGAACAACAGGCAGTCGATAATTTCAACAAAGCAATTGGGAAAGGTCTTTTAAAAGTAATGAACAAAATTGGAATCTCTACATTACATTCTTACAGAGGTTCTCAAATTTTCGAAATTGTAGGATTCAATTCTCAATTTGTAGAGAAATATTTCCCTTACACCGCCTCTAGAATTGAAGGAATTGGTTTGTATGAAATTGAAAAAGAAATTAATCAACGATATAAATATGCGTATCCAGATGCTAAAATAAACAAACGTTTGGGATTAAACATTGGAGGAGACTATCGATGGAGAAGAAATGGCGAACGCCACTTATTCAATCCAACAACGATCTCAAAATTACAACAAGCTGTTCGTTTAAGTGATCAAGCGAGCTATGATGTATATGCCAAAGCAATTAACGAACAGTCTGAAAACTTAATGACGATTCGAGGATTGTTCGAGTTTGACAACTTAAATCCAATTCATATAGACGAAGTAGAACCTTGGACAGAAATTGTAAAACGTTTCAAAACAGGTGCCATGTCTTATGGATCTATCTCAAGAGAGGCCCACGAAAACTTGGCAATCGCCATGAACCGAATTGGTGGTAAATCTAACTCTGGTGAAGGTGGTGAAGATAGAAATCGTTTTATTCCAGATGCCAACGGAGACAGTAGAAACTCTTCTATTAAACAAGTTGCCTCCGGAAGGTTTGGAGTTACTTCGCATTATTTAACAAACGCGAAAGAGATTCAAATAAAAATGGCACAAGGTGCAAAACCTGGAGAAGGAGGACAATTACCGGGGTTTAAAGTATTGCCTTGGATTGCTGCCGCAAGAAATTCAACTCCTTTTGTAGGATTGATTTCTCCTCCTCCACATCACGATATTTATTCGATTGAAGATCTCGCACAATTAATATACGATTTAAAAAATGCCAATCGAGAGGCTAGAATTAATGTAAAATTAGTCTCTGAAGTAGGAGTTGGTACCATTGCCGCTGGGGTAGCAAAAGCAAAAGCAGATGTTGTTTTGATCTCTGGTTATGACGGAGGTACAGGAGCATCACCGCTTACCTCATTGAAACACGCAGGTCTACCATGGGAACTTGGATTGGCTGAAGCGCAGCAGACCTTGGTAATGAATAGTTTGCGAAGTAGAATTGTTGTAGAATGTGATGGTCAGTTAAAAACAGGTAGAGATGTCGCAATTGCTGCATTATTAGGTGCCGAAGAATTTGGTTTTGCAACCGCTCCGCTAGTGGCCTCAGGATGTATTATGATGCGTAAGTGTCATTTGAACACCTGTCCTGTAGGAATTGCCACTCAAGACAAAGAATTGCGTAAGAATTTCAAAGGAACACCAGAACATGTAATCAACTTCTTCTACTACATTGCAAATGAATTAAGAAGTATTATGGCACAATTAGGTTTCCGTACGATGGATGAAATGATTGGTCAGACACAAAAAATCAATGCAAACAAAGCAATCACACATTACAAAGCAAAAGGATTAGATTTATCCTCAATTTTACACACACCTAAAGGGTATCTGTCTAAGGCAGTAAAAAATTCAGAGAAACAAGAACATGGTTTAGAAAATGTACTTGACATGACACTGATTCAGGACGCCAAAGCAGCAATCAATGATAAAAAACAAATCACTTTAAATTACCCAATCAACAACTTAAACCGTTCGGTTGGTGCAATTTTGAGTAATGAAATTTCAAAAATTCATGAACACATATGACTCCCTGAAGACACCTTAAAATTGAACTTTACGTGTTCTGCTGGTCAAAGTTTCGGAGCTTACGGTGCACCTGGTATTACGTTTAATTTAGAAGGAAACACGAATGATTATTTAGGTAAAGGATTGTCTGGAGCGAAATTAATCATCAAGAAACCTGTAAAAGCAGACTTTATTGCAGAAGACAATGTGATTGTTGGAAATGTTTGTTTGTTCGGAGCAGTCAATGGGCAAGCCTATATCAACGGAATTGCAGGAGAACGTTTTGCCGTTAGAAATTCAGGAGCAGTTGCAGTTGTAGAAGGTGTAGGAGATCACTGTTGTGAATACATGACAGGAGGTAAAGTGATTGTTTTAGGAAAAACAGGTCGAAATTTTGCTGCTGGAATGAGCGGAGGAATTGCCTACGTTTACGACCCTGAAAACAAATTCACAAACGGTCTTTGCAACACAGAAACGATTGATTTTGAAGAAATCAATGAGGAAAATGCTGCTGATTTAAAAGCAATAATAGAACAACATGTTCTTTATACTGACAGTAAAAAAGGAGCCGCACTGTTATCGGATTGGTCTACAAGTTTGAACAACTTTGTAAGAGTCATGCCTACTGAATACAAAAAAGCTTTAGAAAGAATAGCTACAGAAGAACCAATGTTTGAAGAATTAACAATAGCATAATGTCATGGGAAAAGTAACAGGATTTAAAGAATTTGAAAGACAAGATGAAACCTACACTTCTGTAAAAGACCGTGTAAAAAACTACAAAGAATTTACAGTTCCTCTTTCTAATAAAGAAATTACAAAACAAGGATCTCGCTGTATGGATTGTGGAATTCCTTTTTGTCATAGTGGATGTCCCTTAGGAAACCTTATACCAGATTTTAATCACATGGTGCATCAAGGAGAATGGAAAAAAGCTTCTTGGATACTACATTCTACAAACAATTTTCCAGAATTTACAGGACGTTTATGTCCTGCACCCTGTGAGCAAGCATGTGTATTAGGGATTATTGAAGACCCTGTATCTATTGAAAATATTGAAAAAAACATCGTAGAACGCGCTTTTAAGGAAGGATGGATAAAACCACAACCTCCAAAAAACAGAACCGACAAAACAATCGCTGTCATTGGATCAGGTCCTGCAGGACTTGCCGCTGCACAGCAGTTAAATAGGGCTGGTCATACTGTAACAGTCTTTGAAAGAGATGATGAAGTTGGGGGATTATTACGATACGGAATTCCAAATTTCAAAATGGAAAAAGGAATCATAGATAGAAGAATTGCGATTCTAAAAGCAGAAGGAATCCTCTTCAAAACCAACATTAATGTTGGTGTAAATTATAGTGTTGACGAACTCAAGAGTTTTGACAGTATTGTCCTATGTGGTGGTTCTACAGAAAGAAGAAGCCTGCCAACTCCTGGAATTGATGCTGACGGTGTTGTTCAAGCAATGGATTTCTTAACACAACAAACGAAAGCTTTATTTGGTAAAGAAGTAAAAGACCAAATAATGGCTACAGATAAAGATGTAATTGTTATTGGTGGTGGAGATACTGGTTCCGATTGTATTGGTACCTCAAATAGACATGGTGCAAAATCAGTGGTGAACTTTGAGATTATGCCAAAGCCACCAGGAGAACGTTCAGCGAAAACACCATGGCCATTTTGGCCACTACAGTTAAAGACATCTTCTTCTCATAAAGAAGGGGCTGATCGGAACTGGTTGATCAATACCAAAGAATTTATAAAGGATACAAATGGTAAATTAACAGCCTTAAAAACAGTTAATGTCGAATGGAAAATGATTCCAGGTGAAAGACCTCAATTAATAGAGATCGCAGGTACTGAAAAAACATGGCCCTGTGATTTAGCCCTATTAGCACTAGGTTTTACTGGCCCAGAAAGTACCTTAGCAGACAAATTGGGAATCGAAAAAGATGGTCGATCTAATTACAAAGCCGTTTATGGAAAATACCAAACAAACATTCCAAACATCTTTACTGCAGGAGATATGCGTCGTGGACAATCTTTGATTGTGTGGGCAATTTCAGAGGGAAGAGAAGCTGCCAGACAGGTTGATTTATACCTAATGGGTAAATCAGAATTACCTTCTAAAGATATAACCGGTGATTTAGTAGCAATGTAAAAAAAGTTTCAACTAAAAAAACTCCTTAACGATATATATCGTTAAGGAGTTTTTTATTGTACAACTCTTTGAGTCTTTTACTTTTTTGGTTTAAAGACAATCTCGTAGGATTTACTATCTTTCAATAATGTCTTTGCGATCTTTTTTAAATCCTCAATCTTTATAGATTTTATAATTTCTTCATAGTTTTTTGGATCATTCATATTGTACCCTTCCATCACAGAATTCTTTAATAAACTCATCTGAAATCTGTTGTAGTTCTTATTTTCTTCTCTTTCTTTTAAGTAATTTATAAGCGTTTTGTCTAAATCTACTTGTTGAATATCTCCGTTTCCAATCGCTTCTATTTCTTTATGAACAATGTCAATCAGTTTTTCAGCTAATTCAGGATTACAATCAAAGCTTACAGAGATTGTTGCTTCTTGACTTGGTCTTCTAGAAATTGAACCTCTCGCTGAAGCACCATAAGTACCCCCTTCTTCTTCTCTTAAAGATTCTGTGTAACGCAATTGCAACACATCTCCGACGGCTCTCATTAAAATTGAATTTTTTAAAGAATATTTCATGTCGTTTTTAACAACTACACGAACATTGGTTTTAGGATCTTTCATCTCTAAATACACATCTTTATCAATTTTATTAGTAATCCAATCTACTGAGTTGTCTTTCCAGCTTTCTTTTTCATCCGTTGTTGGGATACTCGCAATATACCTCTCTAACAAGGGCTTTATAGTTTCTTTCGTTACATCACCCACAATAAAGAATGTAAAATCTCCTGCATTACCAAATCTTGAATTGTAAATACCTTTCATTTTATCAAAAGACATTTCAGACATGTAGTTTTTATCGAACAAACGTTTAGTTGGATGATTTTTTCCATATAAGATAGTGGTTAGGCTATCTTGCATTTTAGATTGAATTTGTTCACTCTTTCTAATTAAAAAAGCAGCAACCTGTTGCATTAATACGTTGTATGAATTTTCATCAAAACGAGGTTTTGTAAAACGTAAATTTACAAGTTGCATCATTGTTTCTGTATCTTTTGTAGAAGATGAACCAGATACACTTTCTGATATATTACCTACTCTTATTCTAGAACTTGCTTTTTTACCAGCTAATATTTTTGGTAAATCAATCGCAGAAAACTCCCCCAATCCAGAAGTTTGAATTACATTTCCAAGTAGTACTGTAGATGGTAAATCCTCCACCTCCAGTAGCGATTGACCTCCATAACTAACAGCACTTAATTTTACATCATTCTTGTTTTTATCAACAAACTTATAATGCACATTAATTCCGTTACTCAATGTAAAGATTGTTGAACCAATTTCTTTATCTTCTTTTTCTGAAACGATAGAACCCGTTACTAAATCAACTCCAGACATCAAAGGTTTTGTATTCGTTTCCTCTGCATATCCTTGTAACGTTGTGTCATTTTCAACAGTATTAATTATAGTAACTGCTGCTTCTTTTGTTAGATTTTTATTTCCTTTTACTCCTGTTACTACGACCGATCTATTATTCTTAATATATAGTTTCTGTATTTGAGTCAATAACTCTTTTTGGGTTAACTGGCTAAAAAGTACTTTAGCAATTTTAAATTCTTTTGTTAAATCTGTAATATGAGCGTTTTCTAAATAGTTTGTTTGAATTTCTCTTACAATTTGTCCATGACTTCTATTACCCAATCCTGCAATTTGATTTTCATACGAACTTGTATACTCAGACACAACTCTTCCAATTTCTGCTTTTGTAAAACCAAATTTTACGGCTCTATTAATTTCGGACATTACCAATTCAAATCCTTTGTGTTGCATATTTGGCTTTGGAACAATATAGGCACTGAACTCATTATTCAATCTAGAAAGACTACTATAACGAACAGACGCAAATAGAAGAGGAGAGTCTGGTTTTTGATTGATTTCATTTAATCTCTTGGAAATAATTGAAGTGACCATACCATTTAATAGGCTTTCTTTTAGATCGGCTACTGTTTCGTTTTCTAGAGATTTATTATGACGAATAGAAAAAGATATGTTTGAAGCAGTAACTTCTTTATCCATTCCCATATCATAAATAAGTTCATCGTTATCTGGAATGCGGACTTGTGAACGAGGTACCGGGTTTTTTACCGCTGGAATGCTTGAAAATAACGAAATAATTTTTGCTTCAATTTCATCAATATTTATATCACCAATTACTGCTATCGCTTGTAAATCTGTTCTATACCAATCATGGTAAAAATCACGTAATGCTTTATACTCAAAACCTTCTACGATATCCATTTTACCTATTGGCAAACGCTCTGAATATATAGAATTATTAAACATAGTTCCAATAGTTTGTTGCAATACACGCATCCCCCCATTTTGGCGAGTTCTCCATTCTTCTTTAATAACGCCTCTTTCAGAATCAATCTCTTCCTCCGTTAATGATAAATAATTAGACCAATTTTGTAAAATAGACAACCCTGTATCTATCAACTCTGGGGTGGTTGGTATGTTGTTAATATTATAAACGGTTTCATCAAAAGAGGTGTAGGCATTGATATCTTTACCAAAAACAAGACCATGCTCTTGCATTTTATTTAAGATTCCTTTTCCAGGAAAATCTTTAGTTCCGTTGAATGCCATATGTTCTAAAAAGTGTGCTAAACCTTGTTGGTTGTCTTTCTCTAAAACAGATCCAACGTTTTGTATAATATAATAACTTGCAACATCTTTCGTAACACTTGTATTATGTAAATAGTAAGTGAGTCCATTTTCCAGCACTCCTTTTGTAATGTTTTTTTCTTCCGGTAGAGGAATTTCTAAATTAATCGTTTGAGCTACTGCATTATAAGTAAGCGAAATACACAGGGTAAGTAGTAAAATCTTTTTCATTTTGATGTTTTTAATATTTGTTAGCATTTATTTTAATCTAAATGAGTTATTCTTATATTAATTGTACGGATGTAGCATTGTAGATTAGAATTTAGTCAGCGTATCACTATTTGTTAGGGTAAAGCAGTGATCGCATAAGATTCTCCAATGTATGATAACACAATTTTTTTTTATAGACTCAACGATAAGGGTTCGATTGAATCTGATTTAAAATTAATTAAATCAACTTATGTTACTAAAATACAAAAAATATTAGACAAAAAAGTGGTGTGGTGTATATTTTGGGCACAAAAAAAACCTCATATCTAAGATATGAGGTTAATTATTACTGATATTCTCAGTTTAAAGAAAGGCGGCGACCTACTCTCCCACATAAATGCAGTACCATCGGCGCTATTGGGCTTAACTTCTCTGTTCGAGATGGGAAGAGGTGAGCCCCAATGCAATAACCACCCTAAGATTTTCAGTTAAATTGCTTTAACTGTATAAATTAACATATGGTAAAATAATAGTATAAAAATCAAGTAAAAAAGAGAGTCTCCCGCCTTTCGGCGGGAAGCGTACATAAGTCTATGGGTTATTAGTACTACTTGGCTATGACATTACTGCCTTTACACCTATAGCCTATCAACGTGGTAATCTCCCACGACCCTTTAAAGAA
>Ga0102816_1000685_pt1 | contig 12903 bp, 11 predicted proteins | sample ColrivemetaGS545_FD_84509 | JGI IMG/M metagenome (GOLD analysis project Ga0102816, IMG submission 84509) | Estuarine microbial communities from the Columbia River estuary - Flood tide non-ETM metaG S.545 | ecosystem: Environmental > Aquatic > Marine > Intertidal zone > Estuary | place: USA...
ACCAAATGAGGGTTAACCAGCTGACAGTCGATTAGTTGCACGCCAGTATCCAAACCCCAGCGGCAGAGGTGAGCCATGGCGATTTTAGAGGCGCTAGCACGCCGGCTGAACATTGATTCGCCGCAAAAAATGCTGCCCACCGCAACACCATAGAGCCCACCAACCAAGTTATCCTCAAACCAGACCTCAAGGGAGTGAGCCTTGTTTTGCTGGTGGAGCTGCGTATAGGCAGCCTTCATCTCATCGGTAATCCAGGTGCCGCCATCGTCCTCACGGGGCTCGCTGCAGGCATCAATAACAGTATTAAAGGCTTGATTAACGGTCACCTGATAATCATTGCGACGCAGCGTTTTACGTAGGCTTTTGGAACAGTGCAAATCCGAGGGCGGCAACACACAGCGAGTTGCCGGGCTCCACCAAAGAATAGGATCCTCATCCTGATACCAGGGGAAGATACCGGATCTATAGGCGCTAAGTAGGGTTTGCGGCTGCAAATTACCCCCGACGGCAAGAAGTCCGTCGGGTTCAGTTAAAGCGCCACTGGGATCAGGAAAGCGCGGATGATCCTGATCTAGCAGAGGTATCTGCACAGATAGACTCCAGGTTAGCTTTTAAGAACGGCTATTTAGAGCAGCTTTTCAGAGCGGCTATTTAAACTGGCAATTTAATTACTGATCCAGAAAGCGCTCCGCATCCAGCGCAGCCATACAGCCACTGCCAGCGGAAGTGACCGCTTGTCGGTAGACATGGTCTGCCACATCGCCAGCGGCAAAAACGCCGGGGACACTGGTTTCAGTGGCATTGCCGGCCATACCGCCAGCAATAGTTAAGTAGCCATCTTTCATGGCCAACTTATCGGCGAAGATATCGGTATTGGGTTTGTGGCCGATGGCGATAAACACACCATCCACGCTGAGGTCTTTGGTAGCGCCGTCTGCAGTGCTCTTGATACGCACGCCGGTAACACCAGCGTCATCACCCAGCACTTCATCAAGATTATGACTCCATTCAATGGTGATATTGCCAGTCTTCTCTCTCTCAAAGAGCTTGTCTTGGAGCATCTTCTCAGCGCGGAGCTCATCGCGGCGGTGAATCAATGTCACTTCACTGCAGATATTCGATAGATAGAGCGCCTCTTCAACAGCGGTATTACCGCCACCGAGCACTGCAACCGGCTTATTGCGATAGAAGAAACCGTCACAGGTAGCACAGGCACTCACGCCTTTGCCCATAAATGCCTCTTCAGATGGCAAGCCCAAATACTGTGCCGAGGCGCCAGTGGCAATAATCAGGGAGTCACAGCTGTAGTTGCTAGAGCCCTTAAGGCGGAAAGGGCGCTCGTCGAGTACTACTTCATCTATATGATCAAAAATTGTTTTAGTATCAAAGCGTTCTGCGTGCTTTTGCATGCGCTCCATCAACTCTGGACCCTGCACACCATCCGCGTCACCAGGCCAGTTATCCACATCGGTGGTGGTCGTCAACTGACCACCTTGCTGAATGCCAGTGATAACAACTGGGCTCAAGTTGGCCCGCGCGGCGTAAACAGCAGCAGTCCAGCCAGCAGGGCCGGAACCTAAAATAATCAGTGGATAATGTTGTGTCTCAGACATGATTTCTCTCTATTTTACGTGTGTGAATGCGTTAGCAAATAACGGCAGGACGCTATCATAGACAATCCGGTGGCGCGGACAAATAAGTTTTTGCACTATCTACCCCATTGACCCTGTTTTCGACTTTCCATTGTTTGACTAACTTGGTGATTAAGCGCCGCTCAAACATAGCATTTAATTCTCAACGGGCTACAATTGGCCCTGCATTAACACACAGGGAAATACCCGTTGAGCACAGATAAGCGAAAGCCGCGTAACCCAGCACCAGCCGAAGCCAGCTATAACGAAACCCGCGGCAAGCGTTTGCTCGCAGAGGGCGCTCTAATAGGTTGGATTGCTCTCTGTTCGATACTACTTCTGGCGCTGCTCAGCTATTCCTCCGACGACCCAGGTTGGTCACATACCGGCGTCCGCGGTGAGCTCAACAATGCCGTAGGCCTTGCCGGCGCCTGGATCGCCGATATTTTCTTTGCCCTGTTTGGAGTGATGGCCTACCTGTTCCCAGCACTGCTTGCGGTTCGCGCCATTCAAATACTGCGCACCTACATTCTCCGTGAAGCCGACGCCTTTGACTCCGTGACCTTCACTCTGCGCGTTATCGGCTTTATTTTGGTAATGATAAGCGCCACTTCACTGGCCAATATTCAGTATGCCGAAGTGCATAACAGTTATCCCTTTGGCGTCGGCGGCATACTTGGCAACAAGATCGGCGAGGCCACCATGGCGGTGTTTAGCTACGTTGGTAGTACCCTAATACTGTTGTCACTGTTTCTGTTTGGACTCACCGTATTTGTCGATATTTCATGGATTTCCCTGATTGACCGGCTAGGTCTAGCAGCAATCGATCTCTACGACCGAGCACGCAGCAAACTTGCCGCAATGAAAATTGCCCGTGCGGAAAAAGCTAAATCACGAGAAGCCGTTCTTGAACGCCAGGCCAAAGTCGAAATCGAAACTAAGATGCAGAAGCTGCGAACGCCGCCAACGATTCAAGCACCCAAAGCCAAGCCCGTGGTTAGCAAGCGCATTGAACGTGAAAAGCAGCAGACACTTTTTGCTGACAGTGAAGTTGTTGGCTCTCTGCCACCGATCAACCTGCTTGATCCTGCAGACAACAATACCAATAGCGGTTACTCCGCCGAATCCCTTGAGCATCTCTCACGCCTGTTGGAACACAAGCTCCTCGACTTTGGTATCAAAGCCGATGTCGTCGAAGTATTGCCCGGCCCAGTAGTAACCCGTTTTGAAATCCAGCCCGCCGCTGGCATCAAGGTTAGCCGTATCAGCGGATTAGCCAAAGATTTGGCGCGCTCCATGGCGGTTATCAGTGTACGTGTGGTCGAAGTGATTCCCGGCAAGTCGGTAGTGGGTATAGAAATTCCCAATGAAAAGCGTGAGATGGTACGCCTCAGTGAAGTACTGTCCTCTGAGGCCTATGATCGCTCAAGTTCGCCAGTGACATTAGCGCTGGGCCACGATATTGCAGGCATTCCTATAGTGGCCGATCTCGGCCGTATGCCTCACCTGCTGGTTGCGGGAACCACTGGTTCAGGTAAGTCCGTCGGTATTAACACCATGCTTCTAAGCCTGCTGTTTAAAGCCTCACCGGAAGACGTTAAGTTAATCCTTATCGATCCCAAGATGCTCGAGCTATCGGTTTATGATGGCATTCCGCACCTCCTGACACCGGTTATCACCGATATGAAAGACGCCGCCAGTGGCCTGCGCTGGTGTGTTGGCGAAATGGAACGTCGCTATAAATTGATGGCGGCGCTGGGTGTGAGAAACTTGGCGGGTTACAACCGTAAGATTGAAGACGCTATAAAAGCGGGGGAGCCGATTACCGATCCACTCTGGACGTTTAACCCAGATGAAATGGGTTGGGATGCGACTCAAGAAGCGCCAGAGGCACCGACCTTGGAAACATTGCCCTACATAGTGGTAGTGATCGACGAATTTGCCGATATGATGATGATCGTTGGCAAAAAGGTTGAGCAGCTAATTGCTCGAATCGCCCAGAAAGCGAGAGCCGCCGGGATCCACTTGATACTGGCCACCCAGCGACCCTCTGTGGACGTTATCACCGGACTAATCAAAGCCAACGTTCCTACCCGAATCGCCTTCCAAGTCTCATCAAAAATCGATTCAAGAACCATTCTCGATCAGGGCGGCGCAGAACAATTACTCGGCAATGGCGATATGCTCTATCTGCCACCAGGCACCAGCGTGCCAGAGCGAATTCACGGCTGTTTCGTTGATGATCACGAAGTCCATAAAGTGGTTGCCGACTGGAAACGTCGCGGTGAACCCAACTATTTGTCCGAGATCACCGATGAAGCTGCGGTCTCAACAATTGCAGTGCCTGGCTACAGTGGAGGAGAGGAGAGCGAAGAGGACCCAGAATCAGATCCACTTTATGACGAAGCCGTTGCCTTTGTACTGGAGAGCCGCAAAGCCTCAATTTCATCGGTACAGCGCAAACTAAGAGTGGGCTATAACCGAGCTGCACGCTTGATTGAACAGATGGAAGCTGCAGGGGTAGTTAGCCCCATGAGTAGCAATGGTAGCCGCGAGATACTATCACCGGGTGGGCGCTAATACTGAAAATCCCACACTAGGATTTTCAGCCCTAAAATGCACCCTGTTGTACTGTTTTTTTGAGTATTTGAATATGATCATAGATCACCATGGCTAGCTAGCATTAGGTCGCGAAAGACAGAGGTGTAACAGGACTTTATAACCTAATTGATAAGGATGCCGTGTTTCATTGGCCTGTGGTTTATAGGCCTCAGGTTGGCAAAAGCATTACCAGTAAATATCTCAATGCGGCTTCCGGGATCTGCTTAAATGGCAGCCTCAGGTATGTCTGCGAGGTCCATAGGAAGGGATATGCCATAGCTGAGTTTGAGGTCGAGATACAGGGTGCTCTGGTCAAAGGGGTCGATATGATTTCTTGGAATGACGCTGGGTTGATCAAAGAGTTTAAGGTGCAGCGGTTCCTCTGAGCGTTTTTTGTTGAAGCTTGCCACTGGGTCAAATGCGACTACTTCGGAACCCTAAAAAGCGTTAGACTCCCATGCTCTAAATGACCCCGTTGGCCAGCGGCCAGGTGATAAAAAAGATGATCCGCTCACTGCACAAAATTGCTCTGCCTCTTTTTCTACTTTTGACCCCGTTTGTTAGCACTGCCAGCTGGTCCGGCGGCGCCCCTGAAGATATCCAACAGCTGCGGGATTTATTACAGCCAATCACCAGTCTGTCGGCGCGCTTTGAGCAGAAAATCAGCGATGCAGAGGGCTTCGAACTGCAGGCCTCAGAAGGGCTTTTTCAAGTATCTCAACCAAATCGCCTGCGCTGGATAGTTGAAGCGCCAATGCCGCAACAGATTATTGCCGATGGCTTGACCCTGTGGGTCTATGACCCGGATCTGGAGCAGGTAATTATCCAGCCCTTTAATCAAGATATGGCGGCGACGCCAGCAATCCTTTTTTCCGGTGACCTAGATCGATTGGCTGACGCCTATTTCGTCACTCAGCTTGCCGAGGGGCGCTTTGAGCTAAAGCCGGAGCAGGGCGGCAGCCTGTTTAACAGCATGACAATCGCTTTTGATGGCAGCACCCCGACCTCCATAAGGTTGACTGATACCCTTGGTCAAACCACCACAATTCGCTTTAGCCAACTTGAGCTCAACCCAGTTTTATCTGGAGATCTATTTGTCTTTCAGGCGCCAGATGGGGTCGATGTAATCAATAATGCCAACTGATCTTTTTAGCCAAACAGTCTATCGACCTCTTGCCGCGCGTATGCGCCCAGCGACTCTTGATGGTTTTTATGGTCAAGAGCATTTAATCGGACTGGGCAAGCCACTGCGCGAGGCGATTGAGGGCGGGGCGCTGCACTCAATGATTTTTTGGGGACCGCCGGGGGTGGGCAAGACCACTCTGGCGAAAATTATTGCCGCCTCGGCAGATGCGCATTTTGAAAGTATTTCCGCGGTACTGTCTGGGGTTAAGGAAATTCGCGCGTCCATAGCCAAAGCGACTGAACAGCGCGATCTGCGCGGTCGCAAAACTATCCTTTTTGTGGATGAAGTACATCGCTTTAATAAATCACAGCAAGATGCTTTTTTACCCTTTGTTGAGGATGGCACAGTAGTATTTATTGGCGCTACCACGGAGAACCCATCTTTTGAGTTGAACAACGCACTCCTGTCCCGCTGTCGTGTCTATGTTCTAAAAAGCTTGGATAACGAGCAAATTAAGACGGTGATTCAACAGGCTTTGTCGGATCAGCAATCTGGCCTTGGAGAACGCAAGCTTCAGCTAGACGACGAGGCACTCGATTTATTGGCCAGTGCCGCCGATGGCGATGCCCGTCGCGCCCTTAATCTGCTGGAAATTGCTAATGATTTAGCCAGTGAGTCAGGGGATCTAGCCGCTATTGATCGCAGAGTGTTAGAGCAGGTATTAGTCGGTGATACTCGGCGCTTTGATAAGGGCGGCGAATACTTTTACGACCAGATATCAGCCATGCACAAGTCGGTGCGCGGTTCCTCTCCTGATGCGGCCCTCTATTGGCTATGCCGCATGTTAGACGGAGGCTGTGATCCGATTTATATAGCGCGGCGCTTGGTGCGTATGGCCAGTGAAGATATAGGTAATGCCGATCCTCGAGCACTGGAACTGGCGATGAGTGCCTGGGATGTTCAGGAGCGTCTAGGCAGCCCCGAGGGGGAATTAGCGTTAGCTCAGGCGGTAGTTTATCTGGCGGTAGCAGCCAAGAGTAACGCGGTTTATAGCGCCTTTAATGCCACTATGGCGGATGTGCGGTCACTGCCCAGTTATGAAGTGCCCATGCATCTGCGCAATGCGCCGACCAACCTGATGAAAGACTTGGATTACGGCAAAGACTATAGATATGCCCACAATGAAGAGGGCGGTTATGCACCAGGGGAGAGCTATTTGCCTGAGGAGCTTGGCGGCAAAACCTACTACCAGCCGACTGACCGCGGACTGGAGAAGAAAATTTCTGAGAAGCTCGCCTATCTGCGCAGCCTTGATGACAAGCAAAAAGGAATGCTGTGATGAATTGGATTGCTGTGGCCCTGGGTGGCGCTCTGGGTGCTATGGCTCGCTATGGAGTCAGCACTTGGCTGTTTCAGGCATCGAGCCATAAATTTCCCTATGCGACGCTCACAGTCAATGTACTGGGCAGTTTTGTGATGGGTATTTTATTTGTGCTGATTGTTGAACGCAGTGCTTTACCGCTGGAAATGCGCAGTTTATGGATGATTGGATTTCTCGGTGCCTTTACAACCTTCTCAACCTTCTCGCTTGATGCCCTGGATTTGTGGCAAAATGGCGACCTTTCGATGGCGCTGCTCTATGTGCTGGTGACAGTGGTTTTATGCCTGCTGGCGATCAGTAGTTCAATTTGGCTTACGCGCTTACTGTGATAATTAACCCTAGATGTATTTAAGTACTTTTTAAGGACACCACCATGCTTGACCCGAAGCTGCTACGCTCGGATTTAAATGCCGTTGCAGAGAGTCTACAAACCAAGGGCTATACCCTCGATTGCGAGGCATTTCTGGCTCTTGAAGCCCAGCGTAAAGCGCTGCAGGTCGCTGCAGAGAGTCTCCAGCAGGAGCGCAACGCCTACTCTAAGTCTATGGGTAAGTTGATCGGTGAAGCCAAAGCCAAGGGCGAAGATATTGAACCCTTGAAGGCTAAGGGCGAGCAGATTAAAAATGATTCAGCGGCCGCCGACTTGGCCTTGACTGAGGTTCAGGGACAACTGGATGACCTATTGCAGGGGCTGCCTAATATTCCACACAGCTCTGTGCCTGCAGGCAAGACTGAAGATGACAATATTGAACTGCGTCGCTGGGGCACACCGCGACAGTTTGATTTCGAGATTAAGGATCACGTTGATCTGGGTGATGGCTTTAATGGTCTAGATTTTGATGTGGCGGCGAAAATTACGGGTTCACGTTTCTCTGTGATGCGCGGTGGTTTGGCCAGCTTACACCGTGCGCTTACCCAATTTATGCTCAATACCCATATTGGCGAGCACGGTTATGAAGAGGTCTATGTGCCTTACATCGTTAATCGCGAGTCGCTGTTTGGAACTGGTCAGCTGCCGAAGTTTGAAGAGGATCTCTTTAAGCTCAATGACGAGCGCGAGTTTTATTTGATCCCTACGGCTGAAGTGCCTATTACCAACCTCTATCGCAATGAAATCGTCGACAGGCTACCGATTAAGTATGTGTCTCATACCCCTTGTTTTCGCAGTGAAGCGGGCAGCTATGGTCGCGATACCCGCGGTATGATTCGCCAGCATCAGTTTGAGAAGGTCGAGATGGTTCAGTTTGTTCATCCGGATGAGTCGTGGGACGCACTGGAGTCTCTGGTGGGCCATGCGGAGGCGATTCTACAGAAGCTTGAGCTGCCTTATCGCAGCGTAATTCTCTGTGGTGGTGACTTGGGTTTCTCTGCAGCCAAGACCATTGACCTCGAGGTTTGGTTGCCGTCTCAAGAGAAGTATCGTGAGATTTCATCCTGTAGTAATTTTGCTGATTTTCAGGCTCGTCGCATGAAAGCGCGATTTAGAAATGCCGAGGGTAAGCCTGAGTTACTGCATACAGTAAATGGTTCTGGTTTGGCGGTAGGGCGCACCTTGGTGGCGGTGATTGAGAATTACCAGCAGGCCGATGGATCGATTGCGATCCCGGCAGTATTGCAGCCATTGATGGGTGGGATAACTGAGATTCGTTAAGTCCCATGCACCGACCCTGGCATTTTAAAAGAGCGGCTTAATTTGGCATGTCGATAGAGCTGCTTCATTTGTCATGTCGATAGAGCCACTTAATTTGTCATGTATATAGAGCCCACTTAATTTGTCATCTCGACAGAGCGTAGCGACGAGAGATCTCTTTATTGGGCATTGAGTACAAGGCCTTGAGTGCAAGGTTTTGAGCGCTGGGAGTGGGCAAACCCATGCAGCCCCCTTGCGATCGGTCCCATGAGCTTGCCAGTTTCAGCGTTCGCGCAACTCGCTTTCGCTCAAACACTGCGCTCTCTCAATCTGAAAATGACAAGCCCATAAGCGGGCCCTGATTGATCGCAAAGGGGCTACATGGGTTTTCTGAGAGATTGAGGGGGCTGATGGTAGATCTCTCACATACGTTCGAGATGACAGGCTTGATGATGTTCAAGATGAAAGGTTTGATGATGTTCGAGATGAAAGGTTTGATGATGCTCGAGATGACAGGTTTGAGGTCGTTGAGGAATCTAAGTGTGGGGGCTCAACACAATATTTAAAAAACACTCTGTCATCTCGACAGAGCGCAGCGACGAGAGATCTCTGAACTGCAGTCAAGACACTATGTAAAGTCGCGCACGAACAAACGCTAACAAACCCAATAAGGTACAAAATAGAGAACACATGGATTACCTACCACTCTTCCACAATCTCAAAGGCCGTAATATCCTCGTGATCGGCGGCGGTGAAATTGCCCTGCGCAAAGTGCGCCTAGTGCAAGAAGCCAGCGCCATTATCACCATAGTCGCCAAAGATTTCTGTCCAGACTTATTAGAGATGGACGCCCGCGACAAAGAACATGGTTGCAATGGCTTAATCCTAATTACCGCCAGCTACGAACACCAGCATATGCTCGATCTGCCGAATATCGTTATGGTAATTGCCGCGACCAACGATCGAGATCTTAACCGGCTCGTTTCAGAACATGCTCAAAGCGCCAATATTCTCTCTAATGTGGTGGATGACCCTAAATTCTCAACCGTTATTTTCCCGTCGATTGTCGATCGCTCGCCAATCCAAATAGCCATCTCCAGTGGCGGTGATGCCCCTGTGCTGGTGCGACTGTTGCGCACCCGATTTGAAGCCCTGTTACCTGCAGGTATGAGCAAGCTGGGTTCACTGGCAGGCAGCTTTCGCGAGCGCGTCAAAGCCAAGTTCTCCAATGGCGCCGATCGCAAGGCATTCTGGGAAGAAGTCTTTTATGGGCCGATTGCCGAGCAGGCCTATGCCAATAATCTCGACGAAGCTGAACGCCTTTTAGCTCACAAGCTTGAGTCCACGGATGAATTTAAAACCGGTGAGGTCTATTTAGTCGGTGGCGGCCCCGGCGATCCGGATCTATTGACCTTTAAGGCCCTGCGACTCATGCAGCAGGCAGATATTGTGCTCTATGATCGCTTGGTGTCTCCAGAGGTGCTTAATCTAGTGCGCCGAGATGCAACGCGCATCTATGTGGGCAAAACCGCGGGAGATCATCCCGTCACCCAAGATAATATTAATCAGAAACTGGTGGATTACGCCCTGGAGGGCAATCGTGTGGTGCGCCTTAAAGGTGGCGATCCATTTATTTTTGGCCGCGGCGGTGAAGAGATTGAAACGCTTGCCGAACACGGTATTCCATTCCAAGTGGTTCCCGGTATTACTGCAGCTTCTGGTTGTGCCAGTTATGCCGGTATTCCCTTGACCCATCGTGATCATGCTCAGTCAGTGCGCTTTATCGCTGGCCATTTGCGCTCAGGCAAGATGGACTTGAACTGGCCAGAACTGGTGCAGCCCAACCAAACATTGGTGTTTTACATGGGTTTGAATGGCATGGAGACAATCTGCGAGCTGCTCAAACAACATGGCTTGGATGCCCAGACACCGGCAGCGCTGATCGAGAAGGGCACCACTGACCGTCAGCAGGTCTTTATAGGCGATCTCAATAGCCTGCCCGAGATTGTGCGCAGCGCTGGTGCCAAGGCACCGACCCTAATAATTGTTGGTCATGTGGTGAGCCTGCATGACAAACTAGCCTGGTTTAATGTGACGGAGACGACTCAATGACAATGGAATTTGACTACGACCTTTTTGTAATTGGGGCCGGTTCCGGCGGCGTTCGCGCAGCGCGTATGGCGGCCTCTAAGGGTAAGAAGGTTGCTGTTGCTGAAGAGCGTTATCTCGGTGGCACCTGCGTTAATGCGGGCTGTGTACCGAAGAAGCTGTTTGTCTATGCTTCGCAGTTCCCGGAGCTATTTCACGCCAGCAAAGGCTTTGGCTGGTCTGGCGTTGAAGCACCCACATTAGACTGGAGGTTATTGCGGGATAATAAAACCGCTGAGATCGAGCGCTTAAACAGTATTTACAGCAATATGATCAATAACGGTGGCGCCGATCTGTTTGATGGCCGCGCTACTGTCACTGGACCTCATCAAGTTGAAGTGAATGGCAAAGGCTATAGCGCCAAGGTTATTTTGATTGCCACTGGCGGCTGGCCCTACATTCCAGAATTCCCCGGCAGCGATCTGGCGATTAGCTCCAATGAAATGTTCTTTCTCGATGATCTGCCGAAAACCGCCGTAGTCGTGGGTGGCGGCTATATTGCCGTTGAGTTTGCCGGCATTTTAAATGGCCTGGGTGTGGAAACCCATCTGGTCTATCGGGGAGCGAATCTGCTGAAGTCTTTTGATCGCGAAATGAGCGATAAAGTGACAGAGGGTATGGTCGCCAAAGGTGTGCATATGCACCTCAGCACTGAGATCAATGAAATTATTAAGACTGACAGCGGTCTCTCAGTAGTACTCAATAATGGCAGCAGTTTGGATGCGGGATTGGCGCTCTATGCCACAGGCCGTCAGGCCAATACAGCTGGGCTAGGGCTAGAGCATACCAATACTGTATTGCGCCCCAATGGCTCCATTGTGGTGGATGATAATTTTGCCACCGCTGATCCCAGTATCTATGCCTTGGGCGATGTGATCGACCGAGTTCAGCTAACGCCGGTAGCGATTCAGGAAGCCATGGTGCTAGTCGATCATCTCTACGGCCACGGTGTTGCGAAAATTGATTACGCGGATATCCCAACCGCGGTCTTCTGTCAGCCTGAACTGGGCACAGTGGGCCTTGGGGAAGAGCAAGCCAGAGCCGAATATACTGAGGTAGACGTGTATGTCTCAGACTTTAAGCCAATGTTGCAAACATTGGGCGGTGGCAGTGATCGCATTACGATGAAATTAGTCGTCGACAGTGCATCTGACCGCGTAGTCGGTTGTCATATGGTCGGTGAACATGCGGCAGAGATTATTCAGGGCTTGGGAATTGCACTAAAGGCGGGTGCTACCAAGGCGCATTTTGATGCCACTGTGGGCATTCATCCCTCGGCCGCTGAAGAGTTTGTCACTATGAGAGAGAAATCACGCTAAACCTTTGCAATATAAACAATGACTTAAACAGTTTTATTAACTTTAATTCTCAGGATTTAAAACTGGCTTTTCGCTCTCTCAAGCAAACAAAGGCTGACATATTTCAAGTCATTCAGCGTTTTGAGGCTGTCGGCTTTGCCCTGATTAACCACCACTAGCAGCAATGCATGATTGATCTCGAGAAAACCTCGACCCAGGCGCGAGAGCTCAGCAGGGCGCTCAGCGACCTCTAAGCGAGCAAACATACGCGCCAACGATGTAATAATCAGCTCGTCGTGAGCCGTGTCCAAATCCTTTAACTCCGGCACTCCAAACATTGCCTGCACCAGGGGTAAAAGACCGCGCTGATTGGTATAAGCCAGCAGTAAGCGCTCTACGGTTTTGTCCACAAACTTCTTTAGGCTCATTGTCTCCAGGCGCTCGGCCTCTAACTCCCGCAATACCGTATCGATCTCCCCAAGCCACTGCTCCGCCAACGCATAGAGAATGGCGTATTTATTCGGAAAGTAATGGTACAGAGTGCCCACAGACATCTCTGCGCGCTTAGCCACCAAGATAGTCGTCAAATCATCCTGACCCACTTCCTCAAGCAATACCGCTGTCACCTCAAGTATCTTAGCTCGACGCTCCAGGGCCCGCTTCTGGACTGGGGCGTTGCGTGGGGTCAATGTGCGAATATTAGTCATCGTTAAATCCTGTCGCGAAGCGCGAAGTAAAGCATACCAGCGACCATCCCAGGCCAGCGCAGTAGGGTGCCGCCGGGGAATTTACGAGTCGGCAAGTTGGCTATTAAATCAAAGCGCTCAAGCTTACCGCTAATGGCTTCAGCGACAAGCTTGCCAGCAAAGGTTGCAGTGGGTACGCCATGACCGGAATAGCCCTGAAGGTGCCATATATTCGACCCTATACGGCCAAAGTGCGGCATGCGGTTAAGAGTAATAGCCAGGGTGCCGCCCCAGCCATAATCAATTTTTGTGTTTTCAAGTTGGGGATAGATCTGCAGCATATATTTGCGCACAAAGCCTTTGATATCGTCCGGAAACCCGCGACGGTAGTTCTCGCCACCA
>Ga0102816_1000695_pt1 | contig 12798 bp, 11 predicted proteins | sample ColrivemetaGS545_FD_84509 | JGI IMG/M metagenome (GOLD analysis project Ga0102816, IMG submission 84509) | Estuarine microbial communities from the Columbia River estuary - Flood tide non-ETM metaG S.545 | ecosystem: Environmental > Aquatic > Marine > Intertidal zone > Estuary | place: USA...
GTTGAGCTCAAGGATGCCAGTGAAGCGGATATCGAAGCAGCAATGGCCGGATTGAATCACCTCAATGACTCCAACGGTGGCGAGAATGCGGCGGTTTTGCGCGCGGAGCTGCAGACCATCATGCAAAACTCCTTCGGCGTCTTCCGTCGCGGTGACTTTATGCAGGAGGGCATTGCCAAGCTGGCGGCGCTGCGTCCACGGATCAAAAATGTTGCCCTGGGCGATAAGAGTAACGCCTTTAATACGTCACGTATCGAAGCGCTGGAGCTGCAAAATCTATTTGAAGTGGCTGAAGCAACAGCAATTACTGCTGAAGCGCGCACCGAAAGCCGCGGCGCTCACGCCCGCGAAGACTTCCAAGAGCGCGATGATGTTAACTGGTTGTGTCACTCTTTGTTCTTCCCCTCCGATAAGCGAGTGGGCAAGCGCGGTGTCAACTTCAACCTGAAGACACGCGAAGCTTTTGAACCTCAAATTCGTACCTATTAATAGGGGCTGACAGATTATGTTAAATGTAAGTATTTATCGCTATAACCCAGAAGTTGACTCTGAGCCTTATATGCAAGACTTTGAGTTCGACACCCAGGGCAAAGATGTCATGGTTTTGGATGTGCTTGAGAAACTCAAGATCGAAGATCCCACTCTGGTCTTCCGTCGTTCATGTCGCGAAGGCGTCTGTGGTTCTGACGGCATGAATATCTCCGGTAAAAATGGACTGGCCTGCGTTACGCCTCTGTCTGAAGCGGTTAAGAAGGGCAAGTTAGTGATTCGTCCGCTGCCTGGTTTGCCGGTGATCCGAGATCTGGTTATCGATATGAGCCAGTTCTATGCTCAGTACGAGAAGATCCAGCCCTACATGATCAACAACACGCCTGCGCCGGCCATTGAGCGTCTGCAGTCTCAAGAGGAGCGGGCAAAGTTAGATGGGCTCTATGAGTGCATCCTCTGTGCCTGCTGTTCAACAGCCTGTCCTTCGTTTTGGTGGAACCCGGATAAATTTATCGGCCCATCTGGTCTGCTGCAGGCCTATCGCTTTTTGGCGGACAGTCGCGACACTGCTACTGAAGCGCGTCTTGCTAACCTTGACGACCCTTTCAGTGTGTTCCGCTGTCACGGCATCATGAACTGCGTTCAGGTCTGTCCAAAAGGGCTAAACCCGACCAAAGCAATCGGTCATATCCGCGATATGTTGGTCCGAACAGCGACTTAATCGATAAATATCCCCTGTCAGAAGGGTGGTAGTGATTTGCTTTACTCTAACGGCCAGTTTTTACTGGCCGTTTCTGTATTAGAGGTTTAGAATACCGGCCCATTAAACTAGCCACTTTTGACACCTGAATGGGGAATAACAGTAATGCCTGAGGGCCCTATGGAGCAATTTCTTCGCTCCTCGCACTTTTCCGGTGGTAACGCTGCTTATATAGAAGATCTCTACGACACCTATTTGCACGATCGCAATGCGGTTCCAGAGCAGTGGAGTAGCTTTTTTGACACCTTGCCACGCACTAATGGCAGCACCGCTCCCGATATTTCCCATGCCACCATCGTTCAGCATTTCGAGTTGCTCGGTCGCCGTCAGGCCCGTCCGACGCCAGCACCAGGCTCCGGTGGTATTCACCTTGAGCATGAGCGCAAGCAGGTCAAGGTTGTTCAGTTAATCAGCTCCTACCGCTTCCGCGGACATCAGAAGGCTAATCTCGATCCTTTGGGATTGATGGTTCGCGAACATGTGCCCGATTTAGACTTGCATTTCCATGGCCTCACAGACGCTGATTTGGATACCACATTTCAGACGGGTCCATTGTATTTTGGCAAGCAGGAAGCCACGTTGCGTGAGATCGTTGAATCTCTTGAAGAGACGTACTGCGGTTCCCTCGGTGCCGAGTATATGCACATTACGTCGTTTTCCGAGAAGCAGTGGTTGGCACAGCGCTTTGAAAGCGTGCGCTCCAAGCCAACCTACGGCGATGAGGCGCGAGTTGATGTACTCAACCGCTTGACCGCTGCTGAAGGCTTGGAAAAACATCTGGATTCAAAATACCCCGGCACCAAGCGTTTTGGTCTCGAGGGTGGTGAGAGCTTAATTCCTCTTCTCGACTGCCTAGTGCGTCGCGCCGGTGAATATGGCGGCAAAGAAATCGTGATGGCCATGGCTCACCGCGGTCGTCTCAATGTTCTGGTCAATATTCTCGGTAAAAATCCGGCGGAGCTTTTCGAAGAGTTTGAAGGCAAGCGTCTGGTTAACACCTCGGGCGATGTGAAATATCACCAGGGTTTTTCATCCAATGTGATGACTCCAGGTGGCGAAGTGCACATGGCATTGGGCTTTAACCCATCGCACCTTGAAATTTCCTGCCCGGTTGTAATTGGCTCTGGCCGCGCACGCCAAGACCGTCGAGACGACAAAACGGGTGAGAAAGTTGTTCCTATCCTGATGCACGGTGATGCGGCATTCGCCGGTCAGGGTGTGGTTATGGAAACGTTCCAGCTATCCCAGACTCGCGCCTATAAAACCGGCGGCTCGATTCATATTGTAATTAACAACCAGGTTGGCTTTACCACTAGCCGCCAGGAAGATGCTCGCTCAACTGAGTACTGTACTGATATTGCTAAGATGGTTCAGGCGCCAATCCTGCACGTTAATGGTGACAATCCAGATGCCGTAATGTTTGCCGCGATGCTGGCCACAGACTATCGCTATGAGTTTGGCAAAGACGTGGTGATCGATCTAGTTTGCTACCGCCGTCGCGGTCACAACGAGACCGATGAGCCGTCTTCGACTCAGCCGTTGATGTATGACGTGATTCGCAAGCACTCAACCACTCGCGAGCTGTACTCGCAGAAGTTGGTCGCTGAAGGCGTGGTGACTCAAGATCAATCTAACGAGATGTCCAATGACTATCGCGCGCGATTAGATAAAGGCGAGTTTGTTGTTCACAACCTGGTGCGCGAGCCCGACACAAGCTTGTTTGTCGACTGGGAGCCCTATCTGGGGCACGACTGGCGCACGCCAGCCAATACCGGTTTGAAGCTTAAAAATCTCCAGGATGTCGCTGCCAAGATTATTGATATCCCCGACGGTATTAAAGTACAGCGTCAGGTCAGCAAAATTTATGATGATCGCCGTAAAATGGCCGGTGGCGCGCTGCCGCTGAACTGGGGTATGGCTGAGTTACTGGCCTACGGTACGCTGTTGGAAGAGGGTTATCCGATCCGTTTTACCGGTCAGGATGTACGTCGCGGCACTTTCTCTCATCGTCATGCGGTGGTGTTTAACCAGAAAGATGGCGAGGCCTATCTGCCTCTGGCCAATCTCTCCGACGATCAGCCACAGTTTGATATCTATGACTCGGTTCTCTCTGAAGAAGCGGTACTGGCCTTTGAATACGGCTATGCCACGACTGCACCCAAGGGCTTAATTATCTGGGAAGCGCAGTTTGGTGATTTTGCCAATGGCGCCCAAGTGGTCATTGATCAGTTTATCGCCAGTGGTGAGCACAAGTGGGGCCGTCTGTCTGGCTTGACTATGCTGTTGCCTCACGGTTTTGAAGGGCAGGGGCCAGAGCATTCCTCGGCGCGCTTAGAGCGCTTCCTGCAGCTCTGTGCTGAGCACAATATGCAGGTGGTTAACCCGACAACGCCAGCGCAGATATTCCACTTGCTGCGGCGTCAGGCAATTCGCCCAATGCGTCGGCCGTTGGTGATTATGAGTCCCAAGTGGATTCTGCGTCACAAGCTTGCAACCTCGTCTCTGGAAGAGTTGGCCGGCGGTAAATTCCAAGATGTAATCGGTGAGAACGAACTCGATGCTGACAAGGTCACTCGCGTAGTGCTCTGCTCCGGTAAGGTTTATTACCACCTGCTGGAAGAGCGTATGGCTTGCGGTATCGACAATATTGCTTTGGTGCGTATTGAGCAGCTTTACCCCTTCCCAGATGTTGAGCTGGAAGCGGCATTGAAGCCCTTCACCAAGGTTAAAGATGTTATCTGGTGTCAGGAAGAACCAATGAACCAGGGCGCCTGGTACAGCAGTCAACATCATATGCGCCATGTATTACAGGGTATAGATCCAATGCTGCACCTGCGTTATGTGGGTCGCATTAGCTCGGCTGCGCCAGCCTGTGGCTATATGTCTACGCACTTGGAAGAACAAAAACAATTTATTGATGAAGCGCTGGCACCAGACGCTTAGAAAGACTTATATAAAAAGACTCGTAAAAACGACTCGTAAAATAGGAAAAAAATTAGATGGCCATTGAAATTAAGGCACCGACATTCCCGGAATCTGTTCAAGAGGGTTCTTTGGCAACTTGGCATAAGCAGGTTGGTGAAACGGTTAAGCGCGACGAGCTGTTGGTTGATATTGAGACCGACAAAGTTGTCTTGGAAGTGGTTGCTCCAGCCGCTGGTGTACTGACGGAAGTGTTTAAAGCTGAGGGCGATATAGTGCTCAGCAACGAAGTTATTGCCAGTATTGAAGAGGGTGCGGAAGCATCAGCTCCCACTGCAGCATCTGCAGAAGCCGTCGCCGAAGCGCCTGAGACCACTGAGTCAGGCGCGCTGATTAATCCAGCTGCGCGCAAGCTTGCGGAAGAGCGCAATATAGATGTAGCTCAGATTGTTGGTACCGGTAAGGGCGGACGAATTACCAAAGAAGATATAGTTAACTACAAAGCGCCAGCTGCAGCGCCAGCAGTTGCTGCACCGGCAGCGGTTGCCGAAGAGGTGTTGGAAACGGGTGATCGAGTTGAGCGTCGCGTGCCTATGACACGTATGCGTTCACGAATTGCTGAGCGACTCCTCGAAGTAACCCAGACTACCGCATCATTGACCACCTTTAACGAAGTGGATATGACTGCGTTGATGGATCTGCGCAAGCAATATAAAGAAGAGTTCACCAAGATTCACAACGGTACGCGCCTTGGCTTTATGGGTTTCTTTGTTAAGGCCGCAGTCGAAGCGCTAAAGCGCTTCCCATCGGTGAATGCCTCAATCGACGGCAGTGATATTGTCTATCACGGCTATCAGGATGTGGGTGTCGCTGTTTCCACTGATCGCGGTTTGGTCGTTCCAGTCTTGCGCAATGCCGAGAATATGAGCATTGCTAATATCGAAAACGGTATCTACGACTATGCTATGAAGGCTCGTGACGGCAAATTGACCATTGACGAGATGACTGGCGGAACCTTCACAATCACCAACGGTGGTGTTTACGGCTCGCTTATCTCAACGCCAATTATCAATCCACCACAGTCTGCGATCTTGGGTATGCACAAGATTCAGGAGCGTCCAGTTGCAGTTAATGGTCAGGTTGTGATTCGCCCCATGATGTACTTGGCAATGTCCTATGACCACCGTCTGATTGACGGCAAGGGCGCAGTACAGTTCCTCGTTACCATGAAGGAATTGCTCGAAGATCCAGCTAAGATATTGCTTGAAATTTAAACTATACGTCTTTGATATTTATAGGAAATACCATGTCAGAAAAATATGAAGTAATCGTTATCGGAAGTGGCCCTGCAGGCTATGTTTCGGCAATTCGTGCCGCTCAGTTGGGTCTTAAGACTGCCTGTATTGAGAAGTGGAAAGATGCTGATGGCAAGGGCGTCAATGGCGGTACCTGCCTCAATGTTGGCTGTATTCCTTCCAAGACATTACTCGACAGCTCGTTCAAATATCACGAAGCAAAAGAAGACCTTGGCATTCACGGTATTAGCACCGCTGGTGTAAAAATTGACATCGCTGCGATGCTCCAGCGTAAAGATAAGATTATTAAACAGTTTACTGGCGGTATTGTGGGTCTGTTTAAGGCCAATGGCGTTACCGGCTTGTACGGCACCGGAAAATTGCTAAGTGGCAAGAAAGTAGAGCTCACCGATAACGACGGCACTGTTTCGGTTCTCGAAGCTGACAACGTTATCCTCGCTTCTGGCTCACTGCCCATCGCGATTCCTGTTGCACCAGTTGATGGCGACTTAATCGTTGACTCTACTGGCGCCCTTGAGATTGGTGAAGTGCCCAAGCGTCTCGGCGTGATTGGTGCCGGCGTTATTGGTCTAGAACTGGGTTCAGTTTGGAATCGTCTTGGTTCTGATGTGGTCTTGCTCGAGGCTATGGAAGACTTCCTGGCCATTATGGATAAAGGCATTGCTAAAGAGTCGAAGAAAATCTTTAAGAAGCAGGGTCTGGATATTCGCCTTGGCGCTCGTGTTACCGGCACTGAGATCAAGGGCAGAGAAGTCCATGTCACCTACGTGATGGCCGATGGTTCAGAGAAAAGTGAAATTTTTGACAAGCTGATTGTCTGTGTTGGTCGCCGTCCCTTTACCGAAGGCCTTTTGGCTGCCGAGAGTGGTGTGCAGCTGGACGAGCGCGGTTCAATCTTTGTCAATGAGCAGTGCGCCACCAACGTTCCTGGCGTTTATGCCATTGGTGATCTGGTGCGTGGCCCGATGCTGGCGCACAAAGGGTCTGAAGAGGGTGTGATGGTTGCAGAGGTGATTGCTGGCCATAAGGCTCAGATGAACTACGACATAGTGCCCAACGTTATTTACACTCACCCGGAAGTCGCTTCAGTAGGGCAGACGGAAGAGCAAGTTAAGGCTGCTGGGGAACCCTACAATGTGGGTAGTTTCCCTTTTGCTGCGGTGGGTCGTGCAGTTGCTGCTAACGATTCAGATGGCATGGTGAAGATTATCGCCCACGCCGATACTGATCGCATTCTTGGTTGTCACATTGTCGGACCCAGTGCGGCCGATTTGGTGCAGCAGGTTGCTATCGCCATGGAATTTGGCTCCAGTGCAGAAGATCTCGGTATGACTGTATTTAGTCATCCGACCCTATCAGAGGCTGTGCATGAAGCCGCTCTGGCAGTCAATGGCGCGGCTATTCATATGCCGAATCGCAAGCGTCGCTAAACCGCAGTAATCATCGAACGGAGGTACTAAAGACTACTTTTTAGGTCTAGTAGTTTTAGTAGCTCCGTTGTTTTATTCATAGAAAAATTTACGGGAACCAAAGTATGAACCTGCATGAATATCAGGGTAAGCAGCTGTTTGCCGAATATGGACTGCCTGTGTCGAAGGGCATTGCAGCAGAGACTGTAGCGGAAGCGGTCGCCGCTGCCGACGAAATTGGTGGTGATAAGTGGGTCGTTAAGGCTCAGGTCCACGCTGGTGGTCGCGGTAAAGCCGGCGGCGTTAAGCTGGTTAGCTCTAAAGCCGAAATCGAAGCATTCTCTGAGCAGTGGTTGGGTAAAAACCTAGTCACCTATCAAACAGATGCCAAAGGCCAGCCGGTTAGCCGCATTTTGGTAGAGACTTGCACTGACATCGACCAAGAGCTGTATTTGGGCGCTGTGGTTGATCGTGGTTCACGTCGCATTATCTTTATGGCCTCCACCGAAGGCGGTGTTGAGATCGAGAAAGTTGCGGAAGAGACTCCAGAAAAAATTCTGAAAGCGATTATTGACCCACTGACTGGCGCGCAGCCATATCAGGGTCGTGATCTGGCTTTTAAACTGGGCCTTAAAGGCGTTCAGATTAAGCAGTTTGTACAGATCTTTATGGGTCTCGCGAAACTGTTTAAAGAGAAAGATCTTGAGCTGTTAGAAGTTAACCCATTGGTTATCACCGACGAAGGCAACCTTCACTGCCTAGATGCTAAAGTGATCATCGACGGCAACGCTATGTACCGCCAGCCAGCGATTAAAGCGATGCATGATCCCTCACAGGAAGATGCTCGTGAAGCTCATGCGGCGTCGTTTGAACTCAACTATGTTGCCCTAGACGGCAATATTGGTTGCATGGTAAATGGTGCAGGCTTGGCCATGGGTACTATGGATATAGTGCATCTGCACGGTGGTTCACCAGCCAACTTCCTTGACGTAGGTGGCGGCGCAACCAAAGAGCGCGTAGTAGAAGCGTTCAAAATTATTCTGTCTGATAGCAATGTTAAAGCCGTTCTTATCAACATTTTCGGCGGCATCGTACGCTGTGATTTGATTGCAGACGGTGTTATCGGTGCAGTGGAAGAAGTAGGCGTTAAAATTCCAGTAGTCGTTCGCTTGGAAGGTAACAACGCAGAGCTAGGCACTAAAAAGCTGGCTGAATCTGGTCTGGCTATCATTGCCGCCACCAGCCTAACTGACGCAGCACAACAGGCAGTTAAAGCTGCTGGAGGTAACTAATATGTCTATCTTGATCAATCGTGACACAAAGGTTATCTGTCAGGGCTTTACTGGCGGGCAGGGCACCTTTCACTCAGAGCAAGCGCTCGAGTACGGCACTAAAATGGTTGGCGGCGTAACACCAGGCAAAGGCGGCACAACCCACCTTGGTCTGCCCGTGTTCAACACCGTTGCAGAAGCTGTAGAAACCACAGGCGCAGAAGCCTCGGTAATCTACGTGCCAGCAGCATTTTGTAAAGATTCCATCTTAGAAGCCGCTAACGCAGGCTTAAAGTTGGTTGTTTGTATCACTGAAGGTATTCCGACTCAGGATATGCTCGACTGTAAAGTTGTTTGCGACACATTAGGCGTACGCCTAATTGGACCAAACTGCCCAGGTGTCATCACTCCAGGCGAATGCAAAATCGGCATCATGCCCGGCCACATTCACTTGCCCGGCAAAGTTGGCATCGTTTCGCGTTCAGGCACTCTGACTTACGAAGCGGTTAAGCAGACCACTGATTATGGTTACGGCCAGTCTACTTGCGTAGGTATTGGTGGCGATCCGATTCCTGGATCAAGCTTTATCGATATTCTTGCGCTCTTTGAAAAAGATCCCGCTACCGAAGCCATCGTCATGATCGGCGAAATCGGCGGCACGGCAGAAGAAGAAGCAGCGGCTTATATCAAAGCCAATGTAACCAAGCCTGTTGTATCTTATATCGCTGGTGTAACCGCACCTGCCGGTAAGCGTATGGGCCATGCTGGCGCAATCGTTTCTGGTGGTAAGGGTACTGCAGACGAGAAGTTTGCGGCGCTTGAAGATGCTGGTGTTAAGACTGTTCGCAGTCTGGCTGACATCGGTGCTGGCCTGAAAGAAATTACCGGTTGGTAGGGTCTTTTGTGGCAGTGTAAAGAAGCGGCTTTCGGGCCGCTTTTTTTATGCCTGTTAATTTTTTGTGCCGTTTCAGTGCCGTAATGTGAAAGTGTTGTGATGTGTGAGTGTTGTGATGTGTGAGTGTTGTGATGTATGAGTGTTGTAATGTAAGGGTGCCGTAGTGTTTATACGTCATCCCGCCAGAGCATATTCTCCCCGTTGTCATTCCGACAGAGCATATTCTCCCCGTTGTTATTTCGGCAGAACGTATTCTCACCGTTGTCATCCCTAGAGCCCATAATCTCAACGTTGTTATCCCGACGGAGCATATTCCCCCCGCTGTCATGCCGACGGAGCATATTCATCCCGTTGTCATCCCGACAGAGCGCAGCGACGAGGGATCTCTCTGCTTGATTGGCACGAGGCCAGATGGGTGCGAATAACCCCTGGCCATACCTTTGCGATCGGTCCCATGGCTGCGATCATTTTCAGCGTTCGCACAACTCGCTGGCGCTCAAACACGTGCTCTCTCTTTCTGAAAATGATCACATCCATAAACGGGCCCTGATTGATCGCAAAGGTATGGCCAGGGGCTATTTGGGACTTTGGGTGCTGGGTTCTGAGATCTCTCACATTTGTTCGAGATGACAGCGGTGGAGTTCGAGATGACAGTGGTGGAGTTCGAGATGACAGTGGTGGGGTTCGAGACGACAGCGGTGGAGTTCGAGATGACTGCGGTGGAGTGCGAGATGACAGTGGTGTGGTTTGAGATAACGTGGTGTGGTTCGAGATGACGGCTGTGTGGGCTGAGGAAAAGCCAACTCAATTCATTTATGTCATCCCGACAGAGCAGAGCGACGAGGGATCTCAAATGGTCCGCAGCACTCCACCCAACGCTCTCAAAAAAACGCATAGATCCAAACCAATAACTGCTAAACTTAACGACTTAGACGACTAATTTACCCTAGCATAGAACAATAAAACATGGCCTTTGATATGAAAATGGCGCTGGTGCGGCCAGCCCTCAAATACGCACTGGAGCGCAATGGCCATGGTGCCGCTCTAGGTTTTACTCTGGATAGAGTCGAGCGTGGCGAAACCCATCTCACTTTTCCCTATCGCGAAGATCTAGTAGGCAATCCAATCACTGGCGTAGTTCATGGCGGCACTATTGTCACCCTGCTCGATACTGCCTGCGGTTGCTCGGCCATGACGGTACAAAAAAAGCCGTCGGTTACCCCGACTATGGATCTGCGGCTGGACTATATGCGTCCAGCTCAGCCCCATAAGCCAATTTATGTTGAGGCCAAAGTCTACCGCCAGTCATCCAATGTGATTTTCTGTCGCGGTGTGGCCTGGCAGGATGATAAAGAGAACCCTATAGCGCATTGCGTGGCTAATTTTATGAAGGTCGATTCTCAAAGTATTCAGTTTCGCAGTATTGCGCTGAAAAAGTTGCGTCGTTTAATGCCCTGGCGTCAGGATCCAATCAATGATGTGGGGGCCAAATAATGAATAATCAGACCACAGATGAATTATTGCTCGACTGGCAAGAGCGTGTAGGTGCTGCTCGCCAAGAATGTGATCCGCAGTCATTGCTGGATATGATTCCCTACGCCGCCTTTATTGGTGCCCAAGCTAAAGTAGACGATCAGCGTCTGCTCTATTGGTTGGATAAACGCGCGTCGAATATTGGCAACCCCTCACTGCCAGCGATTCACGGTGGTGTGATCGGGGGATTCCTTGAGCTGGCTGCGGCGATCGAAATTATTTATAGCCTTGATGTCGCTGAGGTGCCCAAGGTTGTGGATTTTTCTCTCGACTATCTGCGTCCCGGTCGCTACAAGACCATCTACGCTAGCTGCAAGGTGATGCGTCAGGGCAAAAAACTGGTTAATGTCTCGGCCAAGGCCTGGCAAGATGATGAGCAAACGCCAATTGCTACGGCACGCTGTCACTTTCTAATCTGAGTGCTTGAAATCTAATTCTCCGCCCCCATCTGATTATCCATGGAGACAGTCCATGTCATTAATATCAGATCAGGAGATCATCAGCATATGACCGCAAAGACTCAAGACAAAGCCGAAACACTGGGTTTTCAAACTGAAGCTAAGCAGCTTCTTCATCTTATGATTCACTCGCTTTACTCCAACAAGGAGATATTTCTGCGCGAGTTGATTTCCAATGCCTCCGATGCAACCGATAAGTTGCGCGTTGAAGCCCTGGAGAATTCTGCTCTCTATGAAGATGACGGCGACCTGCGTATTCGCATTGCTGTGGACGAAGAAGCCAAGACCATCACTATCTCTGATAATGGTATTGGTATGTCGCGGGACGAAGTGATCTCCAACTTGGGTACGATTGCCCGTTCAGGCACTTCCGAGTTTATGAAAAACCTCACTGGCGATCAAAAGAAAGACTCCCAGTTGATCGGCCAGTTTGGTGTCGGCTTCTACTCTTCCTTTATTGTTGCTGAGCGTGTGGTGGTCGAAACCCGTCGCGCTGGGGCAGCTGCTGATCAGGCCATTCGTTGGACCTGTGAAGGCGAAGCGGATTATCAGATCGAAAATATTGATCGCGCTGAGCGCGGTACGTCAATCACATTGCATGTTAAGAGCGATGAGCATGAGTTTGCCAGCGACTGGCGTCTGCGCAGTATCGTTAAGAAATACTCTGACCATATCGCTATTCCAGTAGAGATGGTCAAACAAGAAATGCCCGCTGCGCCTTCAGAAGACGATGCAGTAGTAGCGGACGTTGACAAAGCACCAGAGTGGCAGGCTGTTAACGATGCTCAGGCACTGTGGACACGCTCGCGTCAGGATGTCAGCGACGATGAGTACAAAGAATTCTACCGTTTAGTGTCTCACGATTTCGCCGAGCCGTTGGCCTGGAGTCACAACCGCGTTGAAGGTAAGCAAGACTATACCAGCTTGCTCTATATCCCCGGCATGGCACCAATGGACCTCTATCAGCGTGAAGCGTCTCGCGGTATAAAACTGTATATCAAGCGCACCTTTATTATGGATGATGCAGAACAGTTTATGCCTATGTATCTGCGCTTTGTGAAGGGTGTTCTCGACAGCGCAGATCTGCCGTTAAATGTCTCTCGTGAAATTCTCCAGAAGACACCATTGGTTGATAGTATTCGTGCAGCTCTGACCAAACGTGTGCTGGATATGCTCGGCAAAATGGCGACCAACGAGCCAGAAAAATACGCTACTTTTTGGACTCAGTTTGGTCCTGTGCTTAAAGAAGGTCCGAGCGAAGATCACAACAATCGCGAAAAAATTGCCAAGCTATTCCGTTTCGCCAGCTCAACCAGCGATTCTGCTGCCACCGATGTTAGCCTGACTGATTATGTTAGTCGCATGAAAGAAGGGCAGGACAAGATCTACTACCTAACGGGCGACAGCCACTCAGTCATTAATAACAGCCCGTACTTGGAGATTTTCCGCAAGCACGGTGTTGAAGTAATACTGATGTCAGATCGTATCGATGAGTGGATGATGGGTTACCTGACTGAGTTTGATGGAAAATCCTTCCAAGATATTGCCCGCGGTGAACTGGATCTGAGCAAAATCACCGGTGAAGAGCCAAAAGCTGATGACGCTGATAAAAAAGACGGCGACGACAGTGATCAGGACGCTCTATTAAAGCGCATTAATACGCTTCTTGAAGGCAAGGTTGATGAAGTTCGCAGCACTACACGACTGACCAGCTCGCCAGCTTGCCTGGTAGTTGGCGCCGACGA
>Ga0102816_1000710_pt1 | contig 12597 bp, 11 predicted proteins | sample ColrivemetaGS545_FD_84509 | JGI IMG/M metagenome (GOLD analysis project Ga0102816, IMG submission 84509) | Estuarine microbial communities from the Columbia River estuary - Flood tide non-ETM metaG S.545 | ecosystem: Environmental > Aquatic > Marine > Intertidal zone > Estuary | place: USA...
AGGGGTTTTTATAGCGGTTTGGGTCTGTTTGTGGCGTTTATTATAACGTCTTGCAATTCCACGCCTACATATCCCAAGCCCAAGGCCTTTTTGGCCCTTTCTTATCAAAAGGCAAACTACCGCTTGTTTGAAAACGAATATTACACTTTACCTGTCCCGAAAAGGGCGCAGGTCTTAAATAAGACGTCAAAGAGCATTGAGTTGTTTTACCCTGAATTAAATGCGAGTCTGTATATTAATTACGTGCCAGTGACCCTTTCTTTGGATGAAATGGTTCACGGAATTGAAAAGAAACTCTCCGAGCACCAAACAAAAGCCACCGCTATTGTGGCTTATCCTTACGAAGAAGATGGTGGCTCAAAGGCTGGTGTACTTTATGAAATTAAAGGCAATGCGGCCTCTTCAGCTCAGTTTTATGTTACAGACAAGGAGAAGCATTTTTTAAATGGGGCTTTGTATTTTAATATTAAGCCAAATTACGACTCTATCTATCCAGCAGCCCAATATATCATAGAGGATTTAAGGGAAATGATTTCTCAGGTGTCGTGGAAGACTCCATAGAAGACGTGTAGTCTTCATAAGGCAACAAGGTCAAAATAGAAGATGTGTAGTCTTTATTAAGGCAACAAAGTCAAAGGCGCGTCTGAATTTGAACCACCACTAGTTTAATTTATTGGTTTGAAAGTTGCTCAGCATATTGGATGCTGCCAATAATAGCGGCTTCCATTTCCTTTACTTTTGTAGCCTCTTGCTCAAGTATGGATTTCTTTTCAGCGTTTAAAGCTTTGCCTTTTAAGATTTCGTCTGCCGTGAAATTACCCCCAAAATCTTTCATCCATGTCATCATTTTTTTATGGGCTTTTTGCAGGCTGTCTACACCCGTGGAAAGCGCGACTATTTTTAAATCAATTTCTGCTGTAGGTGCCGCTTCCAAAAGACTGTCTTTTTGCTGATTGAGTAACTTAACTAATTTACCAATGGCACCCATTTTAGGCATTACTGCGTCATGTACATCCATAACTTCTTTCATAAGTGAAGGCGCTTCTTTTTTAGCGTCAGATTTACAAGCCTGCAATCCAATTAAAACAAGGGCAAAAAGGACTATTTTTTTTATCATTAGAAATGGGTGTTATATGGGTTTCACAAAGGTAAAAAAAACAGCGCCCTACGGGCGCTGTTTTAATATTCAATTTCATATTGAAGGGTATTCCCTTTTAGTTAAAATCTTCAGCGGTTACACCACTATTCACTTCAACTTTATCTATGTTAAACTCTATTAATTGTGGCCCCATCATTTGTCCGAGATAAAATGGAAACATAATTCCTGAGGCTTCTTTGTAGTTCCCAAATTTCATGGTACTTTCAATGGTTTGTCCCATCATTTCTGTGGTGGTAACCTCCTGAACTTTTTGACCGCTGGCTACATTGTAAAAAGCCACTCTGTTGCCAGACACTTTTACTTTGTAAGCATTTTCACCATCTATTTTTTCAATCCCTTCTAGTGAAATTACTTCTGGATCTAAGTGAAGCTCGTAAAAAGGTTGTGCTTCATCTTTAATCATGGCCGCTTGCTGTGGATTAAAGTCCATTTTTTGTCCTTGCATCATGGCATAACCATTCTCTCCATTAAATACTTGTTTGCTCATTGACCTACCCATCATTTCAATGTTTTGCATGAATTGGTTGTCAGAGGTCCTGACTAATTGAAAGTTTAATGCCATACCTTGAACTTCACCTGAAGCAAAAATAGCGACTGTTTTTACCTTTTCTAAAACGGCCCTTCCTCCAATAGCATCTAAATATTGATCAATCACGCTTTGCGCAGTCACCCCAGCTGGAAGCTCCATTTTGTATTCAGGTTTTTCTACTTGATCTGCATTTGTGTTGAAATACTTTACAGGAAGTTTTTTTCCTTGGAAAGTCATTTTTTCTAAGTTCTCTAGGACTTCTTTGCCCTTTCCTGTTACGACTACTTGGGTGTTTTCTGTGCTAAAATACTTTCCAGCTGCTTGTTGTACATCTGCTATAGTAATGGCGTTAATGCGCTCTAAGTAGGTTTTGTAAAAGTCTTTTGATAAGCCTTCTGTTTCAATATTTAGTGCGTAGTTAGCAATTGTACTAGGTCTTTCTAAGGCCATTACAAAATTACCTACGTAAGTTGCTTTTGCGGCATCTAACTCTTTTTGAGTTACAGGCTCAGATGTGATTTTTTGAATCTCTTCTAAAATTTGTACTGCAGCTGAATCAGTCACAGCATTTCTAACACTGGCATATGCTCTAAATCTTGAAGGCACATATTTACTGTTTCCAATACTTGAGTACGATCCGTATGTGTAGGCTTTGTCTTCTCTTAAATTTTGAAACAATCTAGCAGAACCACCGCCACCTAAAATTCTGTTGGCCATTAAAGTCGGCAGATATTCAGGATCTTTCATCTGAAGTTTAACCACATTCTGAACACTTACCTCAGACTGAACAGCATTAGGCATGTCAATAAAGTTAATTGTCGCTTGTGAGGCAGTTGCTGGATTTTTCCAATTGGTCAATACTTGAGCGCCTTTCTCCCATGAATTAAAATGCTTCTTCACTAACTTTTTTACGGCTTTTGTGTCTACATCTCCAATGATCACCAAATAAGCATTGTTTGGATTAAAGTAAGTTTGATAGAATTTTTTAGCATCTTCTAGACTCACTTTATTTACTGTTTCTTCAGTAGCAAACTCTCCATAAGGATGCTCTTTTCCGTAAGCAATGGCACTTTGAACCCTTCCAGCCATTGCAGAAACATCTTTTTCTTGAGATTTTAAGCCAGTGAGTAGTTTTTCCTTTTCTTTTTGAAACTCCTCTTCAGTAAAATTAGGGTTAATGGCAGCGTCTGCCATAAGTTCTAATATTCTAGGAAAGTATTTAGAAAAGGAGCTGGAAAAAGCAGACGACGCGCCAAAATTTAAACTAGCGCCTAAAAAATCTACTTCTTCGTTAAATGCATCCTTGGATATATTGGTGCTTCCATTACCCAATAATCCAGCGGCTAAACTTGAAACACCTGCTTTTTCTCCTTCTAAACTCGGTGGATTGTCTATACTTAATTGAATAGAGACCCTAGGTAATTTGTGGTTTTCTACCACCATCACTGTCAAGCCATTTTTAAGTTCAAAACGGATGGGTTCCTCTAAATTGATCGTTGGGGCTGGTCCAGCCTCGGGCATAGTACTTCTATCTATTTGTGCATAAAGGCTCACGGTTGTAAGCGCAATGACTAAACTCAGTATAATTTTTTTCATAACTATTTAGTTTCTTCTTTAGGGGTAGGTAGGTAATCAATCACAACTCTTTGGCTAGGCTTTAAATAAGCTTCTGCCACTTGTTGAATTTCTTCTCGGGTAACAGATCTGTAAATATCTATTTCTTTGTTGATTAAAGAGGTGTCTCCGTAAAGCATGAAGTTTCTTGCCAAAGAGTTGGCAATACCCTCTACACTTGAGTTTGAGTTTACGAATTGGTTTTCGAATTTATTTTGAAGCTTTTGGTAATCACTTTCTGAGATAAGACCAGATCTTACAGCAGAAATTTCTGCTTCCATCTCACCCACTAAGGTCTCTAAGCTCACCTCTCCAAGGGGCAAACCAAAAACAAGGTACATGCCGTAGTCTTCTTGGCCTACATTAAAGGCGCCTACTTGAAGTGCTTGTTTGTTGTCATCTACCATTTTCTTGTATAGTTTAGAACTTTTTCCGTCGCTTAAATAAGATGAGATCATGTCCAAAACATAGGCCTCTCTTGTGGCAAAACCTGGTGTTCTATAAGCCACCACAGCAGCTGGAATTTGAATGTTGTTGTCAAAAGCTTGGGCCTTAATCTCTTCGGTGATTGGCGCCTCTTTAGGGTAGTTTCTTACGACTTCTTTTCCAGATGGAATAGGGCCAAAATAATCCTGAATCATAGTTTTTGTTTTGGCTATATCTATATCTCCAGCTACAACAAGAACGGCATTATTAGGTCCGTAATAGGTGTTTTTGTAGTCAATAAATTCTTCTAAAGTAGCGGCATCTAAATCTTCCATGTATCCAATATTTGGATCTTTGTAAGGATGCACTTTAAATAAGTTCTCACCCACTACATTGAGTAAGTTTCCATAAGGTGAATTGTCTACCCTTAAGCGTTTCTCCTCTTTGACTACTTCATTTTGAGTGTCTACACCCACCTGGTCAATGACCGGATGAAGCATTCTTTCTGACTCCAGCCAAAGCCCTAATTCTAAATTATTTGAAGGAAACACTTCGTAATAATAGGTCCTGTCTTGAGAGGTGTTTGCATTATTTTTCCCTCCTTTGGAAGAGACAATGTCAAACCACTCTCCTCTTTTAATATTCTCAGTTCCCTCAAACAATAGGTGTTCAAAAAAATGGGCAAAGCCAGTACGGCCCTCGCTTCTGTCTTTACCACCTACATGATACATGACAGATGTGGTTACTACAGGGGCACCATTGTCTTGATGTAAAATAACGTGAAGGCCATTGTCAAGGTCGTACTCTTCATACGCTACCTCTTGTCCTTGTACTGTAAAGGCCAGCAATCCCAGGCATAGCCCAACTAAATGATTCTTTTTCATGCTTCTTTATATTTATATTTAATTGTAGGTATATTAAAACCTAAAAATGTTACACTAATATAGGTCAAAATGGTATTTAAAGTCAAATCTCTCTAACTAATTAAGACAATCCGTATATTTTTATCGATAATCAGTTAAATAAGTTGGTGATCTTTAGCTTGTTTTCTTTAAAAAAAGGATTTGCATATCAAATGATAAATCGTATATTTGCACCCGCCTAAACTTATTTAGGCCTTAATTAACTATTAAACATTAGCTATGTACGCAATTGTAGAGATAGCAGGGCAGCAATTTAAAGTTGCAAAAGACCAGAAGGTTTTTGTTAACCGTTTGCCAGAAGCAGAAGGAGAGAAGGTTCAATTCTCTAACGTGATGCTTTTAGAAGACGGAAAAAACATTACCATTGGCGCCCCAGCTATAGAAGGAGCCGCAGTAGAGGCCAAAGTAATTAAACATCTTAAAGGAGACAAGGTGATTGTTTTCAAAAAGAAAAGAAGAAAAGGGTATCGTGTTAAAAATGGACACAGACAATACCTTTCAGAAATTGTGATAGAGGGTATTACTGCCTCTGGAGCTAAAAAAGCTGCTCCAAAAGCCGCTGCTAAGCCAGCTGCTAAGCCAGCTGCTGCTAAGCCAGCTGCTAAGCCAGCTGCTGCTAAGCCTGCTGCTGTAAAAGCAGAAGCGCCTGCAAAAGCTGCCCCAAAAACTAAGGAAGATTTGTCTTCTAAAACTGTTGCTGAGTTAAAAGACATGGCAAAAGCTAAGGGAATTGAAGGAATTTCAGCAATGAAGAAAGCAGAATTAATCGCTGCTTTAAGCTAAATAATAAAGTTAAAAATAGATAGATCATGGCACATAAAAAAGGTGTAGGTAGTTCTAAAAACGGTAGAGAATCAGAGTCAAAACGTTTAGGTGTTAAGATTTTTGGTGGCCAAGCTGCTATTGCAGGGAACATCATCGTGAGACAACGTGGAACAAGACACAATCCAGGTGAAAATGTATATGCTGGTAAAGACCACACATTACATGCAAGAGTAGACGGGTTAGTGAAATTCACAAAAAAGGTAGACGGTAAGTCTTTCGTATCAATTGAGCCATTCGAGGCTTAATGTACCCTTTCATATTATGGTATAAATCCTATGTTGCTTATGCAGCATAGGATTTTTTTATAATCACTTTTCTGATCAGTTTCCTGATCATTAATATCAATACAAAAAAAACCCGCCATTGGCGGGTTTTTTTCTGCTGTTAAGCGTATAATTTAGTACCTGTAATACTCGGGTTTGAAAGGTCCTTGAACAGTAACACCTATATAATCTGCTTGTTCTTCATTAAGTGTTTCTAACTCCACACCCAATCTAGACAGGTGCAATGCAGCTACTTTTTCATCCAAGCGCTTCGGGAGCATATACACATTGTTTTCATATGCGTTAGAATTGGTCCAAAGCTCTATTTGTGCCAATGTTTGGTTGGTAAATGAGTTACTCATCACAAAACTAGGGTGTCCAGTGGCACAACCCAGGTTTACCAATCTTCCTTCTGCCAGTACAATGACGTTTTTACCATTAATGGTGTACATATCTACTTGGGGCTTAATCTCTTCTTTTGTGTTTCCGTGGTTTTTATTGAGCCAACCCATGTCTATTTCATTGTCAAAATGACCAATATTACAAACAATGGCTTTGTCTTTTAAAGCTTCAAAGTGCTCTGCACGAATAATGTCTTTATTTCCAGTAGTAGTGATTACTATGTCTGCATTTCCAATAACAGAAGCCATTTTCTTCACTTCAAAACCATCCATAGCAGCTTGAAGCGCACATATAGGGTCAATTTCAGTCACAGTAACTATTGAACCAGCCCCTTTAAAAGAAGCGGCTGTACCTTTTCCAACGTCTCCGTATCCTGCTACTACGACTCTTTTTCCAGCAAGCATGGTATCTGTGGCACGTCTAATGGCATCTACTGCAGATTCTCTACATCCGTATTTGTTGTCGAACTTAGATTTGGTGACAGAGTCATTTACGTTAATAGCTGGCATGGGCAAAGTTCCCTTTTTAACTCTTTCGTATAATCTGTGCACCCCTGTGGTGGTTTCTTCTGAGAGTCCCTTTATAGCTTCTGCTAGGGCAGGGAATTGGTCTAAGACCATATTGGTTAAATCACCACCGTCGTCTAAGATCATATTGAGCGGGCTGCGCTCTTCACCAAAGAAAAGGGTTTGTTCAATACACCAATCGAACTCTTGTTCGTTCATTCCTTTCCAGGCGTAAACCGCAATTCCAGCAGCGGCAATAGCTGCTGCAGCATGGTCTTGGGTAGAGAATATATTACAAGAACTCCAAGTGACTTCTGCCCCTAAGGCTACCAATGTTTCAATAAGCACGGCTGTTTGTATGGTCATATGTAAACAACCCGCAATTCTAGATCCTTTTAAAGGTTGAGAAGGTCCGTACTCTTCTCTCAAACCATTAGTCCAGGCATTTCTGCTTCTGCTAAGGTAATTTCTTTACGGCCCCAGTTGGCCAATCCAATATCTTTTACCTTAAAAGGTACATAGGGTAGGGGATTTGCACTCATAGTCTTTTTTTATTTTTACTTTCGCAGTATTATTAAGTTGCAAAGATACAACATAGCTCAGAATTAAATGCCGCTGCAAAAGACAATTCCTATTGGCCATAATGGTTCCGTTTACCTTTGGGATGTAACTGAGCCTGAGCTTTTTCTGTCCCAGGGAATTTCTCTTGCACCATACAGTGTAAAAAGGTTAGCGCAGATGAAGTCTGAATTGCACAGAAGGGCTTATTTAAGTATTAGGCATCTGATGGCGCTTGCAGGTTACACAGATCAGGATCTTTTTTATGACGCAATAGGAAAACCACATTTAAAAGACGGTTCTTATGTGTCTATTTCACACTCTTTTACACAAACGGCACTGGTAGTTCACAAAAATATACCAGTTGGTATAGATGTTGAGCTGCAAAGAGAGAAAATTTTGAGAATTGCCCATAAATTCACTCCATTTAATGCCCATAAATCAAAAGACATTTTAAACCTCACACATATTTGGGCTGCTAAAGAAACTATATATAAAATGGCCAGTACTCCTGGCTTGAGTTTTCTTAAAGATATCAGTGTTTTTTGGAGGGCTAAAAATACCCTCGGGGGTTGTATTCGCACGGCTCAACAAGACGTCTTTTATGATTTGAATGGCTTTGAAATTGGAGATTTTGGAGGTGTTTGGGGCATGGAAATTGAAAAGGCATCGGCCCGAGAGGGCCAATTAAAAGAGGCTTATGCAACAGCTTTAAAGAAGGCGCAAATTTACTAATGGTTTAAACCAAATATTACTAGAGTGATGGAGCAGGCATTTGAATTTTTTTTTGGAGCGTATTTTGGCGTTTCTCCTTGGTTGGTAGGACTGGAAATGACCGCGGTTTTTTTAGGCGTACTCTCTGTGTGGTTTGCACACAAGGAGCGCATTTTGGTTTTTCCAACAGGATTCATCAGCACAGGTATTTTTGTGTATATTTTGTGGGTTTATGGATTGCTTGGGGACATGATTATTAACGGTTATTACAGCGCGATGAGTATCTATGGTTGGTGGTTTTGGTGGTATAAAAAAACAGTACAGCATGCGCCTCAAATATCTCGAGTTGCCAGTAATGAATGGCGTAAAGCGGGGTATTTATTTATTGGGGCTATTTTTTTTGTGGTCTGTGTGTACCAATACTTTGGAATGTTCCATGTCTGGACCGCCTACGTAGACACTTTAACCACAGCAATATTTTTTGTGGCCATGTGGCTGATGGCCAAAAAAAAGTGGGAACATTGGCATTTTTGGATTGTAGGGAACCTGATCAGCATACCACTTTATTGGTATAAAGGCCTTACCTTTACCGCCTTTCAATATATACTGTTTACTATTATTGCCGTTCTCGGATACCAATCATGGAAGAAAAATTTAAGCAACAGCCCTCCACCCTCGTTAAAGTAGTTCTTTTTGGTCCTGAATCTACGGGTAAAACCACTCTGTCTGAACAATTGGCGAGACATTACAACACGGTTTGGGCACCAGAGTTTGCCAGAGAATATTTACAAGACAAATGGAATGAAGAGCGCAAGACTTGTGAGCCTCATGACCTTTTGCCCATTGCAGCTGGGCAGATTGCCTTAGAAAATAAATTGGCCCAAAAAGCGACAGATTTGTTAATCTGTGATACAGATCTTTTGGAAACCAAAGTATATTCTGAAGCCTATTATATTGGATACTGCGACCCTACACTTGAAAAATACGCATTGGAAAACACCTATGACTTGTATTTTCTAACTTATATTGATGTGCCATGGGAGGCAGACGATCTTAGGGATAAACCCACGGCAAGGGAGGAAATGTTTGCCTATTTTAAAGAAACCCTTGACAAATATAACCGTCCTTATGTCCTTTTAAAAGGTGATAAGAAAACTAGATTGGCTACAGCAGTAGCACATATAGACGCTTTACTTGCTAAAAAATGATTTGGACCACTCAAGATATTCAACAATTTAAGGAGCTCAATATTTCGGTAGATAAGGTTACCGAAGACTTAAAAACATTTAGAAGGGGTCTTTCTAAACAATCTTTAGAGAGAGCGGCCACTATTGGAGATGGCATTTCTGTTTTAAAACCTAGAGCAGCACGTAAATTAGTGCACTTTTTTGAAGACGCTCAAAATACTACCGAAGTAGTGAAATTTGTACCAGCTTCGGGTGCGGCAACGCGAATGTTTAAGCCTTTACTCTCTTTTCTAGAGGCTAGTGAAGCGAAAGATTTTTCTTTTTCTGCTTACTTAAAATCCCATGTAGAAGTATCTGATTTTATAAAGGAAGCCCATCATTTTCCTTTTCACGACACTGTTTTAAAGCAGCTTCCTGCAGATTTTTCATTTGACGCCCCGGCTTCAGTAATTTTATATCTCAAGGCATTATTGCAAAGTCCTGGCCTTAACTTAGGCAACAAACCTAAGGCGTTATTGCCTTTTCATAAAAATGAAGGTCAGACGCCCTTGGTCTTGGAGGAACATATTTTAGAGGCTTTGCATTATGCCAAAAGTAAAGGCACAGCGCAATTACATTTTACCATTTCAGAGGGTCATTTAGCCGCTTTTAATGAGGCGATTAAAGAGATTTCAGCTTCAGATAAATTTCGTGATTTGGGGGCATTCAATGTTCAATTCTCCCATCAAAAAACAGAGACAGATACTTTGGTGGTTGGCTTAGATTTGCATCCGCTTAGAGATAATGACGGTCGTTTGGTGTTCCATCCAGCGGGCCATGGCGCTTTGTTGGACAATTTGGCGGCTTTACAAGCTAATGTAATTTTTATCAAAAATGTAGACAATGTATGTGCCCCTCACGGACTAGAAACCTCTTTAGAGTATAAAAAAATATTGGGGGGTAAATTATTACAGGTACAACAACAAATGTTTGCTTACACGGAGGCTTTAGATTCAGAGATTCCCTTAGATGCTACTGATTTGGCCTTTATGGTCACTTTCTTTAAAGAGACCTTTTCTAAAAATCTTCCGGAATACTTTGAAGAAATGGCTTTAGAAGAGCAGCGCACGTTCTTATTGGAATTATTCCACAGGCCTATTCGGGTTTGTGGTATGGTGGAGAACGAGGGTAAGACTGGAGGTGGACCATTTTGGATAAAGGACAGCTTGGGCCAAGAGAGCCTTCAGATTATTGAAGCGTCTCAAGTGGCTGTTAAGGATCCCGAACAATTGGAAATATTTGAAGCGTCTACCCATTTTAATCCGGTAGATATTGTCTGTGGAATTAAAAACTATAAGGGAGAAACTTTTGACCTTACTGCTTTTAATAACCCATCTGCTGCTTTTATTGCTGAAAAGAATCGATTGGGTAAAAGAGTCAAAGTGCTAGAACTTCCAGGACTTTGGAATGGTGGTATGTGGGAATGGAACAGTATTTTTATAGAAGTACCCAAAGAAACCTTTACCCCTGTAAAAACTGTTTTAGACCTCCTTGACCCTGGTCATATGCCAGGCTAGGAGCGTATAGAAAAGCCAAGCGATATTTCTTTAAAAAAAGATTGTGCCCTATGGATTTGCCCCCTATCTTTGCATTGTCTCAAAGGGGTGCGAACTTCATTTATTGAATAAGCTGAGATTATACCCATGGAACCTGGGCGGGTAATGCTGCCAAGGGACTGCTTAAAAGCTATTGTTGTTTTTTATTTGCGCATTTATTTTGTTCAAATAAGTCCAATTCATAAGCTTTAAGCGACCATTTCACTGAATTTTAATCAGAATAACAGCCCCTTTTATTCGTACTAATTTTATTACGAATGAAAATTGTTTTCACTACACTGGCTACTGCACTGCTCACAACAGCAGTCTGGGCCCAAACAAAGCAAACAGACAGTTTGCTCCAAAAAGAAATTGCCTTAAATGAGGTTTTTGTCAGTGCCCTCAGGGCCACAAAAGCCATGGGTGTTTCCTTTTCTAATGTAAAGGCTGAAGATTTTGAGGCTAGAAATTTAGGGCAGGATCTGCCTATTTTGTTACAGTATTTACCTGGAGTGGTAACCACCTCAGATGCTGGAGCTGGAATTGGATACACCGGAATTAGGGTGAGGGGTTCAGACGCGACAAGGGTCAATGTAACCATCAATGGAATTCCCTATAATGACCCAGAATCTCAGGGTACTTTTTGGGTGAACCTACCAGATTTTGGTTCTTCTGTCTCTTCTGTACAACTTCAAAGAGGGGTAGGTACTTCTACCAATGGTGCTGGCGCATTTGGGGCCAGTTTAAATATCTCAACCAAAGATGCGGTTCCGGAAGCTTCTGCTCAAATTAGAAGCGCTGTAGGTAGTTTTAACACCTTAAACAACAGTGTTCAATTTAACACAGGTCTTTTAAACAACTATTTTAGCCTTTCAGGAAGGCTGTCTCGTATTGTTTCGGACGGCTATATTGACAGGGCAAGTGCCCGATTGTCTTCTTATTTCTTACAGGGGACCTATCAAAAAGGGAGCACTATTTTAAAAGGACTTTTATTTGGTGGTCATGAAGTTACTTACCAGGCATGGAACGGAATAGACGCACAAACCCTTAATGAAAACAGACGGTTCAATCCTTCTGGAATTTATACGGATGCCAATGGACTCATGCAATTTCATGACAAGGAAGAGGACAACTACAAACAAGACCATGCACAATTACATTGGAATGAAGTATTAGCGGATGGTTTGAACGCCCAATTCGCCCTTCATTTCACCAGAGGCCGAGGTTATTTTGAACAGTATAAGTCCCAAGAAACAGATGGTTCTTACGGAATTGGTTTGCCTTCTGAAACCCCTACGGACCTCATTAGGAGGCGTTGGCTAGACAATAGATTTTATGGTTTTACTACCGCTGTAACCAAGAAAACCAATCAGGGTCAGGTGATTCTTGGAGGTGCTTTAAACAAGTATGAAGGGGCACATTTTGGAGAAGTTATTTGGGCACAGCATATGGGAACGGCTCATATAGGAGACCGCTATTACGACGATTTTTCTACTAAAATAGACGCGAATATTTACTTGAAATGGCAGCAGCAATTTGGCCAAAAATGGACTTCTTTTGTAGACCTCCAGTACAGGGGAGTAGGTTATACAGCCAACGGAGAAGAGACCGGATTAGTAGACGATGAATTTGGTTTTTTTAACCCTAAGATGGGCCTTACTTATCAAGCCAATCCAGCCAACAGTATTTATGTTTCCTATGCTGTGGCGAATAGAGAACCCAATAGAAATGATTACGAAAGCGGCAATCCTAAACCGGAACAACTCAGAGATGTTGAGTTGGGGTGGCGTTATTTATCGCCATCGTTTCAATTAAATACCAACCTGTTTTATATGCGTTATAAAGACCAATTGGTTTTAACAGGGGCTTTAAATGATGTGGGGGCGCCACTAAGGGCCAATGTAGGAGATAGTTATA
>Ga0102816_1000715_pt1 | contig 12538 bp, 9 predicted proteins | sample ColrivemetaGS545_FD_84509 | JGI IMG/M metagenome (GOLD analysis project Ga0102816, IMG submission 84509) | Estuarine microbial communities from the Columbia River estuary - Flood tide non-ETM metaG S.545 | ecosystem: Environmental > Aquatic > Marine > Intertidal zone > Estuary | place: USA...
CTCGCGTCCTACCTGCTTCCCTGGTTGATGCCGGATGACGGGCAGTTCCCTACAGTATTTATGGGTCTGGGCCCGATTCAGGCAATCTATCAGTCGCATGTTATGCGCTACCTTTCTGCCCGCGGCATGTCGCCTCGTGGCGACCGCAAGGTCTGGGCGTTCCTCGGCGATGGTGAGTGCGATGAGCCGGAAAGCTTGGGCGCAATCTCTCTGGCTGGCCGCGAGCAGCTTGAGAATCTGACCTTTGTGGTGAACTGTAACCTCCAGCGCCTCGATGGTCCTGTGCGCGGTAACGGTAAAATCATGCAGGAACTCGAAGGTGTTTTCCGCGGTGCTGGTTGGAATGTGATCAAGGTCGTCTGGGGACGTCACTGGGATCGTCTGATCGAAAAAGATACTACAGGTTTGCTGGTTAAGCGCATGGACGAAGTCTGTGACGGCGAGCTACAGAATTATAAGTTTAATGGTGGCGCCTATACCCGTGAGCATTTTTTCGGCAAGTATCCGGAGTTGCTTGAGCTGGTAGCGGACATGACCGATGAACAGATTATGTATCTGAATCGCGGCGGTCACGATCCTTACAAGGTTTATGCAGCCTATGCAGAAGCCTCAGCACACAAGGGTCAGCCAACGGTTATTCTCGCGCACACTGTTAAAGGCTACGGCCTCGGAGGTGCAGGAGAAGCGGCCAACGACACTCACTCGGTGAAAAAACTCGACATCGATAGCTTGCGAGGATTCCGCGACCGATTCGGCATTCCGGTACCTGATGACCAGCTGCAAAATGTTCCCTACTACCGTCCACCAGAGGACAGTCCTGAGCTGGAATATATGCGCAGACGTCGCGCCTCTCTGGGTGGCTCACTGCCAGCGCGTAAAGCCGACTTCACTGCCATGAAAGTGCCTGAGTTATCGGCCTTTAAGAAGCAATTAGAGAGCAGTGGCGAGAGAGAAATCTCTACCACCATGGCCTTTGTCCGTGTGCTGTCGACGTTGATCAAAGATAAAACCATCGGTAGCTCGGTTGTGCCGATTGTCCCAGACGAAGCACGTACTTTCGGTATGGAAGGCATGTTCCGTCAGCTGGGCATCTATACCTCGGAAGGTCAAAAGTATGTGCCTCACGATCACCAGCAAATTATGTACTACAAAGAAGACAAGAAGGGCGTGATTCTCGAAGAGGGTATCAACGAAGCCGGCGCTATGTCCGCTTGGATCGCTCTGGCTACGGCTTACAGCACCAGCAGCTGCCCGATGATTCCGTTCTATATCTTCTACTCAATGTTTGGTTTCCAGCGAATTGGCGATCTGGCTTGGGCCGCTGGCGATAGTCAGGCCCGCGGCTTCTTGATCGGTGCCACTGCAGGTCGCACCACATTGAACGGTGAAGGCTTACAGCACCAGGATGGTCACAGTCTTATATTGGCCAACACTGTGCCTAATTGCCGCAGCTATGATGCAACCTACAGCTATGAGTTGGCGGTTGTAGTTCAGGACGGTGTTAAGCGTATGTTTGAAGACAAGGAAAACTGCTTCTACTACCTCACCACGATGAACGAAAATTATAAGCAGCCGGCTATGCCTGAGGGTGCCGAAGAGGGCATCATCAAAGGTATCTACAAGTTCTCCCATGGCGGTAAAGCTAAGTTGCGCGTACAGCTGATGGGTGCGGGTACGATTCTCAATGAAGTGCGCGAAGCGGCGCAGATTCTTAAAGAGACTTATTCGGTTGAATCGGATATCTGGAGCTTGACCAGTGTTAACGAACTGACCCGCGAAGGTCAGCAAGTTGATCGCTGGAATCTGCTGCACCCTGAGAGCAAGCCAAAAAGAGCTTACCTGTCAGAGCAGCTCGATGGCGCTGAAGGCCCAGTGATTATCGCCACTGACTATATGAAAAACTATGCTGAGCAGATGCGTAAATATATCGATAAGCCACTCACTGTCTTGGGAACTGATGGTTTCGGTCGCAGTGATAGTCGTGAAGCACTGCGTAGCTTCTTTGAAGTAGATCGTTATTTTATTACTGTTGCTGCGCTTAAGTCGCTGGCAGATGAGGGTTCTATCAAGCACTCGGTAGTAAGCGAAGCAATAAAATCATTTGGTATAGATCCTGAGAAGACCAATCCGCTGTTTGCTTAGAATGGTGGTTAGGGCGCTTATAAGATAGCCGGAATAAATTGGCTGGAATAATAAGCTCTGGCAGAAAATGCTCGGTGATAGCGGAAAATACGAATAAAGGAATCAATGTGACAATACAGACAATAGTAGTTCCAGATCTTGGTGGTGCGGAGACCGTAGAGGTTATCGAGCTTGGTTTAAATCCCGGCGATAGTATTGAGGTTGAGGATGCGCTGCTGGTTTTGGAATCCGACAAAGCGACAATGGATATTCCTAGCCCAGCCGCAGGTGCCCTAGTGAAGTATCTGGTTGCTGAGGGCGCCACTGTCAGAGTAGGTGATGCTATAGCTGAAATTGACGTCGCTGATGAAGCCACAGCTGAGACTGAGGCAGAGCCTGAAGAAGTTGAACAGGTAAGCAATGAGCCTGTAGTCGAGGCTGCAGTTGCTACAGAACAGGCACAAGAGCAGGCGCCACAGGTAGCGGCCGCTAGCTCTGCCGAGCAAATGATTCTGGTTCCAGATATAGGTAGCGATGATAAGGTTGAGCTTATTGAGGTCTGCATCGCGGTTGGCGACGAAGTCAACGAAGGCGATACTCTGGTTGTTCTTGAGTCCGACAAAGCAACTATGGATGTTCCGTCCACTCATTCCGGTAAAGTGTTAGAGATTGTTGTTGCTGAGGGCGCCAAGCTGGGTACTGGTGATGCAGTTGCGCTATTTGAAGTGGCTGGTGATGCGCCGGCCCCGGTGGTAGCAAAGCCTGTAACCGATAAGCCCGTAACCGATAAGCCCGTAGCCGATAAGCCCGTTGCTCCTGCTGCGGCTCCTGTGGCAGCGCCTATCGAAGCTGCGGCCGATGCAATTCAATCCGCTCCTGGTCAGCCAGCACAGCCAGCCGCTGTTGCAGCTGCCGAGCCGGCTTTATCAAGTGATGCGGCTCAGGTCTACGCTGGTCCAGCGGTGCGCTTAATCGCTCGTGAATTGGGTGTGGCGTTGACTGAGGTTTCTGGCACTGGTCCAAGAGGACGTATCCTCAAAGACGATGTGAGCAACTATGTTAAGCAGGTAATCAAAAATAAAGACGCGCCCGCTGCAGCAGCAACTGGCGGCAGCGGTATTCCAGCAGTTCCAGCCGTCGACTTTAGTCAGTTCGGTCAGATCGAAGAACTGCCCATGAGCAAGATACAGAAGCTCACTGCAGCTAATATGCAGCGCAACTGGTTAAATGTTCCTCATGTTACTCAGTTTGATGATGCCGATATCACTGATTTGGAAGCGTTCCGCAAAGGTCTAAAAGCTGAGGGCGAAAAACGTGGCGTGAGAGTGACCCCAGTGGCTTTCTTGATTAAAGCTATAGGTGCAGCTCTAGAGGCCAATCCAGAGTTTAATCGTTCACTGGCCGCCGATGGTCAGAACTTGATCCAGAAGCATTACTGCCATGTTGGCATGGCGGTCGATACGCCCCGTGGCCTAGTCGTTCCGGTTATCCGCGATGTGAATGAAAAAGGCATCTGGGATATTTCCGCTGAGATCAGCCTACTGGCAGGCAAAGCTCGCGACGGTAAGTTGAAACCGGCAGAAATGCAGGGCGGCTGTTTCACCCTATCCAGCTTGGGTGCGATTGGTGGCAATGGCTTTACCCCGATTGTGAATGCTCCGGAAGTGGGTATTCTCGGTGTCTCCAAGTCACAGATGAAACCGGTCTGGGATGGCGCTGAGTTTGTTCCTCGCCTGTTACTGCCTATGGCTTTGTCCTATGATCACCGTGCCATTAATGGCGGCGATGCCGGTCGTTTTATGACTCATCTGGTGAAGCTGCTTAGCGATATTCGTTACCTGGCTTTATAAAGACGTCTTCAAATAGAACCCCAATAGAAAGAGAGGGATTACATAATGCGATTTTTACACAGCATGGTGCGGGTTACTGACCTGGAAAAATCCCTCGCCTTTTATTGCACTGCCTTAGGTCTGTCAGAACTCTATCGATATGAAGTTCCCAAGGGACGTTTTACCCTGGTTTTTCTCGCCGCACCCAGCGATGCCGATAATGCCCAAGAGACGAAAGCGCCGCTGATTGAGTTAACCTATAACTGGCCGCCTGAACAGGGCGAGCCGGAGCACTATGGGGAAGGGCGCAACTTTGGGCATCTGGCTTACAAGGTGGATGATATTTATGCCACCTGTCAGCGTTTGATGGATGCAGGCGTGGTGATCAACCGTCCACCGCGAGATGGCCATATGGCCTTTGTGCGCTCTCCTGACAATATCTCTATCGAACTGCTGCAAGAGGGTGAGGCGCTGCCCGCTCAGGAACCTTGGGCATCGATGGACAATACGGGTAGCTGGTAGAAATTCGCTAATACATTTATTGGCTGGCTTTTTTATAGGGCAGCATAGCGGTTGCCTGTTCTATATGTTGCGCAATTCCCCCTTTTTCTTCCACCAAAAAACGCGCAATCGCGTCGCGAAATCCTGGATGTTTTATCCAGTGCAATGAGAAGGTTTCGATAGGTTCAAAACCGCGAACAATTTTATGTTCTCCCTGAGCACCGGCGTCATAGCGCTTTATGCCACGGCTGATGGCAAACTCGATACCGGTGTAGTAGCAAAGCTCAAAGTGCAGGTAGGAAAACTCTCCGGCACTGCCCCAATAGCGTCCATACAGCGTTTCATCATCAAAAAAGTACAGCGCACAGGCTATTGGCTGGTCCTCGAGCCAGGCTACTGCCATAGCTATTTGATCGGGCATGGTGCGGGCAATCTGAGTAAAAAATTGTTCGGTTAAATAGCCGCGGCTGCCATTGCGTTTCGCATAGGTGCGCTCATAGAGCTGATAGAACAGCGCCCAGAGCTCTGGGCTGATATCTGCGCCGAGCTCTATGCTGACACGGATACCCTGTGCCGCAACGTCAGCGCGCTCTTTGCGCACCATTTTACGTTTGCGCGAGTTCATGCTGGCAAGAAAGTCATCGAAGTGCTGGTAATCGCGATTGTGCCAGTGGTACTGAACACCGCTGCGCTGTAACAGGCGCGGGTCATTAAACAGCCTGCGATGCTCTGTTGAGGGAAATAAAAAGTGCCAGCTAGATGAGCCAGTTTCCTCGGCTACAGCAAGCACCTCGTCAATAAGTTGAGTGCATTCCTCTTGGTTCAGCGGTTGTGCAGAGCGCACACGGGGGCCAGTAGATGGGGTAAAGGGAACGGAGGTCACCAATTTAGGGTAATACTCTAGACCATTCTGATGGTAGGCATTGGCCCAGGCATGATCAAAAACATATTCCCCCATTGAATGAGTTTTCACATATAAAGGCATTAGTGCGGCATTTTTTGCGTCACTGGAGGTAGTAGGATCATGCTCCTCGCTTTGATTGCTATTTTGCAGTGAGAGGTGCACGGGATACCAGCCACTTGTATCACAGGCGCTGCCGCTATCTTCTAGTGCCTGTAAAAATTCATGGCGCAAAAACGGATAGCTGAGGGCAGTTGGGCTCAAGGTGTTTACTCGATCAGGACAGAATAATCATTGTACGTGGTCACCGCGAAACATGATCAAAAATATCCACTCTGAGTGCTTCCAATAGCAAAGGGCTTTTACATTATTATCACTGAATTTTTTTGGGTAAAGATTGCCAGTAGGGTATGATTGCGTCCTTTAAAATCCGATTAACTTGTAGATCAACTTCTAGATCAACTTCTAGATTAACTAGATTAAATTCAGTACGGAGACTCAAGAATGATAATCAAACCCCGCGTCCGCGGCTTTATGTGTATAACCAGCCATCCGGCAGGCTGCGAAGCCAATGTTAAAAACCAAATCGATTTTATTAAAGCACAGCCTGCGATTGAAGCGCCAAAGCGCGTGTTGGTGATTGGTTCCTCGACCGGCTACGGCTTGGCGGCACGAATTACCGCGGCCTTTGGCAGTGGTGCTTCGACACTGGGTATCTTCTTTGAAAAACCTGGCACTGAAACCAAGCCTGGCACTGCTGGCTGGTACAACTCTGCAGCATTCCAAAAATATGCTGAGCAAGATGGCCTCTATGCCAAAAGCATCAATGGCGACGCCTTCTCCGATGAGATAAAAGCCAAGACGATCGAGACCATCAAGCAGGATCTCGGTCAGATTGACTTGGTCATCTACAGTCTTGCGGCGCCCCGTCGACAGCATCCAAAAACCGGCGAAATATTTAACTCAACGCTCAAGCCGGTGGGTAAAGATATCAGTATGCGTGGTATCAATACCGACAAAGAGACGATTCAAGAATTCAGCCTGTCTGCGGCCAATGAGCAGGAGATCTCGGATACGGTTGCCGTGATGGGTGGCGAAGACTGGCAGATGTGGATCGATGCGCTGGCTGACGCCGGCGTGTTAGCCGATGGCGCCAAAACCACAGCCTTTACCTATATTGGCGAGAAGATGACCTGGGATCTGTACTGGGATGGCACTATTGGTCAAGCCAAGAAAGATCTCGATAAACGTGTGTTGTCCATTCGAGACAAGCTTGCTGTGACCGGTGGCGATGCTCGCGTATCCGTGCTTAAAGCCGTAGTGACTCAGGCGAGTTCGGCTATTCCAATTATGCCGCTGTATCTGGCTATGCTGTTTAAAGAAATGAAGCGCGATGGCAGTCACGAAGGCTGTATTGAACAGCTTTACCGGTTGTATACCGAATGCCTTTACAGTTCAGATCCACGCACTGACGAAGAGGGCCGTCTGCGCTGCGATGAGCTCGAGCTGCGAGATGAGGTTCAGGCTGCAGTAGCGGCGGCCTGGGCCAATATCAGTACAGAAAATCTTGCTGAGCTAACGGATTTTGCCGGTTACAAAGACGAGTTTTTAGCCCTGTTTGGCTTCGGTATTGACGGCGTTGACTATCTGCAAGATGTGGCCACTGACGTGCCTATAGACAACTTGGTATAAAAGGCTCACTCAGGCATTAATGCCAACAAACCTACTTAACCACACTGGACTACAGATAGCCTATGAGCTCAAAAGGCACCCAATTTAGACCCGTGCTATTGCACCCGCGTTACTGGCTAATTTGGTTTGCCTTTGCGTTCTGGTGGTTGGTTACGTTGCTCCCATTTCCTTTGCTACTGCTTATTGGCAAGGGCATTGGTCTGATGTTTCACGCTATCCCCAGTCGCCGCAAAGTGATTGCGCGGCGCAATATTGAGATCTGTTTTCCCGAACTCAGTGAAATCGACCGCGGGGCTCTATTGCGGGCTAACTTTATCAGCACTGGTATTGCAGTGATGGAAGTGGGTATCTCTTGGTGGTGGTCAAAAAAACGCTTTAGCAAGTTGATGCAGTTTGAGGGCTTAGAGCACCTTGAGGCGGTCAAAGATCGCGGTGTTATGATTCTTGGAATTCATTACACCAGCTTGGAAGTTGGCGCTGCAGCGCTGTCGTCGAAGTGGCAAATGGATGGTATGTATCGCGCTCATGGCAATGCTGTTTACGATTTTTTACAAGCCAGAGGGCGACTCAATCAATCGATTGGCGAGAACTCAGTGTTTGAGCGTCGCGATGTACGTGGAACTATGAAAGCGCTAAAAAACGGGCACTCCCTCTGGTATGGGCCGGATCAAGACTATGGGTTGCGTCAGGGTCTGTTCGCCCCATTTTTTGGTGTCCAGGCAGCAACGGTTTACGCCACAGCACGCTTCGCGGAAAAGACAGGTGCCGCAGTTGTGCCCTTTAGTCATATTCGCCTCCCTGGGTCTCAGGGCTACAAGATAACTGTATACCCGGCACTCGAGGACTTTCCGGTAGGAGATGACCTTGTGGATGCCACAAGAGTTAATCAAATTATTGAAAAGTTTATTCGGCTACAGCCGGATCAGTATTTATGGGTTCATCGGCGCTTTAAGAACCGGCCAGAGGGCGAGGACGATTTATATAATTTACCGGCACGCAAGAAACGGCGTCGCAACCACTAGTAACGCCATAATCCGTCCAACCTTAGGCAAAGGTTTAGCTTGTGTCGCCCTGTAGCCATCAGTACCATGACGTGTTTTTCACCCAATAGCAGTAATAGGAAGTAGTAGATGATTCGCGGAAGCATTGTCGCCCTGGTCACGCCCATGCACCAAGAGACCCAAGGGGTTGATTGGTCAGCCCTAAAACACCTGGTCGATTGGCATATAGAGCAGGGCACTAACAGCATAGTTGCGGTGGGTACTACTGGTGAATCAGCCACGTTAAGTGTTGCTGAGCACGCTCAGGTTATCAGCGTCATAGTGGAGCAAGCCGCTGGCCGCTTGCCGATTATCGCTGGAACCGGCGCCAACTCTACCAGCGAAGCCATTGTCTTAACCCAGGCGGCGGCAGATTCAGGCGCCGATGCCTGCTTGCTCGTGACCCCCTATTACAATAAGCCGACTCAGGAAGGTCTATATTTGCACCACAAAGCGATTGCTGAGGCTGTTGCTATAGATCAAATTCTGTACAACGTCCCTGGGCGTACCGCTTGTGATATGCAGCCAGAGACTGTTCTGCGTCTCAGTGAGATTGATAATATTGTCGGAGTAAAAGAAGCCACAGGTGATCTTGAACGAGCTAAAACGTTAATTGATCAGCGCCCAGAGGGCTTTGCCATTTATTCTGGCGATGATGCCACGGCCAGAGAGCTCATTTTGTTGGGCGGTGACGGTGACATTTCAGTAACCGCCAATGTTGCCCCTAAGTTAATGTCCCAAATGTGTGCGGCAGCGCTGGCTGGAGATGCCGCTCTGGCTGCTGAACTAGACCGCAAGCTTGAGGCACTGCACCGAGATCTATTTGTCGAAGCTAACCCAATCCCAGTTAAGTGGGCGGTGGCTGAGTTGGGTTTGCAGGAAAATGTGTTGCGATTGCCAATGACGCCGTTGAGCGCAGAGCACCGTGAAAGGGTTCGAGCTGCTATGCGGAATGCCGAAATTATTTAAAACTGATTTTTACCAAATTGATGGGTTGCCAATAACGATGAAACGATTGATTAGCGCACTGAATATAGTTGTTATTCTCAGTTTGACAGGCTGTGGTTGGTTGGGCCTGCGTGATCGCAGCGATGACTATCTGCTCGCTGAAGAAACTGCGGTGACTGTAGTACCTCAGGGCATGGACAAAAGCGTTCTCGGGCAGATCTATCCAATCCCCGAGATTCCGGTGGCCAGCGTTGAGCTGGTGGAGTTTGATGTGCCTCGTCCCCAGCCGGCTTCTGTCAATACCTTTGAACAGTCGGTAAAAATTCAAAGCCTTGAAGGACGCCGCTGGGTGTTGATCAATGTGCCCCCCAGCGAAATATGGCCGCGTGTGCGCAATGTGCTTAATCGCAGTGGCGTACCCGCTGCTCTGGCCGATGGCTCCGAGGGTATAATCGAAACCGTGTGGGTCAAGTTCAACTCAGACGACGAAAATTCTCATCGCTTTCGCTTTCAGATATCTCCCGGCGTCCAGTTAGACAGCGCCGAGATTTCTGCAGTGCATAACCAGGCTCCCCGTGCCGAGGAAGATCAGGCTCAGTGGCCAGAAATCTCGGATGATGACCAACGTGAAAAAGATATGCTGTCTCTACTAGCCAGTGATCTAGCCGCCAGTGCCGACTCCGCATCAGTGTCGTTGCTTGCTCAGGATATTGGTGGTGAGGCCAAGGTTGAGGTGGTTATTCCAGAGATTTCCGACCCGTTTGTTATGGCCAAACTGAGTTTCGACAGAACCTGGGCGTCGACACTCTATTCCGCTGATCGCGGCGGCTTTGCCATCATTGACCAAAATCGTTCTGAGGCGGTTATCTACGTTAACTATACCCCTGAGACAACTGAGGAGCCTGGTTTCTTTGCTCGGTGGTTTGGCGGCAGTGACAAGATTCTTGAAGTAAATTACCGCATTTTGGTGCAGACCGTTGGCGCCAATGTTGAGATTCGTATTGTCGGTGCGGAAGGGCAGGGTCTAAATAAGGCTGAAACTCTGCGCCTGCTTAAAATCCTCCGCAGCAATATGTCTTAATATTCTTTTACCCTGGCTTTTGGCGACTGTTGGTTGCTGAGGGCATGTAGTTACAAGCGTGCTCGTAAAAGGTTATTGATTCTATGCGTTTTGCATCTCTCGGCAGTGGTAGCAAAGGTAATTCGACCCTAGTCGAATGGCGGGAAACCTGCCTGATGGTAGATTGCGGGTTTTCCATTCGTGACACCACTCAAAGACTTGCCAAGTTGGGCAAGACGCCTGAAAATATTGATGCCATTTTGGTCACCCACGAGCACAGCGATCACTGGAAAGGGGTTGTGCCACTGGCGTCAAAGTTTGCGATAGATGTCTATGTCACTGCCGGCTGTATGCGCAGTAAAAAAGCTAGCGGCAGAGATTACCCCTTTAAAGTTATGGATAGTCATCAGGCATTTCACATCGGTGATCTACAGGTAACCCCGGTACCTGTCCCCCATGATGCTCGAGAGCCTGTTCAGTTCCTGTTTAACAGCGAACAGCATCAACTTGGAATACTGACGGACGTTGGTTCCTTAACGCCGCATATAGAGTCTGTGTATGCCAAGTGCGATGGGTTGCTGATTGAGGCCAATCACGATCTCGATATGTTGTATGCCGGCAGTTACCCCGAGTTTCTAAAGGACCGTGTCGCCGGTCCCTGGGGGCATCTCAATAATCAACAGACGGCTCAGCTATTGTCGGTTCTCGACCAGCAGCGTATGCAACAGATAGTGATTGGTCATATCAGCGAGAAAAATAACAGCCTTGAAAAAGTTCAGAGTGCAGTCGAAGCGGTAATTCACAGCTGTGGTAATCTCCACTACGCCTGTCAGCAGCAGGGTTTTGACTGGCTTGAACTTAGCTGACTGATCTCTCGCTATCAAACACCATTTGGCAGCGCTCAAGACGCGGCTCTACGTCTAAGGTCTCGATCGGATGTTCTAGTCATAGGTTAGTGTGGCGGTTTAAGGTAGCTATTAATACATGAATTGAGCAGCTTCCTTAAAACATTTTTTTATCCACTGCAATCTCTTTTCGGCAGTTTATCGAAACTATTTTCGGTTTTTTTCCACAGATAGCTGTTATTTTTACAATAAATTTTATAAAACCCTCGTAACCCATTGATTTTTGGCTTACAAAACAATAAGTCATTGATTTATAACGCTATTATTATCTGATCAAAAAATGATCAATCTAAGGGTTAGGCCCACTTTTGGGGCCTTTAGTGGGCCCATATGCCATTTCATCCACAAAGTTATCCACAGCTTTTGTGGGTATCTTTTTGCACCCTTATAGGGCGCAAACTCTATCCTCTTACTGATTAGTTACAGACTGGCGCTGCGATACTGGCGTCCTTAAGTAAAGTGCCAAGCGCGCGCACATCAGTACAGCTGATGGATGGATTTTCAGAGAGGTTTACTTGGCGCAACTCACCTAAAAATAGCAGTGCTTTAATCTCAGTGAGTTGGTTGCTGTTTAAATTAACTGTTTTGAGTTGTGAAAAAAGTTCAATACCAGAGAGATCAGTGATCCCGGCGAAACTGCAATTAAGTAACTCTAGTTGCTCAGGTTGAGTGATCTTCGCTTCGGTTAGGGTGATTTTGACACAGCTAGCCAATGCCGGATCAGCAATCTGGTACCCACTGTAGATCACTTTAGGCGTGTAGATCGGCTGCTGGTTTAGCGTTACTGCGTAGCGATCACATCCGGTCACCAATAATAGGCTCAAAATAAGGCTCATCATTAGGTGACGACAGGCGAAAGGGCGATAGCTTAAAGACATAAAATACTCCGATCAGGGGTCTGCAGAAAGGCGACATGGGTAACTTGATTAACTCTGCATTATAGGTGCCCGATTATGCCGCTGTAACGCTATAATCGCGGTAACTATTTAATCCACCGTACAAATCACCCACTGTGACATTTTGTACGCTAAGTTCAGGGACTTTTCGATGTCTGTAGACAGCCTTCCTATTATTCGCATTGCCTACGAATCAGGCAGCTATGAGGCTCAGGCCCTGGCACTTGCGAAGAAGCTGTCACTGGCTATGCATATTGCTCCTGAGGACTATGACTATCTCTTAGAGTTCACTGAACAGGGCCTGTCACTGCGGCCATCTGCGGATAAAGGTTATGGTTCGATTATCTGTGATTTTGCCGGTTCTGAGCACAGCCACCGACGCCGTTACGGCGGTGGCAATGGTCAGGCTATAGCCAAAGCCGTGGGCGTTTCAGGTAAGTTTGCGCCGCAGGTACTAGATGTTACTGCCGGATTGGGCGGAGATGGTTTTGTACTGGCCTCCCTGGGTTGCACTGTGAGAATGCTAGAGCGCAATCCAATTGTCCATAATCTGCTTGCCGATGGTCTCAGTCGCGGCATAGAAGCGGGGCAGCAACAGCTGGATTTGGGGGACACTGAGCTCAGCGCGGTGATCAACAGGCTCAG
>Ga0102816_1000716_pt1 | contig 12536 bp, 14 predicted proteins | sample ColrivemetaGS545_FD_84509 | JGI IMG/M metagenome (GOLD analysis project Ga0102816, IMG submission 84509) | Estuarine microbial communities from the Columbia River estuary - Flood tide non-ETM metaG S.545 | ecosystem: Environmental > Aquatic > Marine > Intertidal zone > Estuary | place: USA...
CATGACGAGCAGCTCAGGCTGCTGATCGATGCGATTGCAGGTCATGCAGAGCGGTGTGAATTGAGTCATGGGGGCGCGCCAGACGCTCTTTCAGATGCTGAGCGCTGGGTTGGTGTTTTACGCACACAGCTTGATGAAATTGAAACATCGTTGATCCCCTTTGGTATGCATGTTGTTGGGACGCCAATGCTTTCGTCTGAGCGCGCGGAGACGATCTCTGCGATTGCCGCAGCAGGCGGTGCGCTTGGTATTGATGAAATACGCCTAGACGCCGCGCTTGAGTCCGGTGATACACCAGCGCTCCAAGGGCTTCTTGCGGAATTTGACGTGCCTCGCGACGAGATCGATGCACTGACGCAGCGTCTCCTAGAAACCTTCGAGAGCTTGGCTAAAGAGTACGAGCTTCCCGCGTTGATCAGTGCCCTCGACGGTCACTTTATTTCACCGGTGTCGGGGGGAGACCTTATTCGAAATCCGGAGAGCTTGCCGACCGGGCGCAATATACATGGCTTCGATCCGTTCAGGCTTCCCAGCGCATTCGCTGTTATTGAAGGACAGCGCCAAGCCAACCAGCTGACTGCCAGGCATTTTGCGGACACCGGCTCACTGCCGACCTCAGTCGCATTGGTCTTATGGGGCACCGATAATCTAAAAAGTGAGGGCGTTGCGATTGGTCAGGCCTTGGCGCTCATTGGCGCCAAGCCACGATTTGACAGTTACGGTCGCCTGTCGGGCGCTGAGCTCATATCCCTTGAGGAACTAGGGCGGGCACGGGTCGACGTAATCGTGACCTTGTCGGGCATTTTTCGTGATCTCCTGCCGCTGCAAACACAGCTGTTGGCTGAGGCCGCCTATTTGGCCGCGGGTGCTGACGAGCCTCTTGAGCTCAATCCGATTCGTCGCAATGTTTTGGAGTATCAGCGCACGCACAACTGTGATCTGGATACGGCGTCGTTACGGGTATTTAGTAACTCAGAGGGTGCCTATGGGTCCAACGTCAATATGTTGGTGGATTCAGGACGTTGGGACAACGAATCTGAATTTGCCGATACCTACACCAACAGAAAGGGCTTTGCTTACGGGCGAAACGGCCAAGTTTCTCAGCAAACCGAGTTGCTTAACGACGTCTTGGGTCATGTCGATCTCGCTTATCAAAACTTGGATTCAGTCGAGTTAGGCATCACCACTGTCGATCACTATTTCGATACATTGGGCGGAATCAGCAGTGCGGTTCAGCGAGCTAAGGGTGATTCAGTACCGGTTTACATTGCTGATCATACGGGCAGTGGTGACGGGAAAGTTCGCACTTTGGATGAGCAAGTGGCACTCGAGACACGAACGCGTCTGCTCAATCCAAAGTGGTATGAATCAATGCTCGATCACGGGTACGAAGGCGTGCGTCAAATAGAAGCGCACTTAACCAATACCATGGGTTGGTCAGCCACAGCGGGTGGCGTGGCTCCATGGGTTTACAAGCAAGTGTCAGAAACATTCATTCTTGATGAAGATATGCGCCGCAGGTTGGCTGAACTCAATCCTGTTGCTGCATCTCGTGTCGCAAACCGACTCATTGAGGCACAAGAAAGAGACTATTGGGGAGCTGACGAGGAACAACTCGAGGCGCTTAGGCGCGCGGGTGAAGACCTTGAAGACCTTCTCGAGGGTATCACGGGGGAAGTTGCAGCATGAATTCACCAAATCAATTTATTCCAGTAAAAGACGTGGGTCGCGGTGATGGCGAGGGTAGTGTCCAAGTCCATCTCGACGAGCAAATCGATGCGGCAAAAGCCAAAGTATTTGCGGTATACGGTAAGGGCGGGATCGGAAAAAGCACGACCTCTTCGAATCTGTCCGTCGCCTTTTCAAAGTTGGGTAAGCGGGTCATCCAGATCGGCTGTGACCCTAAACACGATTCGACGTTCACCCTGACTAAGTCACTGATACCGACGGTCATCGACGTGCTTGAATCCGTGGAGTTCCATGCGGAAGAACTGCAAACAGAGGATTACGTCCAAATCGGTTACAACGGTGTCATGTGCGTGGAGGCAGGTGGTCCACCAGCAGGCACCGGCTGTGGTGGTTATGTGGTGGGTCAAACGGTCAAACTTTTGAAGCAGCATCACTTACTTGATGATGCTGACGTGGTGATTTTTGACGTCCTGGGTGATGTGGTTTGTGGCGGATTCGCGTCGCCACTTCAGCACGCTGAGCGTGCATTAGTGGTCACAGCCAACGATTTTGATTCGATTTTTGCGATGAACCGGATCGCAGCCGCGATAGAAGCGAAGTCCAAAAATTATGGTGTCCGTTTGGGAGGCGTTATTGCCAATCGCAGTGCGGAGACCGATGAGATCGACCGGTTTAACGCAGAGGTCGGTCTGGGACGGGTTGCACACTTTAAAGACCTCGATGTGATTCGTCGCAGTCGACTGAAGAAGTCTACGTTATTTGAGCTGCCTGAGACGCCCGAATTAAAGGCCGTGCAAGACGAGTATTTGCAGTTGGCTGAGGGTTTGTACTACGGGTCAAAGGCTTACGATGTGAAGCCGATGAAAGATCGCGATCTATTCGACTTTTTGGGATTTGATTGATGCCACTGGCAAACTACCAACAGCGACGTGCGCAAATCGAACATTACTTCGATAGAACGGCGGCGGACGTCTGGGCACGACTGACCTCGGATGAGCCGGTGAGCGGTATTCGAGAGACTGTGCGTGCTGGCCGCGAGTCAATGCGCAGCACCTTGTTGAGTTGGCTCCCAGACGACCTGAGCGGTAAAAAAGTGCTCGATGCAGGCTGCGGTACCGGTGTGATTTCCATCGAGCTGGCAAAACGTGGCGCACACGTTGTCGCCGTTGATTTGTCGGAATCGTTGATCAGCCTGGCGAATCAGCGCTACTCAGATCTCGATGAGTATGGCCGTATACAGTTTGTTGTGGGGGACATGCGTCAGTTAGAGGGCGAGCAATTTGATCACGTGCTCGCCATGGACTCGATTATTCACTACGCAGCTAAGGACGGTCTAAAAACATTAGAGACTCTGGCATCGACTGTTAATGCCTCAATGGTCTTCACGTTTGCTCCAAAAACAATTCCGTTGGCGGCAATGCATGCGATTGGAAAATTGTTTCCTAGAAGTGATCGAGCGCCTGCTATTGAGCCTATTGCTCCGCACAACTTGCGCCGGTCGATTACTACTTCAGAGGCGCTGTTAGATTGGCAGGTGTCTCGTGAACGTCGCGTTTCAACAGGGTTTTACACGTCACAAGCGATGGAGTTGGTAAAACGATGCTAATCACTCGTGACCAGCTGACCGCCTTGACCGCGCAGATCAACCCTCGGTATCTACCCTGGTTCAACGTGGTGCAAGGCGAATTGACGCTGTCGAGATTGGCTCGCTTGTCATTGTTTCAGGTCTCGGTCGGAATCTGCTACGTACTTCTCAATGGTACCTTGAACCGAATTATGGTCGTGGAGTTGGGGCGCGCCGCGTGGCTTGTCTCAGCAATGCTCGCTTTACCTTTGTTGCTCGCGCCTGCACGTGTGCTGGTCGGCTATCGGTCAGACAATCACCGATCGTTTCTTGGCTATCGTCGCCTCCCCTATTTATGGATGGGGACGATGGGTCAGTTTGGCGGCCTCGCGCTCATGCCCTTCGTGCTCATTCTTATGACCTCCGGTGAGGGCAATGCGCCTTGGCTGGGGTTTGTGATGTCGCTGGGCGCGCTGCTGATGGTGGGTGCAGGCATGCACGTCACGCAGACCGCTGGGCTCGCTTTAGCGACGGATCTTGCGACAGAAAAGACCCGTCATCAGGTCGTGACGATGCTCTATCTCATGCTTTTAGTGGGTATGATTATTGGCGCACTTGGTTTTTCTGCTTTGCTGGAACCCTTTAGTTATTTTAGATTGATTCAAGTGATTCAAGGCGCTGCTCTTGTCGTAGCAGGCCTTAATATTGTCGCAATGTGGCAAATGGAGCCCAGAAGGCCGGATCTTACGCGTTTCGATCTTGAGCGCCCTACGCTTCGAGCCTCGTGGCTCGCCCTGTCGTCAAACCCGGGAGCGCGCCGCTTGCTGGTCGCCGTTGCACTGGGCACCCTCGGTTTTAGCATGCAAGAAATTTTACTGGAGCCCTACGGCGCTGAAGTATTGGCAATGTCGGTGAGTCAGACGACCCGGCTTACCGCGGTGTTTGCGATCGGAATGCTGACCGCAATGGCGCTGGCTGCACGCTATTTGGGACGTTCGGGTGAACCCATCCGCCTTGCTGCCTACGGCTCAGTCATCGGGGTCTTTGCATTCTCAGCCGTGATCATTGCGGGCGCTATTGAGTCGCTGGCGCTCTTTGCGCTCGGTACGCTTTTGATCGGTGTTGGCAATGGTTTATTTGCCGTTGGAACACTGACCGCCGCAATGTTGCTCGCGGGGAGCGCCACCACGGGCCTGGTCATTGGTATTTGGGGTGCCGTACAGGCAACCGCCGCAGGCTGCGCCGTATTTTTGGGCGGTGCGCTTCGTGACGCGACCCAAACATTAATCGAAGGCGGAATGATGAGCGCAGAGATTGCGAGCGCAGCGACGCCTTACGGTGCTGTTTACCACCTCGAGATCATTATTTTATTCGCCTCGCTGATTGCACTCGGTCCATTGGTGCGACGGTTAGGCATTAACAAAAACCAGCCAATCACAATGCAACTTGCTGATTTCCCAAACTAGAAACCACTGCCAGGAGGACACACCATGGGTACTGGAGAATTTTACTTAGACTTTGCAGCGATAACGTTTACCGTATTTTGCGGCGCGTTCGTCGTCCTCGTGCTCTACCTTCATAAAGAAGGTAAACGCGAGGGCTTCCCCATTCGTCATGACGGACGAATTGATGAGTTAGATAACGGTATTGGCGGTCTTCCAAGCCCCAAAACCTACAAGCTGGCGCACGGCCAAGGCGAGCGCACCGTGCCGGGACCAATGCCTGAGCAATATGAGCTCAAAGCTACGCCTACCCATGCTCATCCAGGTGCGCCTTTGGAGCCAACCGGTGACCCAATGGTCGACGGTGTGGGCCCTGCGGCATACGCAATTCGACCGGAGCATCCTGATTTGACGGTTGACGGCGCCCCACGAATTGTCCCGCTGAGAGTCGATGGTGAGCACAAGGTTCACAAAAACGATCCTGACCCCCGTGGACAAGCCGTGTTTGGCTGTGATGGTGCTCAAGGAGCCACGGTAGTTGACTTGTGGGTTGACCGTGCAGAGCCACACTTTCGCTACGCAGAGCTCGAGGTGGGTGACCGCAGGGTGCTTCTGCCTATGACGATGGCACGAGTTAAGCGAGACGGTAGCGTCCACGTGAAGTCTATTCGTAGCGATCAGTTTAAACAGGTGCCCGGTCTGGCGAATCCAGATCAAGTGACGCTGCAGGAAGAGGATAAGATCGTCGCCTTCTACGGTGGTGGCACGATGTATGCAATGCCTGGTCGCCAAGGTCCAATCTTGTGAATGAGTACGAGTATGAGCCGATCATAGGGCTCCCATCGGAGTTGCCTGAGGGTGAACAAGTGCTCTGGCAGTCGTCGCCCACTTGGGACTCGATGGCTAGGCGTGTGTTTCAGTTACATGCGGCGTCTCTGTACTTTTTGGTGCTGATTTCTGCGCACGCTATCTATCGAATTATGGATGGAGCGTCGCTGTCAGTGCTAACAGGCACGTTGGCATGGCAAAGCGGATTAGCACTTTCTGTGCTTGTCATCTTGGCGTTCATGGCGAAACTGTATTCGAACAGTACGCTTTACACGATCACGAATCGGCGACTGATTATTCGGTCAGGTGTGGCGCTTCCGATGATCATCAACCTACCTTTGGCGAAGGTTGAGTCAGCGGGACTTAGGCGTTTGCGAGATGGAACTGGGGACATCACTTTTCTGCCTGTTGAAGGTACGAAGGTTTACTGGTTGATGCTCTGGCCACATGTCCGGCCGTTCAGCTTTCGACGAGTGCAGCCGCTACTGAGAGGGATAGAAGATCCCGATGTTGTCGCTCGGTTACTCGTCAATGTCATTGATGAGATGGGCGTTACATCGAACGACGCAGAGGCAACACAGATTGCCGCAGTATAGAAAACGCTAGTTCTTCACTAGCTTTGGGGGATTATTGTGGGTTGGCCTGGATTGTTGTTCGGGGTGCTGCGGCACCCCGTCGTTCTCTTGTTCGCTGCCGTAGGGCTGGCGTGGGCGTTGATCTCGGTCAATAGTCAGGGGCATCAGGGGCCACCGCAAAAGCCGGATGTTCCCATAGTGGCGCGAGCCAGTCTCACCGTCATTGATGGAGAAGGCGGTGCCGTGGTTATCCAGCACCTTGAGAGCATGGAGCCGCTCGCCACGTATGCAGCCGGTGAAGGCAGTTTTGTTCGCGGTGTTATGCGCACGCTCGTTCGAGAGCGAGTGTCACGATCGATTGAGAGCGAGCCTATTTTTGTCCTTGAGCTGACCGCCGCGGGTGGGCTTATTTTACTTGATGAGCTTACGGGTTACTGGATCGCCATCGAAGCCTTTGGCCCCGACAATTATCGCGAGTTTCGCGCACTGTTTGATCTCGCGCAAGCCCTCGACGTGCCTGCACTGGAGCAGTCTTAATCCATGTTGTTTCCGGCCTTAGTCATTGCAGTTTCTTCATGGTGGCTGTTGACCGGGCTTGCGCTATTGCTCGTCCATCAATCACACGACCGGGTGCGATTGGGCTTTTTAGCGCTGTCGATACTGGCGCTTGTGGCCTGGGCCTTAGTCCCTTTTACTGTGAGCTCGAGCGAGCCTTTGGCCGCGGCATTGGGGTTTATATTGGGGCTCCTGATATGGGGCTGGCTCGAGGTGAGTTACCTATTGGGCTACGTTAACGGACCGAATCATGAGGTCTGTGACAAAAACGCCACGATGTGGCAGCGGTTCAAAGGCGGTGTTGCCACCACGATTTATCACGAAGTGTGTGTGCTGCTCTCGGTAGGGCTTCTGGCGGCGATGAGTTTAGGTCAGGTAAACCCCACTGCGTTTTATACACTGACCGTTCTTTGGCTGATGCGCTGGAGTGCAAAGCTGAATTTGTTTCTTGGGGTTCGATCGTTTAATGACCGTTGGTTGCCGGATCACCTGCACTATCTGGCGTCGTACTTGAAGACGGACCGACTCAACCCGTTTTTGCCGCTGTCGACGCTCATCGGATTTTATGCGACGTATTGGCTCTTTGGCAGCGCGTCTGCAGCAACAGAAATTACACAACAGCTCTCCCTAAACTTAATCGCTACTTTGATGCTGTTAGCGTCAATTGAGCATCTTTTCCTGATGTTTCCATTAAACGATGCCGCGTTGTGGTCTTGGGCCAGAGAAAATGTACCCCCGTTACGTGCCGTGCGGGACGATAAAGATGATCTTTAGCGATCCGGTTCGTCGTATTTCCACCCAACTGTGCTTGACGGGCCGAGAAGCGAGGAATAGTGTTATTCCGTGGGAGACCAATTTCTGCCCACAACTGACTGGTGCTTCTACAGCGCTTTTGTTTGCGGTCCTTGGCTTTCGAGCCACCGTCGAACCCAGCCAGCGATTGACGCGGTATTGAAGGGGGGGGGGAGTAAACATGAAATGGTCAAATCAAAAGCCGCCAGGCTTAGACGATATTTTAGATCGGCACGATAGTCCGCACACCATTGTTGGCGCTGCTGTTTCGGTAGTGGACGATCGCGCAAATGTTCAGCTGTCAGACGCTTTAAAAAGAACGCAAGAAGACGCAACGGCGCTCTATGTGCACATCCCTTTCTGTCCGAGCCGGTGCTTGAGCTGTGATCATCTCACCATCATTGAGCACGATCACAGGGCGATTGATCGGTACTTAGATTCGCTGAGCACAGAGCTTTCGTTGATGGCTCAGTCATCAAGGGGCGCACTCTTGATTAACCGGATTCACATTGGCGGTGGTTCGCCCAATTATCTGAGCGATGGGCAAATGGCCAGGCTCATGGGTTCCATACACACTGCACTGACAGTATCGCCCGACGCTTAAATCGTCATGGAGATTAACCCCCGACGAACGTTTCGATCTCAGCTGGATTTACTTCACGGTCTCGGCGTTCGGAACTTACACCTTGATGTTCGAGATGTAGACGCCAAGGTTCAAAATGAACTCGGTCGGACACAATCATTTAGCCTTCTCGAAGACGTTTACGGCATTGCCCGCGAAATGAAGTTTGACAGTATCAACATGGACCTCGTGTTCGGTCTGCCCGGTCAAACATCGCAAAGCATCAAAGGTAGCATTGCGTTGATCGCTGAATTGGGACCCGACATGCTCGTGTGTCAGCAGTATACGCGCAGACCACAGCAGTTCCCTCACCAAGCAGCGATCGATGAACGCGCGATGCCCAGTATCGCAGAGAAACTCGCTATTTTTAATGCGGTCGCCGTGGGGCTTGAGGATGAGGGTTATGATTGGGTTGGGTTGAACGCGTTTGTTCGGCCGGGTCATAAACTGGCAATAGCACAACGAGAAGGCAGCTTAAGTTACAGTGCCTTTGGTTACGCAGAAACGCGTGTATCGCAAACCTTGGGTGCGGGTCTCGGTGCGGTTAGCGAAGTCGGTGATATTGTCGCGCAAAACTACATTGACATGGACGCGTGGCACATGGCACTTGATCGCGGACACTTGGCGACCCAATACATTATTGACGCCACTGACTTTGAGGTTACACGACGATCGGTGATGCGACGGTTGATGTGCAATACCGAAGTGCCGGTTTCGATGGTGGCGCAGCCCGAGGTACTTGGACTGTTAGAGTCTCTCGAGAATCAGGGCTACACACAAAAACAGGGGAGTTCGGTTCGCCTTACTGCTCTGGGTCGGTCAGCCTTACCGCACTTTTGGTCAGATTCTTCCCCGCGATTTCGTTGGCTCTAAGCCGCGGGCGTCGGTTTAAGTTCGGCAGCAAAGTCTTCTCGTAATCGCTTCCATTCCAGTGCGAACCACGGTGTCGTGCTGATTCGATCGTTCGACAGCCATTCACTCACTTCAGTGGCGGGTAACCAGACCGTATTAGCAATCTCGGTGTTGTTAAAGAGGGGTTCCGGTCGGCCCGGAACAAGCCCGACGAATACGGAGCACAGTTCATGTTCGCTCCCAAAGGCTTCGTAGCGTGCATGGTACTGAAACTTATACAGATACTTCAGTGGCGCCTCAAGATTGAGTTCTTCTCGAAGCCTGCGCGTTGTGGACTGGGCTAAGGTCTCGCCCTTTCTCGGGTGGCTGCAGCAGGTGTTTGACCAATACATAGGCCAGAGTGGCTTTAGGCTGCTGCGTTGTTGCAGAAGTACTTCGCCATGGTCATTCAGAAGGAAGATCGAGAACGCTCGGTGGAGCTGGCCTTCGCCTTGGTGTGCAGCTGCTTTTTCTTCGTAACCAATAACAACGTCATTGCTGTCGACAAGCATTAAAGGCTCATTATCAAACGACACGATGGTGGAGTCGGAGGTCATACGGTTAGATTAAGGCTAGCTAATGTCATGTGGTTAGAGTAAAAAGACCCACTCCTTGGGGAAGGACATATGAACTGAGCAAGTCGGGTGGAGATCGGCGATCGTAGCTCTGGGGGCAGGGTGATCGCGAAGTCCCGATTTAGTTCACATTGCAACGTCTGGGGGCAGTCGCTGCGTGGGTCGGAAAAAGTGGGCCTTTTAAGGGGCCCGATGTTATGACGGTACTTATTGCCGTGCCGGCGGTAACGCTTGCGCGTAGCTAGCAGGTGCAGCGTCAAATTCAACGAGCCAGTTGTACTTTTCAGAGCTCAACAGGACGAAGTGAATCAGAACTGCTACAGAGAAAAGGAAAACTCCCTGTGCCACTAATACCCGGCGGGGGTCAAAAATCATCCAGATTCTTGACATTCCTTGTGTTGTAATCATTTCATCTCTCCATTTAGAGTCACGACGATCCCACTGTGCTGGACAGTCGCAAGGTTTTTAGATGTGCCTGGTTCTTAAAGATTGAACCAAGGCTTGTACATCCAGACAGCAACGTGCGCTGCACTGGCAATGGCTACAAACACCCACATCCAGATTTCATAAGACTTCATAAACTCTTTCGCTTCCGCGTGAGTGAGTCCTGAAGGCCCTACTGTTTCGTCATTCATGGTTTTACCTCCCATGTAATAGTCACGATCTGTCGCAGCTCAGTAATAAATACCAAAATACGACGTTCTTCATCGGGCCTCTGATGCAGGTGCACCGGGGGTCTGATGATCTTCCCGGAGAAATGCCTGTGCGAGCACACAACCCCGAGTAGATAAGTCCACACTTAGGTGTGGTAGTGAGGGCAGAGCAGAGGCCCTCACCGCAGTGTTCATTCGCTTTCTGCCCAGCTTATTGATCGCCACCCGTCGTCATGTCTGCCGACACGTCGCCCTGTGACTCCGGCATATCCATGCCCTCGTTTAAATCCGCCTCAGGTTCAGCTGCGGCGAGTCGAGCAAGATTTGGGTAGTCTTTAATCATATTGGCGCCAAGAAGTGGCTTGTAGGCTCCTTGGTGACAGGTTTCACAGTTAACTTTTTGTGCGTCGCCGAGCGCGCCGAGACGGTGAGGCGGCAACCAATCAGTGGTCGGCTCGACGTACTCGTTGTTCATTTCTCGGACCATGCGAATGCCGTGCCACGCACGCACTCGAGTTGGCGCGCTCTCATCCCAAGAGAAGAAGGCGCGTGAGTTGTGACAGTAGGTGCAATTGACGCCGAGTGAATCGGAGAAGTGCATCATCAAACCGTAGCCCCACTCAGACTCTTTCATTGATACGCCGCCGCCGTCACGCAACGCGGTGGTACCCGCATGCCTTCCGTTGCGATCATCAAGCAAATACGGTGTGAAGGGGTCTACGGGCAAAGAGCTCAAGCCTGCCGCGACTGACGACACGTTTTGCATTTGATTTTTCATGCCACTGGCAACTTTGTGTCCGGGGTTTATGTTCCAGACATACTCAGGAACATTTTTGCCGCGGTGGCAGGTATAACAAGTCACACCGGCACCACCGACGTGTTGATCCCAGTTCTCGTTCGCGTTTTGGGTCATTTGGATCATGACGCGAGCGACTTTCTTGGTATATAGGGTGTCGGCTTCAAACCCCTCACCCGCGACGTGGCAGTAGTTGCAGCCTTCCTCTGGAGAGACCCATTGTGTAACCGCGACCATCAGACGCGTAAATTCGCCGACGGAGAGGTCGCCTAGAACCTGTACATTTTTATAGATATCACTGGCCTTCGGACCCACGGCAGGGACCGCAGGAATCGCGTCAGGCACCACGTTGTTGTCGGCCACGTCCTGGAGTCGATCGGGGTCATACAAACCTTCCATGCCCGTTCCACGATAGCCCCATTGGCTAGACTCGGGTGGGGGCATCTCGCAACCACCTAAGAGCAGTGCGGTACCCAGACCGACAGTGGTCAGTAGTTTGGTCGTTAGCGTTTTCATTGCGCACCCCCTGTCATGAGCGGATCGACGACAGCTTCGCCAACCATTGGATAGATGGGAACAAGCCCATGCTTCATACCCCATAGGTACCAGTTCTCAACGACGGTGCCTGTGAGGATGATGCCGATACCGCCGGTGACGCAGGTCAGCACGCCAAACCACCAGGCCCATTTGTGGATCGATTCCATGGAGGCGTTGAAGCCCATGGTCCATCTCCAGAACAGCGCGCCTCGTTCTGCGCCAGTACCGCGGTCTGTAATTTGATCGATCTCGCGGTCAGCCCCATAGCGACTGGTCGCTAAAATGGTGGCGCCGTGCATCGCAAACAGTACCGCCGATCCGTAGAGGAAGAAGATGCTCCACATGTGGAAGGGGTTGTAGAAGAGGTTGCCGTAGCGCAACGAGAAGGCAGCGGTCCAGTCGAGGTGAGGGAAGATGCCGAATGGAACGGCCTCGGCCCAGCTACCCATCAGGATCGGGCGTATAAAGCCGAGGACTAAATAAAGCCAAATTGCCGCTGCAAATGCCCATGCCATGTGATTACCCATGCCAAGGTTCTGTGCAAGTGCGAAGGTTCGGTACCACCACAGCATGATCGACATGGTTAGGAATGCGCCGGCAATTAGCCACCATCCACCGTCATTAAGTGGGGGGAAAGAGAGTCCATACTGCGGACCGGGGGGCTCCAATGCCAGCCACGGCAGTTGACGAATGAACTCGATTGGATCCCAGTTGACTGAGGCAAACATGTTCATGCCGATAATGAGGAAGGCGAGCGTCCCCATGAAAAATGCGGCGACACCTACAGGACCGAGATAGATCGGTCCAATTTGAGCGTCCCCTAACTTGCCGGCTCAGTAGCTGTGCGTGAGGATGCCAGATCGGTCATCTTCGGCGTTCTCGAGGGGGACGCCCGCATAGTCCGGTGCTGAGACCTGAACTTGTGTAAAAATATTTTGATATTCAATCATCGTAATCGTCCCCTAATTAATACCAGATAGGCAGTGTGAGCCACCAGTTCCACCATTCGGGCCATCC
>Ga0102816_1000722_pt1 | contig 12488 bp, 8 predicted proteins | sample ColrivemetaGS545_FD_84509 | JGI IMG/M metagenome (GOLD analysis project Ga0102816, IMG submission 84509) | Estuarine microbial communities from the Columbia River estuary - Flood tide non-ETM metaG S.545 | ecosystem: Environmental > Aquatic > Marine > Intertidal zone > Estuary | place: USA...
AGTAGGATATATAAATAATGATGGTCGTGACGATATCTATTTTACATCTAATTTAGAAAACAATCAGCTCTATTTAAATTTAGGCAACTTTGAGTTTAAAAATATAACAGAAATATCGAATACTAAAGGAAACAAAGGTTGGTCTACTGGAACAAACATGGTAGATATAAATAATGATGGTCTTTTAGATATATATGTGTGTAGATCTGGACCCTATGGAAAAGCTTCCCTTTTAGCTAACGAACTTTATATTAACAAAGGAGACAATAATGATGGAATCCCTTTATTTGAAGAATCTGCCAAAGAATTTGGACTAAACGACACAAGTAACTCAATCCAATCCGTATTTTTTGATTTTGACTTAGATGGTGACTTGGATATGTATTTATTAAATCATAATCCTCAAAAATTTTCTGCAAGTGGAAATAGGGAACTGTTTTCACCTCTTGGTGATAAGTTTTATGTCAATGAAAATGGAACATTTATAAATAAAACCAAAGATGTTGGTATCTATTCTAATTCTATATCGTACGGGTTAGGAATAGGTGTAAGCGATTTGAATTTAGATGGTTGGCCTGATATTTATGTTTCAAATGACTATGACGAACCAGATTATATGTACATAAATCAAAAAGATGGTACTTTTAAAGAAGCTGTTAAAAAAGCAACAAATCATATATCCAATTTTTCAATGGGGAATGATATAGCCGATTTTGATAATGACGGATTTGTTGATATCATAACTTTAGATATGGTTTCCGAGGATAATTATGGCATGAAAACAAGTATGGCAAGTATGAACCCTGAAAAGTTTAACAGCAATGTGAAAGCTGGTAAGCACTATCAATACATGTATAATTCTTTTCAAAAGCATACTACACATATTGATAGTAGTGGAATTCCATTTTTTTCAGATGTGGCTCAAATTACAGGCGTAGCAAATACAGATTGGAGTTGGGCTCCTTTATTAGCAGATTTTGATAATGATGGGCTTAAAGATATTTTTATAACTAATGGAATAAAGAAAGACTTTAGAAATAAAGATTTTTATAATCTGATGAAGGAATATAAAAGTAAAAACTCTGATGCACTTACTAATGAGAATAAAATTATGTTCTTGTTAGATGAAATGCCCATTAGACCTAAGAAAAACTATTTTTATAAAAACAATGGTGGATTAAGTTTCACTAATATGTCTTCTGAATGGAATCCTAATGCCAGTGAAATGTATTCAAATGGTGCAGCTTACGCTGATTTTGATAATGATGGTGATTTAGATATTGTGGTGAATAATGTTGACGAAAACGCTTTAATTCTTAAAAATAATTCAGATAAACTAAACACAAATTATATTGAACTAGAATTTAGAGGATTGCAGAAAAACACCAAAGGTATTGGCGTTAAAGTTTTAATATTTCATGATGATAAAAAACAGTATTATGAAAACTATAGTGTTAGAGGATATCAATCTTCAGTACCACCAAAAATTCATGCTGGTCTAGGCGAAAGTAATAAAATTGACTCTTTACTTGTTTATTGGCCAAATAATAGAGTTCAAAAAATTATTTCGCCTGAGCTTAACAAGTTAATTACAATCAATTATAATGCTGAAAAATTAAAACAAAATGATTTAAATAAAACTACAAAAACATTATTTTTATTAACTGATATTTCCCCAGAATTAAAACATAAAGAAAATGAATATGATGACTACAAAAAACAAGTTCTATTACCTCATAAAATGTCTCAATTTGGTCCAGCAATAGCAATTGGTGATATTAATAATGATGGCAGGGATGATATTTATTTTGGTCAAAGTACAGGGAGTATTTCTGAAACGTATATTCAAAACGTTAAAGGGAAATTCATAAAGCATCAAGCTTTTTCAGAAGATGTGATTTTTGAAGATGTTGATGCCCAGTTTTTTGATTTTGATAACGATGGGGATTTAGATTTATATGTTGCAAGTGGAGGTAATGAATTTCCAGAGAACTCAAAAAACTATGCTGACAGATTGTATGAAAATAAATCAGGGAAGTTTGTTAAACGAAAAGATTTACTCCCTGGGAATTTACACATAAGTAGTGCTAGAGTTAAAATAGAAGATTTTAATCAGGACGGTTTTAAAGATATATTCATAGCGGGACGCCACATTCCACACAACTACCCACAACCAGCTAGTAGTCGTATTTTAGTAAATAATAAAGGCCGTTTTAAAGATATAACAACTACAAATGCGCCTGGTTTAAATGATATAGGTTTAGTCACGGATGCGACATGGACAGATTATGACCTTGACGGCGATATAGATTTGTGTCTAGTTGGCGAGTGGATGGCACCCGTATTTTTTGAAAACATTAACAATACGTTTAATAAAGTAATTTCAAAGCCTCTTGACAGCCTTTCGGGATGGTATTTTTCGATTAAATCGTTTGATTTTGATAATGATGGCGATGATGATTATATTTTAGGAAACTTAGGGACGAATTACAAATACAAAGCCAGTAAGGAAGAACCCTTTGAAGCTTATTATCATGATTTTGATGTTAATGGTAAAAAAGATCTAGTTTTAGGATATTATAATTTTGGAGAATTATTTCCTGTAAGAGGAAGAGAATGCTCTTCTCAGCAAATTCCAAATATCAAAAAAGTTACCCCAACGTTTAACGACTTTGGACTATCGACTCTAAGTGATGTTTATGGAAAAAGCAACCTATCCGATGCATTACGTCTGTCATGTTATAATTTTAAAAGTGGACTACTTAAAAATAATGGTAAAGGAAATTTTGAATTTATTTCATTTCCTGAAATTGCACAACTATCATCCATTAATGATATTCTTCTTCGCGACTTAGACGATGATGGTGATACTGATATTATTGTAGCAGGGAATTTATTCGTATCGGAGATAGAAACTCCAAGAAATGATGCTAGTTACGGAATGGTGCTTTTTAATACTGATTTTGAATTCAAGCCTTTAAATGCAAATAAAAGTGGTCTGTTTATGCCAAATGACACAAAAACCTTAAATTTTATTTCAATTAAAAATAAAATTCATCTCTTGGCCGGTAACAATAATGATTTTCTCAAAGTATATAAACTAAATCAAAATAGTGGTATCAAATAATGACGATAAACTACAGTGTTTTACCATCAAAAATAATATTAAATAAAAGATATGAAGTATTTTTTATCAGTTCTAATTTGTAATTTTTCTGTTTTGGTATTTTCTCAAGATACAGTCGTTACTAAAGATACTAATATCGCTTATTACGGACGTAAATACTTTTTATCCGAAGGCACAGTTATTGCTGATTCTTTAAAGGAAAGTCCTTATAATCGTTTACCAATTTCATATAAAGATAAAGTAAGAGAACCAGTCTGGGACCTATCAAAAGCATCAGCAGGAACAACGGTGCGATTTCACTCGAATTCGACACGTATTAATTTAAAATGGACTGTTTTAAATGATTTTGATATGCCTCATATGGCAGCTACTGGTATTAAAAACATTTTTATATAAAGACAATCAAAATAGTTTAGAGGATAATTAAGGCACTGTAGATGGCGTACACCTCACCGATTTAAGATTATCAAGATATGCCAATTATTTATTGGAAAACTTTAAAAATTAAAAACTTATTAAATAGTGAAGAATTCATACGGATGAATTTTTATATACTAACAATTTAATTTTTTAATAAGGCTCCCCTACAAATTTTTAATCCCAAATAGATCAAATTTAAAATCAATTAATTTTCTGGTATTCATAATTTCAAAGATGCATTAATGTTGTAATTTTTGGGTTCATAAAAGCTGTATTTTTATATAAATAAACTCTAATCACAACCAATTAAACCATTAGTGAGCTAAGAAGCGTTATTTGTCGAACTAATTTTCTATTCAGTCCAATAAAAGGCATCTTTATAATTCATTAATTGTTTTGGTTTGAATTAGTTAAATATTAAAAGAAGAATTGGTTATCTAGTTCTTCTTTTTTTAGTTTATTCATAATAATAACCTATAATATTTAATTAAAAAAACGAATATTAAGTATGAGTAAAATAAGTTTTGAGTCTGCAGGTCAATTTGAGATCACTCGTTTTGAAAAAATTCACAACGTTATCTTTGAATCTTCCCATGATGCTTCACTAGTTGTAGCGCAAGAAATAGCCAATTTAATAAAGGATAAAAGTACACAAAACACCTATTGTGTTTTAGGATTAGCCACAGGATCTTCTCCAATTAAGGTATATGAAGAACTTGTGCGAATGCATAGAGAAGAGGGGCTGAGTTTTGTGAATGTCATTTCTTTTAATTTGGATGAGTATTATCCAATGGAGAAAAGCAATGTTCAGAGTTATGATTACTTTATGCATGAACATCTTTTTAACCATGTTGATATACTACCCGAAAACATCAATATTCCTGATGGAACGGTTAGCGATGAAAACCTGTACCAGTCTTGTGTAGATTATGAAATGAAAATTAAAGCCGTAGGAGGCATTGATTTCCAACTTTTAGGTATCGGTAGAACAGGACATATTGGATTCAATGAACCCGGCTCACACCTTAACTCTGGGACTCGAAATATAAAACTCGACCACATCACTCGTGTCGATGCTGCTCCTGCTTTTTTAGGAATCGATAATGTTCCAGTAAAAGCAATTACGATGGGTATTGGCACCGTGAATGCTGCTAAAAGAATTGTCCTACTCGCTTGGGGAGCAAATAAAGCAGAAATATTAAAGAAAACGATAGAAGGAGATGTAACCTCTAATGTCCCAGCTACCTATTTACAAAGCCATAATAATACAACTTTTGTATTGGATGAAGGCGCTTCAGAGGAACTTACTCGTGTCAAAACACCATGGTTAGTAACGTCTTGCGTTTGGAGTGAAACCTTAAAATTAAAAGCTGTTCTTTGGTTGAGTGAATTAACAAACCAATCCATTTTAAAACTAACCGATAAGGATTATAATAATAATGGAATGTCTGGATTACTGTCTGCGGTTGGAAATGCATATGATTTAAATATTAAAATGTTTAATAAAATGCAGCATACAATTACTGGATGGCCTGCAGGAAAACCAAATGCAGATGATGCCAACCGTCCTGAACGTGCCAATATTCCAAAAAAACGAGTCATCATTTTTAGTCCACATCCAGATGATGATGTGATTTCAATGGGAGGAACTTTTGATCGACTGGTAGAACAGGGCCATGAAGTACATGTTGCGTATCAAACTTCTGGAAATATTGCAGTATCTGACGAAGAAGCGTTAAAATTTGCCGAAATTTCCTTAGCTTTAAATCCAGATTCTGAAGAACCTAAAAGGCTAATTAATTTCCTGAACCATAAAACAGATCAAGTTATAGATTCGCCTGAAATGCTAAAACTAAAAGGGTTGATTAGACGAAGTGAATCGTTAGCGGCCACCCGATATTTAGGTTTGGAAGATGCAAATGTTCATTTTTTAAATCTTCCTTTTTATGAAACTGGAATGGTAAAGAAAAATAACTTATCACAGAAAGATATAGATATTGTGTGTCAATTAATCGAAGATATTAAGCCACATCAAATTTATGCTGCTGGAGATTTAGCAGATCCACACGGTACCCATAAAGTGTGCCTAGATGCACTGTTTGAATCTTTAGAAGTCCTAAAACACAAGTCCTACATGGAGGACTGTTGGGTGTGGTTATACCGGGGTGCTTGGCATGAATGGGAACCCTATCAAATTGAAATGGCAGTTCCAATGAGCCCCGATCAAGTGCTTAAAAAACGCCACGCTATTTTTTATCATCAATCTCAAAAAGACGGTGTAATGTTTCAAGGCGATGACAACAGAGAGTTTTGGGTGCGCGTAGAAGATAGAAACCGACTAACCGCAAAAAAATATAATGACTTAGGACTCGCCGATTATGCGGCAATTGAAGCTTTTAAACGCTATCATTTTTAGGACATAAAAAATAACTATATTACATACTAACAACTAAACCAAACCAACATGACAGAAAGTAAGTCAAAAGCCTATTGGAAGGAAAACATTAGATACTTATTTATACTATTAGCCGTGTGGTTCCTCGTCTCATTTGTAGCGGGAATTATGTTAAAAGATGTGCTGAACGACTTTAGACTTGGAGGTTTTAAACTGGGTTTTTGGTTTGCACAACAAGGGTCTATGTATGTATTTGTCATATTGATATTTATATATGTGAGACTGATGAATAAACTGGATAAAAAATACGGTTATGATAAATAGTATTTTATTAGTTCAAGCGCTGTCTGTTCAGACATGGACCTATATTTTAGTAGGTATCACTTTTACACTCTATATAGGCATTGCGATATGGGCTCGGGCAGGCTCTACAAAAGAATTTTATGTAGCTGGAGGAGGCGTATCGCCGCTCGCTAATGGTATGGCTACAGCAGCAGATTGGATGAGTGCTGCGTCTTTTATTTCTATGGCGGGTATTATTTCCTTTGCAGGTTATGATGGTGCTGTGTATTTAATGGGATGGACCGGAGGTTATGTTTTACTCGCTTTATTACTCGCACCATATTTACGGAAGTTTGGAAAATTTACGGTACCAGATTTTATTGGAGATCGTTACTATTCTAATACGGCGCGTCTAGTAGGCGTTATATGTGCCCTTTTAGTATCCTTTACCTATGTCGCGGGTCAGATGCGAGGAGTTGGATTGGTTTTCTCTCGGTTTTTAGAAGTTGATATCAATACAGGTGTCATTATTGGGATGCTAATCGTATTGTTTTATGCGGTTCTAGGAGGGATGAAAGGTATTACCTATACACAAGTTGCTCAATATTGTGTCTTGATTTTTGCGTTTATGGTTCCCGCCATTTTCATATCAATTCAAATGACAGGCAATCCGATTCCACAATTGGGTTTTGGTAGTGAATTAGCAGACGGCTCTGGTACTTTTTTACTAGATAAATTAGACGGTTTAAGCACTGATTTAGGATTTGCTGAATATACAGAAGGTACCAAGTCTTTGGTGGATGTATTTGCGATCACACTGGCTTTGATGGTGGGTACAGCAGGATTGCCTCATGTGATTGTGCGTTTCTTTACAGTTAAGCGCGTCAAGGATGCTCGTAAATCGGCAGGGATCGCCTTATTGCTCATTGTAATCTTGTATTCTACAGCACCAGCAGTGGCGGCATTTGCACGAACAAATATGATTGAAACGCTCTCTAATCAGCCCTATGCGACGGTCCCAGAATGGTTCAGAAAATGGGAAACTACTGGACTGATTACATTTGTAGACAAAAATAATGACGGCTTAATTCAGTATGTAGCGGATAAAAATCAAAATGAACTAGTCGTCGATAACGATATTATGGTCTTAGCAAATCCAGAAATTGCAGAACTACCGAATTGGGTCATCGCTCTGGTGGCAGCAGGTGCGTTAGCAGCAGCATTATCAACTGCAGCAGGGTTGTTATTAGTGATTTCTGCTTCTGTTTCTCATGACTTAATTAAGAAAATAGTCAACCCAAAAATTTCTGAGAAAAATGAATTAGTAGCCGCACGGTTATCTTCTGTAGTAGCGGTTTGTGTCGCAGGTTATTTTGGAATTAACCCACCAGGCTTTGTTGCCGCTACCGTAGCCTTGGCATTTGGTTTGGCAGCGGCCTCCTTTTTTCCAGCGATTATCTTAGGAATCTTCTATAAACGAATGAATAAAGAAGGCGCTATAGCCGGTATGATTGTGGGTATTGTAACCATGCTATATTATATGTTGAAATATAAACTCGGATGGTTTGACGACGTTCTTCCTAGTAAAAGCCAGTGGTGGTTTGGTATTTCTCCTGAAGGTTTTGGAAGTGTTGCCATGCTATTAAATTTTATAGTGTCCATTACGATTATGAAGTTTACGCCAGCACCACCACAAGACGTTCAAGAAATTGTAGAACAGATTAGAATACCAAGCGGTGCTGGAGAAGCGACCCATTAAAACAAATAACTTTTAGGACTATTTTTATGACAAGCCTACGTATATTATTTCTTTTAGTATCAGTCTTATTAATTGACTGTTCGGCTAAAAACGAACTTATTATCGGGGCTTCAAACGCTGATATTAAGTACATGGGCAGAATTGATTTGTATAATTCTGAAGCTGTTGGATTGAATTGGTCTGGGTCTTCCATAAAAATAAATTTTGAGGGCGAATCTATTTCAGCTTTACTAAGAGATGAGACTGGAGATAATTATTACAATGTTATTATAGACAACGACAGCCTTTTTATTTTAAGACCAGAGACTAAAAAGCAGTACCACTTACTAGCTTCAAATTTATCCAAAGGACCTCACACTATTGAAATTTTTAGACGTACAGAGTGGGATCGGGGCCAAACTGATTTTTATGGGTTTAAAATTAATGAAAATGCTAAAGTGCTAGCAATTTCTTCGCCTAAAAAAAGAAAAATTGAGTTTTATGGAGACTCTATAACTGCAGGACTTGCGGTAGAAGATGCATCTGGAAAAGATCGCTCTGATAGTACATTTACGAACAATTATGCAACCTATGCAGCCATCACAGCCAGACATTTTGATGCTGATTATCAGTGCATTTGTAAAAGTGGTATTGGTATCACTGTAAGCTGGGATCCGTTGATCATGCCTGAGATTTATGACCGATTACTCCCTACAGATAGCACTAGCAACTGGGATTTCTCTTTATACCGTCCAAATGTAGTTGTGGTCAATCTGTTTCAAAACGACACTTGGTTAGTGAACCTTCCAAACCATCCAGAATTTATAAAAAGGTTTGGAGATAAGACACCAGATGAAGACTTTCTCATAAATGCCTATCAACAATTTATTGCGGGATTAAGAGCTCATTATCCAACCGCCAGTATCATTTGTTCTTTAGGAAGTATGGATGCCACCAAACCAGGCTCGTTATGGCCTGGCTATGTTCAAAAAGCAGTAGCTAATCTAAAGGATGAAAATGTTTATACTCATTTTATGCCTTATGAAGAAAGTACGGCACATCCAAATGTTCAGCAGCAACAAAACATGGCGGATAGCTTAATTCAATTTATTGAGACGACCATTGATTGGTAATCCGATACATTTTGCCTCGAACTTAAGATTTAGTTGATAAATTTTAAAAAAGCAAATAAAAATACTAAAAGAATAACAACCCACCAATATTTTTTAAACATAGAATCCGTCCATTTGTTTGCACCCCACATAGTTTTTAATTTATAAGTTTTACTCTAATTTATGATTTTTTAAAAAATTAGGCTACCTCTAAGGCTTTGTAACTGTATTTATTCTGTTGTAAAAGAAGACGCAGGTAAGCCTTCTTTGTTAAACAAGCTGGCGTTACTGGTATCTCTCCAGGCATATCTAGAGAATTTCGGGTTGGGGATTGAAGCTGAATATACATGTACTTCTTTCCCTATAATTTTTGCTACTGCAGGCATATAGTTTTTATCGGCTCCAGCAATTTCAAACTCCTTCAATTTCGTAGTTGGTGTCATTAACCCGCTACCAACAAAATCAAACTCAAGGATTAACTTATTTCCATCGATTATCTGACTTCTGAAGAGTGGGCCAGAAGCGACAATAGATTTGCCATAGTCATTAGCCAATGCCAAGCCAGCAAGTCTGTAACCAACATCGTGTTTATTTGAAGGATGTATATCATTATTTTCTCCAATATCCAGAGTAACAACCATCCCTGTTTTAGGGAGTTTTAGCGTTTTTCTTTGCGCATCGCGTAACGAAGGCGACAGACCATTACGATATTCAAACGGTGCTATTTGTACAAAGTAAAACGGAAAATTACTAGACCATTGGTTTCGCCAGTCGGAAATTAAGGCAGGGAAAAGACGTTCATACTCCTTAAATCGGGAAACATTATTTTCGCCTTGATACCAGATAGCGCCTTTAATAGTATAGGGAACTAATGGACTAATCATACCATTAAAAAGCGATGATTTTGAATCTTGATTGTAATTTGTAACCGGAGGTCTTTTTGAAAAATCAATAGATTCATTATCATAAAAATAAAAATCAATATAAGGCCATGAATAAGAGTAAATTGATTTATATGCTTCTGCGGATACACGGTAGTTCCATTTGCCAGCTAGAGATACAGCAGCATTCTCGGAATGAAGGAGTGAAACGTCACCTACTTTTCCTTCTTTATATTGATTAACCACTCGAATGATGATGTTATTTTCGCCCATTTTAAGAACGCTTTTCGGAATTGTATAAATTTTAGTTTCTCCACTAAGCTTCCCCATGCTAGATCCAATTTGTTTACCATTTACATAGGTGAAATCCATATCGCTAACAGCGCCTAACTGGAGCGAATAATCCCCTTTTATTTCATCAATAATAAACGATTTTCTAAGCAAAATAACGCCATCAAAATCATTGGTTTCAAAAATATTATCAATGGAACCAGGAAGGTCTATTTGTTTCCAGTTTTCATAATTCGTGTCATCGGAGGTGATGTGCCGATCGTCTTTAAAATCTAACTCTTTCCATTTTTCTGGAACGCCTAGAGGATCTTCTAAAAATAAGTACCAGACATCGGAAGGCGATTTGATGGACTCAAATTGTGAAAACCAGTTGTAAGATTTGGTGGAGTCTTCAATTAAGGTGTCATATGCATTCATGGTGTCATCCATAAAATCTAAGGTGCTCAATTGCTCCCTACTCGTCCAAGCTTCTACATCAGTGCCACCCCAACTGGAGTGAATGATACCAATAGGGACATTTAACTCTTTGTGTAGTCTTTTTGCAAAAAAATAAGCCGCTGCACTAAAAGGAGTGATGGAATCTCCAACGGCTTTTTCCCAACGTCCTTCAAAATCTTGAACCGGTGTTGAGCTTAGTTGTTTTTTAACTGTAACCATTCGAATATTAGAATAATTCGCAGTAGAGCGTTCATATTCCGAAAAATCAGTAGTATTACAGCAATAATCAAAATCCATTTCCATATTGGATTGACCTGATGCCAGCCAGACTTCGCCGATTAGTACGTCTTTAATTAAATGTATAGTACTTTTTGTAACAACGTTGACTTCATATGGTCCGCCAGCCTTAGGAGTTGGTATGGTGAGTTTCCAATGGCCGTTATCATCTGCTACACAAGTGGATTCACTTCCCCAACTACCACGTACCGTAATTTTTTCTTTTGGGGTATAGGTTCCCCAAAAAGCAACCGCTTCTTTTTGTTGCAACACCATATGGTCAGAAAAAAGAGAATTTAATTTCAAATTTGCTTGTTCTGAAGGGGTGCAAGCGTTAAATACTAATAAAAACAATAACAGAATACTACTGAATTGACGTTGATTCATCACTTCCTGTTTAGGGCTTTATTAATTGCTTTTTCTGCTAATTTTTCCATCATCAAATACCCCGCTTTGTTAGGGTGAACAAGATCATCTGCAGCCGTATAGTCAGGGACTTTTAAGCCCCCTTCGTCATCTACCATCGCTGAAAAATAATCCAAATAGATGAAGTTGTTTTGTTTGGCATACGCTTTTAACGCTTTGTTGATTGTAATGATTTTTGGTGCGGGATTTAGTCCTGGCTTCCAAAGATATTCTATCGCTGGTAGGATTGAAGAAATAATCACTTCAATACCATTGGCATTTGCTAATTCTGACATGGATTTAATGTTTCCTATGATGGTTTCTAGCGACGTAAATCCAGTATTTCCTGCGATATCATTTGTGCCTGCTAGTATAACCACTACTTTTGGGTTTAAGTCTATAACATCAGGTCTAAAACGCACCAACATTTGAGGCGTTGTTTGTCCGCCAATCCCTCTGTTTATATAATCTCTATTTTCAAAAAACTCTGGACGAAAAAACACCCAGCCCTCAGTGATAGAATTCCCCATAAAAACAACACGATTTGCAACTTCTGAATGAAGTTTAAGCTCAAGGTTAGCTTTTGCGTAATATGGAGTATTTGCAAATTCACTCCAGTTTTGTGCATCTATTTCGGAAGGGATTATCAGTGATAAAAATAAGACAGATATAATGAGTTTTAAATTCATTTTAATTAATTGAAATTAGTTAGACAATGTAGTGAAAACAATATTAATTGATTTTCAATATAATAAATATCAATTATTTTTTAAAATAAATATAATTACTTCGACAAACAACATAATGAAATAGGCAAATAGCTAATTTGGAGTTGGAGATCGCCTTTTTGGGTGAGACCTTTAGTATTCTTGGATATATATTTCGATCATTAAATAAATAATACAAAGAGATATTAACATCCATATAGACGCCATGATATATTTTTTGTCTTTGTAATAAAGTCGTGTTAAAATGCCGTAGCCAATAAGAACTGTAAAGAAAAAAAGTAGTTTCATAGGTTTGAGTTTGTCGTTTTTTTTCTGGATGACAAGAAGAAGGCTTATAAACGCCTTGCCCTTCGAAAAATAGATAGAGTTTTAAGCCTTTTTTGATGTATGCTAAC
>Ga0102816_1000739_pt1 | contig 12301 bp, 9 predicted proteins | sample ColrivemetaGS545_FD_84509 | JGI IMG/M metagenome (GOLD analysis project Ga0102816, IMG submission 84509) | Estuarine microbial communities from the Columbia River estuary - Flood tide non-ETM metaG S.545 | ecosystem: Environmental > Aquatic > Marine > Intertidal zone > Estuary | place: USA...
CTATAGATCCGTGTGGATCATTAATAACTGTTGCAAAACCAACATACACCCCTAAAATTAAAGGCAGCATTATCGGCAACATAAACTGCTGTGTGTCTGTTTCATTATCTACTGCGGCTCCAATTGCAGCAAATAAAGAACTATAGAGCATAAAACCTCCCAAGAAATAAAAAATAAATAAGACAAACATTTTTAAAATAGGAAGCTGTAAAATTTCCTGAATAATAAGCATGCTTTTATCTCCTACAGCTCTATCTTTGATGGTTTCCATTTGTTCTGATGAAATTCCTGCTGATTGCATTTCTAGAATATCTACTCCAAAAATAGTGGAAGCAACGGTTAAGATTGCAAAAATTAAGACACCCCAAATAAAGAATTGTAACAATCCTGCAGCAGCATTTCCTAAGATTTTACCCATCATAAGTTGAAAAGGCTTTACAGAAGAAACAATAATCTCAATAATCCTACTTGTCTTTTCTTCAATAACACTTCTCATTACCGATGTTCCGTAGATCATTACAAACATCATTAATAAATAACCCGCAATCAAACCGAGACCTATTTTTAAACCATTGATTAATTTTGAGGACTCTTCCCCTGAAAAATCGAACATTTTTATCGATGTTTTAATTTTAGAGGCTTTAATTTTTGCCAGGTCAATGCCAAAATTATTGAGCTTTTCGTTTCTAATTTTAGAGGATATCTTATTTTCCAGGGAATTCATCAATGACATTCCTGGAGAATCTTTGGAATAAAATTCAATCGATTGTGCTAACAATTCTAAACTGTCTTGCTTCGGAATAAATAGGGCTCCATAATAACTCCCCGCTTCAACTTTTTTCTTTGTTTCTTCAATTCCCAAGGCGGTGTAATCTGTATAATGAATTGTTTTAGTGTCCTTAAAATCTTCCGTAGAAAATAACCCAGAATGATCAACAAATACTATTTTTTTTACTTTTTCATCATTCTTTTGCATTAAAAAATAAATCAAAGCACCCATGCCCACCATAATTAAAGGACTCAGAAAGGTCATGACAATAAATGACTTGTTGCGAACCTTCGCAATAAATTCTCTATGAATAATTAGTTTTAATTTGTTCATCATTTAACTGTTTTTTTGGACTGCCTGAATAAAAATATCGTTCGCGGTTGGAATTAATTCTACGAAATGCTGCACCTCTCCTCTTCTTGTTAAAAAAGACAGTAAATCGTTTGCAGTGTTTCCTTTCGGCAATTTTACGTTTAAAGTTAAACTATCGTTTAGTAATTTAAAATTTGAGGGAGATACCTCAAAATTCTGTTTCAATTCAAATGTTACCTCTTTTGCATTACTTGTTTTTAATCCAATTTGAAACGTATTGGTTTTAAAGGTACGTTTTATATCATCTAACTTTCCATCTAAAATTTTATTTGATTTATCGATCAACGCAATTTCATCGCACATTTCCTCAACAGATTCCATTCGGTGTGTTGAAAAAATAATGGTGGCTCCTTCATGACGTAATTGTAAAATTTCTTTGGCAATTAACTGGGCATTTATAGGATCAAAACCCGAAAATGGTTCATCAAATATTAATAATTTTGGTTGGTGTAATACAGTTACAATGAATTGTACTTTTTGTGCCATCCCTTTAGATAATTCTTCAATTTTTTTATCCCACCATGCAGCGATATCAAATTTTTCAAACCAATATTTTAAGCGTTTTTTTGCTTCGTGTTTACTCATTCCTTTCAGTTGTGCCAAATACAAGGCTTGCTCACCAACTTTCATAGATTTATACAAACCACGCTCCTCCGGTAAATAGCCAATATGTGCAATGTGTTTTGGAGCTAGCGCCTCTCCATCCAACAGTATCAAACCACTGTCTGGCAATGTAATTTGATTAATTATTCTGATTAAAGATGTTTTTCCTGCTCCGTTTGGTCCCAACAACCCAAAAACACTTTCTTTTGGTATGTTTAATGAAACGTTATTTAATGCAGTAAAATCTCCATACGTTTTTACAACATTCTTTACTTCTAATAAATTCCTCATTAAATTTGATCTTTACACTTCTATCTAATCTAGTTTCAAATCTACATAATTTATGATACATTAAAATTAAAAAAAGCACAAAGCTTCAGGGATTGTTGTGTTAAATTTACTATGCATGCATAACTTTTTTGTTATTTATTATGCATGCATAATAAATTTACCTATATTTGATCCAATGGAGAAATACAAATCGATCGATCATGAACTAAGAGCAACCTGGCAAGCGGTTGCAAAGATGTATAATGAGCAAGCAGCTAAGCACGATAGCACCATGGCTACAGCTTTTGTTTTGCTTAACATTGACACAAAAAAAGGAACACAATCCACAGCACTGGGACCTTCAATGGGAATGGAACCCACCAGTCTTTCAAGAATATTAAAAACAATGGAAGATAAAGGTGCTATTTGCAGAGAGAAAAACCCCAATGATGGGAGAAGTGTTATCATTAAATTGACCGACTATGGTAAAGAAATGCGAAAAATTTCCAAAGGCCATGTAATTCAATTTAATGAAACTATTAAAAACCATCTTTCTGAAAAAGAACTAGAGAATTTTTTTAAAGTGACATCAATAATAAATAAAATGATTTCAGACAAAGACATCTATGAAAATAGGGTTACTGAATCAGTAAAAACAAACTAAACGAATGACAAGAAGAATTAAAAAAGTAGCAATCGTTGGCTCTGGAATTATGGGAAGTGGAATTGCATGTCATTTTGCAAATATCGGAGTTGAAGTGCTTTTATTGGATATTGTTCCAAGAGCACTGAATGATAAAGAAAAAGCAAAAGGACTTACCCTAGAAAGTAGTATCGTTAGAAATAGATTGGTCAATGAAGCATTAATGACTTCATTAAAATCAAAACCCTCTCCTATTTACTCTCAAAAATTTGCTGATAGAATTACCACAGGAAATATTGAGGATGATCTGCATAAGATTAAAGAAGTAGATTGGGTAATGGAAGTTGTTGTAGAACGTCTAGACATCAAGCAACAAGTTTTTGAGAAAATTGAAAAATATAGAACTCCAGGAACTTTAATTACTTCAAATACCTCTGGAATTCCTATTAAATTTATGAATGAAGGAAGAAGCGAAGATTTTCAAAAAAACTTTGCAGTCACTCACTTTTTCAATCCACCGAGATATTTAAAATTATTTGAAGTGGTCCCTGGTCCAAAATGTACGCAAGAGGTTACCGACTTCTTAATGATGTATGGAGATAAATTTTTAGGAAAAACAACTGTTTTAGCCAAAGATACCCCTGCATTTATAGGAAATAGAATTGGAATTTTTGGAATCATGAGTCTGTTTCATGTAGTAAAAGAAATGGGGTTAACTATTGAAGAAGTTGATAAATTAACAGGTCCCGTTATCGGCAGACCCAAATCGGCTACCTTTAGAACTATTGATGTGGTGGGGTTAGACACGTTGGTTCATACCGCCAATGGAGTGAAAGACAACTGTCCAAATGATGAAATGAGAGATCAATTTGTGATTCCAGATTTTGTCACCACCATGATGGAGAACAATTGGTTAGGAAGTAAAACCAAACAAGGTTTTTATAAAATGACTAAAAATGCCAAGGGTAAAAAAGAAATTTTATCACTGGACTTAAATACCCTAGAATACAGAGCGAAAAAATCAGCAAAATTCGAAACCTTAGAACAAACAAAAAAGATTGATCACGTTGCTGATCGGTTTAAAGTATTGGTTGCAGGAAAAGATAAAGCGGGTGAATTTTACAGAAAAAGTTTTGCAGCGATGTTTGCGTATGTTCAAAATAGAATTCCAGAAATTTCTGATGAACTCTATCGAATTGACGATGGGCTAAGAGCTGGTTTTGGATGGGAACATGGTCCTTTTCAAATCTGGGATGCCATTGGTGTTGCCAAAGGAGTTGAGATGATGAAAGCTGAAGGAAAAGAACCTGCAACTTGGGTAACAGAAATGTTAGCAAACGGAGAAACTTCTTTTTATTCTGTTAAAGAAGGGGCTACTTTCTATTACGACATACCTGCGAAATCACATCTTAAAAAACCAGGACAAGATTCCTTTATTATTTTGGATAACATCAGAAAAACCAATGAAGTTTGGAAAAATTCTGGTGCTGTGATTCAAGATATTGGAGATGGTATTTTAAATTTAGAATTTCAATCTAAAATGAATACTATTGGAGCAGATGTTTTAACTGCGATCAATAAAGCAATAGATTTAGCCGAAACAAATTACCAAGGACTCGTTGTTGGAAATCAAGCCGCTAACTTTTCGGTAGGAGCCAACATAGGAATGATTTTCATGATGGCTGTTGAACAAGAATATGATGAGCTAAATTATGCCATCAAATATTTTCAAGACACGATGATGCGCATGCGTTATTCTTCAATTCCAACCATCGCTGCTCCTCACGGAATGGCCCTAGGAGGTGGTTGTGAAATTTCATTACATGCAGACAAAGTGGTGGCAGCTGCTGAAACTTACATGGGATTGGTAGAATTTGGAGTTGGTGTGATTCCTGGTGGTGGTGGCTCTAAAGAGATGGCTCTTAGAGCATCTGATTTATTCCATAAAGGAGATGTTCAGTTAAATGTCTTACAAGAACACTTCTTAACCATTGGAATGGCAAAAGTAGCAACTTCAGGTTATGAAGCGTTCGATATAGGATTGCTTCAAAAAGGCAAAGATGTTATTGTTATCAATAAAGAAAGACAAATTGCGCAAGCAAAACAACACGCTTTACTCATGGCAGAAGCAGGATATACACAACCAGCAGCTCGCAAAGATGTATTGGTGCTGGGGAAACAAGCTTTGGGAATGTTCTTAGTAGGAACAGACTCTATGGAAGCAAGTCATTACATTTCAGAACACGACAAAAAAATCGCTAACAAACTTGCTTATGTGATGGCAGGAGGAGATTTATCAGAACCTACCAAAGTTACTGAACAGTATCTTTTAGATATAGAACGTGAAGCATTTTTAAGTTTGACAACAGAACGTAAAACTTTAGAACGTATTCAGCACATGTTAAAAACTGGTAAACCATTAAGAAACTAACAAAATGAAAACAGCATATATAGTAAAAGGATATAGAACAGCCGTGGGGAAAGCTCCAAAGGGATTGTTTAGATTTAAAAGAACCGATGAATTGGCTGCTGAAACCATTCAGCATATGATGAAAGAGATTCCTCAATTAGACGTAAAACGCATTGATGATGTCATTGTAGGAAATGCGATGCCAGAAGGATCTCAAGGGCTAAACATGGCACGTTTAATCTCTTTAATGGGGTTGAACAGTGTAGATGTTCCTGGGGTTACCGTTAACAGGTTTTGTTCCTCTGGGGTGGAGACTATTGCCATGGCAACTGCTAAAATACAAGCCGGAATGGCAGAATGTATCATTGCTGGTGGAGCGGAAAGCATGAGTGCAGTTCCTATGACAGGGTACAAACCAGAATTAAATTACAATACTGTCAAGGCAGGACATGAAGATTATTACTGGGGAATGGGAAATACTGCAGAAGCAGTAGCAAACCAATTTAAAGTATCTAGAGAAGATCAAGATGAGTTTGCCTATCATTCTCATATGAAAGCCCTAAAAGCTCAAGCTGAAAATCGTTTTCAAGACCAAATTGCACCCATTACTGTAGAGCAAACCTACTTAGATGCAAATGGAAAGAAGGCTACCAAAAGCTACACCGTTAAAAAAGATGAAGGACCAAGAGCCGGAACCAGTAAAGAAGCTTTGGCTAAATTACGTGCAGTTTTTGCTGCTGGCGGAAGCGTTACTGCTGGAAACTCCTCTCAAATGAGTGATGGAGCAGCTTTTGTAATGGTCATGAGTGAAGACATGGTCAAAGAATTAAACATTGAGCCTATCGCTAGGATGGTGAACTATGCTGCTGCTGGAGTAGAACCAAGGATTATGGGAATAGGTCCTGTTGCCGCAATTCCAAAAGCGCTAAAACAAGCTGGTTTGAAACAAAATGACATCGATCTAATTGAATTAAACGAAGCATTTGCCTCTCAATCTCTGGCGGTAATTCGTGAATTGGGTTTAAACCAAGATATTGTAAATGTAAATGGTGGAGCCATCGCACTTGGTCATCCATTGGGGTGTACTGGAGCCAAACTTTCTGTTCAATTATTTGATGAAATGAGAAAGAGAAATATGAAAAACAAATATGGTTTGGTAACCATGTGTGTTGGAACAGGGCAAGGAGCTGCAGGTATATTCGAGTTTTTAAAATAGACAGAAAAATTAAAAAGACAGAAAATGAAAACAATAGAAAAAGACATTTTAAGAGGAGGACAATTCTTAGTAAAAGAATCTAAATGTGAGGATGTATTTACTCCAGAAGACTTTTCTGAAGAACAAATCATGATGAGAGATGCCGTTAAAGAATTTAACGACAGAGAAATTGTAGCTCATAGAGAACGTTTTGAAGCAAAAGATTACAAGCTTACCGAGGAAGTAATGAAGAAAGCCGGTGAACTTGGTTTTCTTGGTGTAGCAGTTCCTGAAGAATATGGTGGGATGGGAATGGGTTTTGTTTCTACGATGATCACTTGTGAATATATTTCTAGTGGAAATGGATCATTAAGCACTGCTTTTGGAGCTCATACCGGTATTGGAACAATGCCTATAACCTTGTATGGAACAGATGCGCAAAAGCAAAAATATGTTCCAAAATTAGCAAGTGGAGAATGGATGGGTGCTTATTGTTTAACAGAACCAGGTGCTGGTTCTGATGCAAACTCTGGAAAAACAGCAGCTACACTCTCTGAAGATGGAAAGTCTTATAAGATCAATGGTCAAAAAATGTGGATTTCAAATGCAGGGTTTTGTAATTTGATGATTGTTTTTGCTCGCATTGAAGACGATAAAAACATTACAGGTTTTATTGTTGAATACGACGGAGCTAACCCTAATGGAATCACCTTGGGGGAAGAAGAACACAAATTAGGAATTCGTGCAAGTTCTACACGTCAAGTATTTTTTAATGATACGGTTGTTCCGATAGAAAATATGCTATCAGTGCGTGGTGGTGGTTTCAAAATTGCTGTAAACGCATTAAATGTTGGTCGTATTAAACTAGCTGCAGCCTGTATTGACTCTCAAAGAAGAGTTACTGAAACTGCTTTAAAATATGCAACAGAACGCAGACAATTCAAAACTCCTATTGCAGATTTTGGAGCCATTAAATCAAAATTAGCAGAAATGGCAACCAACACTTATGCCGGAGAAGCAGCCAGTTATAGAGCTGCTAAAGACATAGAAGACCGAATTAATCAACGTCTTGCTAATGGAAATTCTCATAGTGAAGCAGAATTAAAAGGAGTTGAAGAATATGCTATAGAATGTTCTATTTTAAAAGTAACCGTGTCGGAAGATATTCAGGCCTGTGCTGATGAAGGGATTCAAATCTTTGGAGGGATGGGGTTTTCAGAAGAAACACCGATGGAAGCTGCATGGAGAGATTCTAGAATTTCTAGAATTTACGAGGGAACCAATGAAATTAATAAAATGCTTTCCGTTGGAATGTTGATAAAAAAAGCAATGAAAGGTCATGTAGATTTACTTGGGCCTGCAACAGCAGTGGGAGAAGAGTTAATGGGAATTCCTTCCTTTGACACCCCTGATTATTCTGAATTATTTGCCGAAGAAAAAGAAATGATTTCGAAATTAAAAAAGGTTTTCTTAATGGTTGCAGGAGCTGCAATTCAAAAATTTGGACCTGATTTAGAAAAACACCAACAATTATTATTAGCAGCTGCTAATATTTTAAATGAGGTGTATATGGCAGAATCTACCCTATTGCGTGCAGAAAAAAATACAAAACGTTTTGGAGAAGATGCACAAGAAGGACAAATCGCTATGGCAAGACTGTATTTATACAATGCTGTTGATATCGTTATAAAAAACGGTAGAGAAGGTATTGTCTCTTTTTCAGAGGGTGATGAACAACGCATGCTATTAATGGGTCTAAAGCGTTTTACCAAGTATGCTAATTATCCTAATGTAATAGAATTGCGAAATCTAATTGCTGAGAAATTAAAAGCAGAAAACAGATACTGCTTTTAAAAAATAAAAAATTTACAACCTATTGTAAATTTAAAATTTAGTTAGTTGAATGTTTAAAAGAGATCATTCTCAGGATGGTCTCTTTTTTATTGAGGAGGCATCTACTGTTATAAGATCCCTTTTTATAAAATTATCCTAATTTAGTAAGTAAAATAGATCTTATGAAATCCGTTTATTATATTCTGATGAGTTTTTTATTCCTTTTTTGCAATAAGCCAGAACAGAAAACAACATATCCAATAGAAAAAAAAGACACTACTGTAAGTGTTCAAAAACATCCAAAATTTAGTACCTACTGGAATACCGGTAAGGCAGAAATTACTTCGTATGCATTAACTCAAAGCAGGTATGGACAAATTCACCAAGGAACTGCTGTCAATATTTTTGTCACTGAAGAATTTTTACCAAATAAACAAGTAAAAGCAGATTATCTAGATGAGGATAACATTTCAATTTTAAAACTTAATAGTACTAAAAAATTTGTTACCGGAATCTATCCATATTCACTAATGACAAGTACCTTCACACCTATTTACACTTCACAAAAAGCAATTAAAATATCTTTTTCATCGCAAGAATGGTGTGGTAACACTTTTGTACAGTTAAATAACAGAGCACAATTTGAAATTGATTTTCGCTCCTATTTTGAAACGAATGCAGATAAAAAAATCGTGTTGAAAAAAAACATCTTAGAAAATGATCTTTGGAACTTACTCCGCATCAATCCAAAAAAATTACCCACAGGAAATTTCAATAGCATTCCGTCTTTTGAATTTTTAGCATTAAATCATCAAAAGATAGCGGCATATCAAGCAAATGCAAGCCTAAAAGAAGAAGGTGATTTTATCACGTATTCTATTTACTATCCATCACTAAAAAGAGAACTAATTATAAAGGCAACCAAAGAATTTCCTTTTACAATTGAGAGCTGGAAAGAGACATTTACCAAAAATGGAAAAGAAAATACTTCAGAAGCGACTAAAATTAAAACAATACAAACTGCGTATTGGAATAAAAAAAGAGTTACGGATACGAAAGAAAGGACGTTATTGGGATTGTAACATATAATTGATTTTTATATCACAATTCATTTAATATCAATACTTTTGCACGCAATTTGAAAACAATCTAAATGAAGCGTATAAAACAGTACAAAAAACTTTTTAAAGTGGAAGGCCCTATTAATTTAAAAGAATTAAAAAAGACCTACAGAGGCTTGGTAAAAGAATGGCATCCCGATAAATTTCAAGACCAAGAGAAAAAGGATGAAGCAGATGTTATGAGTACTCAAATTATAGATGGGTATCACTTTTTAGTTAGCATTGCTCCAGAAACTAAAGAAGCTAATTTAGAAGCTTACAAAACTACTATTTCAGAATTTCAAGTGGCAGATTGGCATCATAAAAGTATGTTACTAGAAGTAACTTTTACAGACGGTAATACATATGAATACTTTGGGGTTAGTAAAATACTTTTTGGGAAATTTATAAATGCAAAATCTATGAATAATTTTGGGAAAAGAAATATTTTCAACTCTTTTACGTACAGAAAATCAATGAAAGCTGCTACTGAAGTCTAAGTTTTCATTACTATTAATATTAAAAAAGAGCGTACAAAAATGTACGCTCTTTTTTAATGCAAGTAGGCCATGTAACATTTTACGCTAAAGCACCTAAATATCGCTCTGCATCTAAGGCTGCCATACAACCAGTTCCCGCAGCAGTTACCGCTTGTCTGTATTCTTTATCTTGGATATCACCGGCAGCAAAAACACCAGGTAAATTTGTTTTAGTGGTCTTTCCTTCTGTGATTAAATACCCTGTTTCATCCATCTCTAATACACCTTTAAATAAATTTGAGTTTGGTGTATGCCCAATCGCAATAAATACTCCAGTTACAGGAATATCATGTGTCTCTTTTGTTTGGTTATTGATCGCTCTCACGCCTTCAACAACATTACTTCCTAAAACTTCTTCAATCTCTGTATTGTATAATACTTCAATATTTGGTGTTTTATTGACTCTGTGTTGCATTGCTTTAGAAGCTCTCATAAAATCTTTTCGAACCAATACCGTAACCTTATTACAAATATTAGACAAATACGTTGCTTCTTCTGCTGCAGTATCTCCTGCTCCTACAACAACAACATCTTGGCCTTTATAGAAAAAACCATCACAGGTTGCACAGGCAGAAACTCCTCCACCAATCAAACGCTGTTCACTTTCTAAGCCTAAATATTTTGCAGTTGCTCCTGTAGAAATGATTATAGTTTCAGCCTCAATATGCTTCGATTCATCAACAATAACTTTATGTATTCCACCTATTTCATCACTTAGATCTACCTTGGTAACCAAACCAAAACGAACTTCAGTTCCAAAACGCTCTGCTTGTTTTTTCAAATCTTCCATCATTGCAGTTCCATCAGTACCCTCTGCATATCCTGGAAAATTATCTACTTCTGTAGTAGTTGTTAATTGACCTCCCATTTGCATTCCTGTATACATCACAGGTTTCATATCTGCTCTTGCGGCATAGATTGCAGCGGTATAACCCGCAGGCCCAGAACCAATGATGAGACATTTTATTTTTTCTATATTTTCAGACATAATATCATTCTTTTTAATGGCGTAAATGTATCAATTTTTAGACCCAAGTAAAACCAATGTTTATAAGTTTTAATAATGAAAATATAATTCAAATCAATGAACTTGAAACATTCGATAATAACAAGTGATTTGATTGTTATTCTACAAAAAGAATGTATATTTGCAGTCCTTAAATGAGTGATCATTTTCGGGGTGTAGCGTAGCCCGGTCATCGCGCCTCGTTTGGGACGAGGAGGTCGCAGGTTCGAATCCTGCCACCCCGACACAAAAAAATTCCAATTAATTGATTTTCAGTTGATTGGATTTTTTCATTATGGGTACTAAGTACCCAAAATCACTATTTATTCAATTTTTATTAGGGTATGTTAAAATAGTTTATTGTATTTTGCTGTTGTGGAAACTACAACAAAATTTTTCGTAATAATATCAATAATAATTGGATTTTTCATAATATCATCCATCATTAAATCAAATCGGAGAAAGAGAGAAAGAGAACTAATAAGTTCCGTTACATCATTGAGTAGAGGAACGAATTCAGAATTGTTTTTGATATTACAATTTTTGAAGAGTGGAATTCCACCAGTAACTATTTTCCACGATTTAATCATAAAGAAAAAAAACAATGAGTTTTCACAAATAGATTTAGTTTTAGTAACCTCTGAAGGAATCATTGTTATTGAAGTAAAGGATTATAGTGGATGGATATATGGAAGTGGAAACAATACTAACTGGACAAAGGTTCTGTCCTATGGAAAGAAAAAGTATAAATTCTATAACCCAATAAAACAGAACCAAAACCACATTGTACAATTAAGAAAAAAACTCAAACAATTTGAAAAGATTCCTTTTTTCTCAGTAATTATATTTTTTGGTGATTGTGAATTAAAAGAAATTAATTATGTTCCAAAGGGAACATACTTGGTTAACTCCCACAGAATATTTGAAGTTCTTAATTTGATTAAAACAGAGAATGAACCTACTCAATACACCAACAAAAGAGAGGTTGTAAATACATTAAAACAATTAGTTTCGTTGGGTAAAAATATTGATTACCAAAAACAACATATTGAAAATATAAAGGATATGGTTGGAAATGAAAGGATTTTCAAATGATATGTTATTCTTTTTTTATTTTATTAATAACCAAACAAAACAACTCCTCTTACATTAGTATAGTTTTCTGATTCAAAAAAACTAGATATATGATTACAAGTAACATGAAATGGTTTGGAGGGTTTAACCTTTGTATTTTGGAATAAAAGTTTGGGTACGAAAAGAAAAAGATAATTAACCTCACTACAAATGTGACACTTCCAAAAATCTAAAAAATCCATATTATTTATATTTGTTTTCCCTCTTTCTACTTCAAATATTAATCCCGTATTTTTAATTTTTTTATAAAAATCTGGTCTTATACCTGAATTTTTATACTTTAAAAAAAGTCCTTGTTTTTCACTAGTAAATCCTAGTTTGATCATTTCTATAGTTATTATTTTTTGAATATCGTGACTAGATTTACCTGGTTGATTTATCATGTCAATTTTTCTTTTTGTATTTGGATTATTAATAAAAGAATAAA
>Ga0102816_1000744_pt1 | contig 12188 bp, 10 predicted proteins | sample ColrivemetaGS545_FD_84509 | JGI IMG/M metagenome (GOLD analysis project Ga0102816, IMG submission 84509) | Estuarine microbial communities from the Columbia River estuary - Flood tide non-ETM metaG S.545 | ecosystem: Environmental > Aquatic > Marine > Intertidal zone > Estuary | place: USA...
AAATACGGCTTGGTTGAAACTAGAATCAAAGTGCCAGATGATTTATCAACGGGTCTTTGGCCCGCCTTTTGGCTTTTGGGACAAAATCTTTCAGCAGTTGGTTGGCCAAAATCTGGCGAAATTGATATGATGGAAATGGGGTATAAAAAAAAAGCACTATTTGACGAAGGTTTCGAAGACTCTAATGAGGACGAGGACGTCGGCGGGAATATTATATTCTATTCCGATGATGCGTGTTCAGGAGGGAATGAAAGCTGTGCGGCAAGTATTTCGAATGACAAATACTACACCAAGCCCTATAAAAAAGCAACGACGCTCACCAATCGATTCTTGACGTATCGTATGTATTGGGATCCCAACGAAATTCGATTGACTGTTGTCGATAACGGAGTGGAGTATGATTTTTACACCGGTCCCTTCCCACTCGGTGGAGATGCTGAAGAGTTTCACCTCCCTTTTTTCCTTATAATTAATCTAGCTGTGGGTGGCAACTTTACAGATGCAGCTCAAAACAGTGATGTCACCGCAGAATTGCCTGGTAAGATGCTCATTGATTATGTTAGAGTATTCCGATGGAATGGGTATGGTGAAGTCGGCACAGGAGACGGGATTATAGCCAATGCAGGGCCTGATATCATTCAATGGGATGAAAATGGGGACGGCACAGAACAAGTTTATCTTGACGGATCAGCTAGCGCACATCACAAGGGTCAAATCACATCTTATTCATGGCTAATAGACGGACAAGTCGTGGGCACGAACCCGTTTATCTCAGTTGAGCTTGCAAGAGGAAGTTATAGTGCTACACTGACCGTAAGTGATGACCAAGGCAATGAATCTACAGATGAGTTGCTCATCACAATTAGCAGTGGCGGATTGGCACCAATTGCCAATGCAGGGCCAGACCAAAGCGTTGAGGATGAAAATGACGATGATCTGGTCAATATTACCTTAGACGGTTCACAGTCAGAAGCTGTTGCCGCTCCTATCGCCACATACACCTGGACAGAGAACGATGTCCTCTTGGCCGAAGGAGTAAATCCAACCATTGAACTCTCAACGGGCGTTCACACAATCACACTTGAAGTCGCGGATGAAGATGAACAAACCGCTACAGATGATGTGATCATCACTGTCATTGACCCCAACAACGTTTTGCCTACAGCAGATGCTGGAGAAGACCAAACCATCAATGATAATGACGGCGACGATTCCGTAGATGTTTCTTTTGATGGCGCAAACAGCTTCGATACAGATGGTACAATTGAAAGCTATGTGTGGAGAGCAAATGGAGAAGAAATTGCTAGTGAGGTTTCCATTACGCAAAGCTTTTTAACAGGTGTTTACACTATTGAACTCACTGTAACCGATGATGATGGCGGTACGGACTCCGACAGCTTTACGCTTACCGTGGTTGACCCTGACAATAACCCCCCCGTAGCCAACGCTGGTGATGACATTTTTGTTATTGACGAAAATTTAGATGCAGTAGAAGATATTCTCCTCGATGGCTCATTATCTACTGATTCGGACGGCACGATTGCTACCTATCAATGGATAGAAAATGATATCGTCATCGGCACAGAAGAAGAATTAGAAATTACCCTACCCCTAGGAGAACACAACATCACTTTGAAAACCACTGATGACGATGGCGTTTCATCTACGGACGAAATGATTGTCATTGTGAACCAACTACCTGTTGCCGATGCCGGTGAGGAAATACTAGTCAGTGACTCAGACGATAATGGAAGTCATCAAGTGGTATTAGATGCCTCCAATAGTTCTGACTCTGATGGTACACTGTCAGCCTATTCATGGGTGTATGACAATGCAGAAATAGGCACACAACAATCCATTTCCTATGTGTTTGATGTCGGCGTACATATCGTTACGCTTAAAGTTACCGACAACTTCGGATCCACAGCAACGGATATGGTTACCATTTATGTTGCGAGCTTGGACAACACTCCACCAATTGCTAATGCAGGAGAAGACATCGAACAGTATGCAAACATTGGCTCCAACACACTCGCCGTCACTCTTGATGGTACAGCAAGTAATGACGCAGACGGAAACATCCATGTTTATAAGTGGCGTAAGGGTGAAAACGAGATCGGAAGTGGAAGCACACCAACTGTAAATCTAGAGGTCGGGACACATGAGTTACAACTCGAAGTGACCGATAATGAGGGTGCAAAAGATAACGACAACGTATTGGTAACCGTGTTGAGAAAAGTCAATATTGCTCTAGAAAAGCCAGTTACGGTAAGTAGCTCGGAAGCGCAATATTCACCTGAATTGGCAGTAGATGGCGATTATGAAACAAGGTGGGGAAGCTTGTTCCAAGACCCCCAATGGATTGTCATCGATCTAGAAGCACGTTATGCCGTGAATCAGGTTGTTCTTTATTGGGAAGAAGCTTCTGCAAGAGAATATGAAATTCAAGTTTCAGACGACAACAATAACTGGACATCTGTGTACTCTACTTCTTCAGGCAATGGAGAGACCGACAATTTGACACTATCTGGTGTAGGTCGTTTTATTCGAATGCTTGCAACATCCAGAAACACAGAATACGGATATAGTCTCTTTGAGTTTGAGGTGTATGGAGAAGTCACAAGCGGTGGCGACAACAGTGCGCCAACAAGCTTAAGTGCTTCACTTGTATCAACCACCTCGACGACGGCCACGTTTAGCCTCCTTGCAGAGGACGACTCTGGCTATGTCCTTTTTTCCATCGAACAAGGGAATAATGAGCAACTATTTAGTGGTGTTTCCGCAGTAGAATCAATAATAACCTACTCAGGGCTAACTCCTGAAACATCCTATGATTTCAACATCCGAGTAAAAGACAATAGCGGAAATGAGTATCCGGAAATCAAAACCATAACGCTAACCACACCACCCAGTGAGAATAATTCATGTAGTGGCGAGTCAAACGAGGCGAGTGAAGGATCTTTTGACATCGGCTATTCCTACAGTTTTTCGACATCAGGAACAGATGTCACCATAGAATTTCAGCTCCTCGATGAAAAAGATGATCTCGTTGCTTACCTGTGGCAAGAATCACCGTTTTCGGAGTTGGCAATGGAAAACATTGGTGAACGAAAATTTAGAGCAGTTTTAGGAGGTCAAACCGTTGGAAACAACATAAGTTATGCCTGCAAGTTTGCCTTTGCCAATGGCCTGGCGGCGACAAAATATTTTCAATACACTGTTGGTGACGACTGCCTACCGTCCGATGATGACGATGACGATGGGATTTCAAATGATGTCGACCAATGCCCAAACACTCCTGCAGGAGCAAATGTTGATGGATTGGGTTGTGTCATCCCATCGCCAGAAGACAGTGATGGAGACGGCATTTCGAACGATGACGATCAATGTCCAAACACCCCTGCGGGTGCTTCGGTTGATGAAGTAGGTTGTGAGGTGGTCACAACTACAGGAGAGCTGATCGTTTATCCAATCCCAACAACTGGGAATTTAGAGATTTTGATTAAAGGGAATGACAAGATCGTTCGAACATTTATCTTTTCACTTTCAGGCAAAGTTGTAATTGACAAAGCGTTTGTTGTCCCAACCGATCGAATCGTCAAAACAGACATCTCTGCACTCACAAAAGGAATTTATATTCTTTGTGTTGAAGGAAATTCTGTGAGGACCATTCAGAAAATCATTAAAATAGACTCTGCAGAGTAAATCTGTTTATTCTCGATAGCTAAGCTGCAAATTATTAATTCGCATTTGAAAAGTATTATAACATTTTCTATGTAACGTTTGCTTCTCTACACATTAAATGTCATGTTTGCGTTATATTAATAAAAAAACATATTATGGATCAAGCTATAATTATCCCAATTTTTGGAATGCTTGCCGGAATCATCATTTCACTTGCGGTATTTGTCTGGAATATAAAGAGGAACATGGAAAAAGGGAAACTGTCTTAGAAGTATCTAAAAATTTAAATGATCCAACTAAAGTAGAAGAGTTGTTAACAATATTTGAGGAAAGGAAAAAAGAGCCAATAGATTATAGAAGAAATGGAGTGATTACAATATTTGTTGGTATTGGTTTATACCTTCTTGGTTATTATGCCATTGGAAACATCCTAAAAAGTGCTGGAGCTTTGGTTGGGCTAATTGGCATAGGAACAATGATCGCTGGATACCTCTATCCAAATACTGGCAAAGAATTAACTAATGCTGTTGAAGAATTTGAAAAGAAATAGTTTTGGGTAAAAACCATAAAAAACTTATCAATAATCTAGAACAGCTGAGAAAATCATGTGGTTTAACTCAGCAAGAATTATCTGTAAGAGCGGAAGTGTCAAGGAAGAGTATAAACGCCATTGAAAATGGAGTATATGTTCCCTCTACTGTATTAGCTTTGAAAATATCCAAAACTCTAGATTGTGTCGTGGAAGATTTATTTAAACTGCCTTAGATAAATAACTCCATTTTATACTTATCGTAGCCCCGCCAGGAATCGAACCTGGATCTAAAGTTTAGGAAACTTCTATTCTATCCGTTGAACTACGGGGCTATTGGAGGGCAAATACCCCAAAAAATAAAAAGTGAACCAGTACGAGGTGTGCCGAAAAGGTGTATTCTTTTTCTCGAATCCAATACTGGACACCCAACTGAATGGGCAAAGCAACTAAAAACCAACCGATGTAGTTTGACAGGGGTGCAACATGCTCGGTAAACGTCCAATAGTCGAATATGGGAGCAACCGGCTCAATCACCAAATCGAGTAAGACCATTAAAATCGCACCTGTTACTGCAGCTTTGTACTTGCTATTTGCAAACAGCACTTCTCCCATAGAGCCAGTAATAAAACTCAGCATCACCCAATTGGCGCCGATTAAAATCGGTACACCAAGGATTTTAACCCCGAGGTTTTCCCCATAAGAATACGATCCAAAAATCAACCCATAGTTCACGCCTAATATCTCGACCAGCATCCCAAGGGTAAAAGCCAAAATCGCAGCCCATGCCATGCGCCGATCGGGGTTTTTAAGGTTAACAAACAACAACACAAGCGTAAAAAACAAATTGATGGGGGTGGTTTGTAAAAAAAACTCTCTGTTCCCATAAAGAATTCCCAAGGCACCACTGATATGAAACAACCAAATCATACCCACAGAGATTTGTGTGGTGCGCTCTTTTGGAATTAACAATTGAATCATAGGACGGTGTTGGACACTGTGTTTGTTCCACAAAAATACAGCTTTACACCTTGCCAAAAAAAAACCACCATTTGGTGGGCTTTTCTCTCTTGGTTGTTGTTGGTTGGTTTTACTTGATCATTTTAGTTATTGCTTCTTTATCGCCAGCAGAAAGTTTAAGCAAATAAACGCCTTTGGATAGACCGGAAACATCTACGCTAAACGCCGCTTTACGCGGACTAGCTTGTTTCACCAATCGACCGCTTAGGTCATAAATGCGAACAACCTCAATTGACTCCACAGCAGAAATTCTTACGATATCCTTAGCGAGATTTGGATATAATGATAATTCAAAGTCATTAGCCTTTGCAACACTTAACACGTCATCTGAATAAATTATAAAATTCGTCATCGTTACAGCGACATCCTGAGTTTGTACATACATTAATAAAGATCTGTAGGGATGTGTATCTGCAGGATCTGGATTGTAAACAACCTCATAAGTTGCAGCAGGATCTCCTCCTATGACAGTGACAGTTCCCAATTCAGCGTTTGGGTTAACGTCTGGATGCGGTGCATTTTCAACTTTAAACATAATAGTAGCATCAGAATCAGCAGATGCAGTAAAATTTAGTGGATAAATAACAGCATTAGTATTGGCAAACCCAGCCCAGCTTGCGCAGTAGAAGGAAACGTATAGACGTCATTTTCTAAAGTGGCGCCAGAACTATCAAATGGACTCCAAGTAATAGAAGCAGAGTAAGTTGATTGAGCATTAGAAACCCCGATGGTTAACAATACAATGAGTAAAATGTATAAATCTTTCATAAATTCATTAAGATTTGGTTAAACAAAAATGTGGTGTTTCCACACCACCTCGGGGCTAAAATAGAAAGTGAAATAAGAATCTCCAACACTTTTTATAATGAATATAACTCTCTATATGTTAGATGGTTATGCAATTTATTGACTACAAAATCTTAGAAAAAAATAAGACGAAATGGCGTGAAAATCAAAACTTGGTCCGCGTGCTTTATTCGCCCGTATTGACGAGCTCAGCAACGATTTTGGCAGACAGCAAACACAAGGGAATTCCGCCCCCCGGATGTACACTTCCACCACAAAAATAAAGCCCCTCTATTTGACGTGAAAAGTTTGGATGACGCAAAAAGGCCGCCATACGGTCATTACTGGCTGCGCCATACAAAGCCCCTGTAAAGGATGCGGTCTTTTCCGCAATCATGGGAGGGGTTACTACAAACTCCTCTTCAATACAATTGTCCAGATTTAACTTCAAATTCCGATTGAGTTTGTCCAATACCCGTCTCCGCAATTCTTGCGAAAGCGCACCCCAGTCCTGACCAACATCGTGGGGCGCATTGATCATCACAAACCAGTTTTCCTTACCCACTGGAGCATCGCCTTGCACGTCTTTGGCCGTGATATTGACATAGACCGTAGGGTCATCAGCAAGGGTTTTGTCTGTAAATAGCCCATCAAATTCAGCCTTGTAGTCCTCACTAAAAAAGATGTTGTGCAAATCCAACTCAGGAAAAGACCGATTGATTCCCCAGTAAAAAATCACTGCCGAGCTCGATCGTTCTTGCCGAAGACTTTTTTCTGGCGCTTGTTGATCAGGCATCAAGTGCCGATAGGTAGGCACGACATCCATATTGGACACCACCACATCGGCGTTATGCGTTGTGCCATTCGTCTGGATTCCGACCGCCGTTTTGCCCTCCACGATGATTTCATCAACGGCTGATTTGTAGTGGAACTGCACCCCTTTTCTCTCTGCTAAAGCAATCAAACTATTTGTAATCTCAACCATCCCTTTTTCAGGAACAAAAGTGCCATAATGCTGCTCAAGGTGTTGAATGAGAGTCATCATACCGGGTGTTTGATAGGGGTTTGAGCCGTTATAGGTCGCAAAGCGATCGTAGAACTGCACCAAATGTGGTTCTTTCAATCGGCGGGTGTTAACCTTGTGAAGGGTGGTGTCAAGTTCGTAGGAAAACAAGTGGAAAATGCCTTCTAGGGTAGCTTTGTTGAGGTAGGTTCGCCATTTGTGTAAGGATTGCTCTAAAAAAATGGATACCGTTCGATTGTATTTTTTCTCGGCTCGGGCAAGATAATCTTGCAGTTGGTGTTTTGGCACGCCTAATTTGTGATCAACTTCTTCCAAAAACCGATCGGTATCGCCATAAGCATTTAGTCGAACGCCATCTTCCCAGTAATATTTACACCCAATCTCTTTGCGTTTGTACTGAAAATGATCACGTGGATTTTCACCAGCCAATTCAAAAAGCTCATCGACAAAATGCGGCATGGTAAACAAGGAAGGACCAAAATCAAATCGGTAATCCCCCAACGAAAAGGCAGATAATTTGCCCCCTGCATATTCATTTTTTTCAAATACAGAAACTGCAAACCCCTGACAAGCCAACCGAATCGATGTGGCAATGCCTGCGATACCCGAACCAATTACAATTGCTTTTTTCTTCATAAGGAAGTTGTGGTGGTCACTTCTATAACCTCAAATCGGTTAAACATATCTTCTTTATACCATTTACGCTCTCTCGTCTTTTTGACAATCGAGGCGTGTGCCTGAGATACATATGCAAAAGTACGAATCGCTTCGGCACTTTCCCATACGCTAAAGGTTGCTTGTTGCACAAAAGGCCATTCGCCAATCCCTTTAAAAAAGCCAACCCCTTTTGCCTCTTTTATCGCCTGTGATGCCTGCGGTACATGCCGCCAAAAATCGATCAGCCGTGAAGGGTTGAGTGTGGCACGGGTAATAACGCCAATAGGTTTATCGCCTAAGGGCTTTTGCACAACAAAGGGATACTGACCGCTCCACTTCCCGTGTGTATGGATTGGGCGTAATGCATAAATGCGCTGCGTTGTAGATCGGTCAAAAAATGCTTGTAAAACGGGTGAACTTGCAAATGCCTGTTTTTTGTCGTCTTCACTGTTCCAAACGCTGAGCAAGGCATAGGTCGAGAAATCAGGGCGCAAGCTAAAGCCAGCACCAGCACCCGTCCCCAACATCTTATAAAACTGCAACCCCTTGCAGTCTTGCAAACCAGCATGTGCGCGTTGCATCTGGGTAAATGCCCAAAAACGATGTTGATCGTACGTAAAAAAGTGAAGATAAACGACTTGCCCCATCTCGCTAAAGATATCACTTATCTTTATGCGATGCATACCCAAAAGCGAAGTTTTAAAACCAAACAGAATTTGTAATTTGCAACCCATGAAAAAGATCATTGCCTTTGGAGCGAGTTCCTCCATCCATTCCATCAATAAAAAATTGGCGACTTATGCTGCCTCCTGTGTGCCAAATGCCCAAGCGACTGTTTTGGATTTAAACGATTATGAGATGCCTATTTTTAGTGTTGATCGTCAAAACAAGGATGGCTTTCCTCAGCTTGTCCATGATTTTAAAGACTTGCTTATGTCGGCAGATGGAATCATCATTTCCTTTGCCGAGCACAACAGCTCTTATTCGGCAGCCTTTAAAAATATTTTTGATTGGATCTCTCGTTTCGATGGGGATATTTGGTACAGCAAACCAATGTTGTTGTTGGCAACCAATGACGGTGATCGGGGCGCCAAAACCGTTTTGGAGCAAGCCAATAACCGAATCGCAAGGAAAAACCCCTATGATGTGCCGCATTTTTCTCTTCCAAACTTTTCAAAAACCTTTGATCAGAATAAAGGCATCTTGGATTCGAAATTGGAAGCCCAATTCCAAAACGCTTTGTCGATATTTGTCGGACAGTTATAAGAGCATCCAGGTTGCCATGCCAACCATCAATGCATTTTCAATAAAAGTGGCCTCGGTCATCGGGAGGTTAAGCACCGAACCCATACATGCACATTGAATTTGTTGTTTAGATAATAATACCCTGACTACCCCTAGGGTCGTGATGCTCAAAATCCCCAAAGTCAGCCAAAGAGCCAGTTGAACTTCCAAGCGCATTAAAAAAAGAACGCCTAATGCAAGCTCAACAAACGGATATACCAAGCCATATAAAGGAAGGGGGTTGGCCAGCGGGTCATATCGCCTAAAGCTTTTTTGAAACCCTTTAAGGTCGAGAAACTTAAAAAACGAAAACACCACAAAAAACAAGCCCATAAAGTCGGGTAAAACTGCCTTTGTCTCAAAAATGGGATAATGAATGATTGTTGTTCCCCCAATCAGGAACACAAAAATTAGCCCCAACGGAAAGAGTTGTTTGACTTTTGAAGGCGCTGTTGATGGATTATCGACCAGTGCGTACTTGGACGGTAAAACAGCTTTGATATCATCGGTTTGGAGTGTAGATTGATGCAAAATCTCAACGATACCAGTTTTGGGATTGGCCTTGACGGTTTCCACTACTGGAAGTTGTGCAATGGCTTCCTCAATATTTGCGGCGCACCCTTGACAGGTCATCCCTTCGATATGTACGATTTGTTTCATGGTAGGGACAATTTAAAATGTAATATACTAAAAATTCGACTACGTCAGCTGAAGCATGGGCACTTGAACCAGAAAAAGTTCGGTATCTGTTTTGGTTTTGATTTCCACCTTTTGGGTTTCCCAAACCCCTATGGCATCACGTCGAGAAAGGGTTTGATCGCCAACCTCCACTTCCCCTTCAATCACAATCATATACACGCCATGGTCTGGACTATGCAATTCGTAATGAAAGGATTGCCCTTGATCAGCATCTAGCATATGTATCCAAGCATCTTGATGAATCCAAACTCCTTGATCATCGGCTGATGGAGACAAAATTTGAAAAAAAGCATTTTTTTGATGCAAACTGCGAATCGGCAATTGGTCATAGCGAGGACTTACGTTTCGCTTGTTGGGAAACAACCACAGCTGAAATAAATTGATGTCTTGATCCGGGTTGTTATTGTACTCCGAATGCTGAACGCCCGTTCCGGCGCTCATCACTTGAATGTCGCCTTCTCGAATGACCGCTGCATTACCCATAGAATCTTTGTGCTCCAAATCCCCTTTGAGCGGAATGGTCACAATTTCCATATTATCGTGTGGGTGGGTACCAAAGCCCATACCGCCTTGTATGATATCGTCGTTGAGCACGCGCAAAGCACCAAAATGAAGACGATCGGGTTGATACCAACTCGCAAAACTAAAGCTGTGGCGAGCTTCTAGCCAGCCATGATTGGCATATCCTCTTGAATCGGAAGGGTGGAAAACAGTTTTCATACCATCGGAATTTTAGAGAGGCGCAATCATATCCGCAACGATGTTTCCTGATATCAGGGCTGGCGGAACGCCGGGGCCTGGCACAGTCAATTGGCCTGTGAAGTACAAGTCTTCTACTTTTTTGCTTTTGAGTTTGGGTCGTAAAAAAGCGGTTTGTCTTAAAGTATTTGCCATGCCATAGGCGTTTCCTTTATAGGAATTGTAATCTTGAATAAAGTCGAGAACACAAAAGGACTTTTTAAACATCACATGCTCTTTAATCTTTTGACCTGTCAGTTCTTCCATTCTTGTTAGAACAATGTCGTAGTATTTGTCGCGCAACGCTTGGGTGTCTTCCAAATCGGGAGCGATGGGGATCAAAATAAAGCAAGCTTCTTTTCCTTTTGGCGCCATGCTTTGATCTGAAGAAGAGGGGAGGTTGACGTAGAACAATGGTTCTTTTGGCCACTCTGGTGTGTCGTAAATACTCGATGCGTGTTTGTCAAAGTCAACATCGAAAAAGAGGTTATGATGGGCAAGCTTATCGATTTTTTTATCAATTCCCATATAAAAGAGAAGTGACGATGGCGCGAATACTTTTTTCTTCCAATACGACTCACTATAAACTCTAAGTGGTGCTTGTAGCAAGGATTCTGTGTGATGGTAATCGGCACCACTTACAACGATATCTGCTTCAAAAACAGTCTCGCCAACCCGTATGCCTGTTGCTTTTTTGTTCTTGGTTATGATTTCACTAACTGGGTGGTCTGTGTGAAAGCTCACTCCCAACTCTTTGGCAAGTGACACCATTGCATTTACAATCTGAATCATTCCGCCTTTTGGATGCCATGTACCCAGTCCAAAATCTGCATAATTCATAAAATTATAAAATGCAGGTGTCTGTTCTGGTTTAGCGCCAAGAAAAAGAACGGGAAATTGTAAGAGTGATCGCAACTTTGAGCTTGTAAAACTTCGTTCTACTTGTTTGCGGATATTGGTGATGAAAAGACCCACATTTTTGACAGTCACTGGAGTGATCAGCTCTAGAGGAGAAATTCCCGGTTTATATACCAAGTCCTCAATAGCTACATCGTAGTTTCGTTTGGCTTGTTTGAGAAAAGAAATTAGTTTTTTCCCACTTCCTTTTTCTTCTTTTTCAAAACGGTCTGCAATTTTTTCGATGCTATCATGTACCTGGAACACATCGTCCTTTCCAAAAACAACCTGATACCCAGGATCAAGACGATCGAGCTCGTAGTAGTCAGAAACCTTTTTGCCAAATTCTGCAAAAAAACGATCAAAGACATCGGGCATCCAATACCATGAAGGACCCATGTCAAAAGTAAACCCGTCTTGTTTAAATTGTCTTGCACGCCCTCCAAGCGTACTATTTTTTTCGAACACCTCTACTTCAAAGCCCTTTTTTGCCAAATGGCAAGCCGCTGAAAGCGAGGAAAACCCAGAGCCAATAATGATAACCTTTTTCACGTCATACAAAAGTACGTTATGTTTTCTGTTTTAAGAAAACCCACAAGCGTTATTATAAAAGGAATCCTTTGTTGGCATATTTTATGTTGACACCTCAAGGGTATCCCCATTAATTGAAGTCGAATAGCACGTAAGTTCCGCAGAAGGAGAGCAATCCGTTGAATATGATCTTCCATGATTTTCACAACGAAAATTGTTTCCGCTCTTTATCCACTGGTTTTGTGTACCTTCATGAGGGCAAACATTTGTGTATGCTTGAATATTACTACTACTCGTACGCAAAAACAACATGGAAATCCCAATGCTGTTCCCATTCAT
>Ga0102816_1000745_pt1 | contig 12183 bp, 10 predicted proteins | sample ColrivemetaGS545_FD_84509 | JGI IMG/M metagenome (GOLD analysis project Ga0102816, IMG submission 84509) | Estuarine microbial communities from the Columbia River estuary - Flood tide non-ETM metaG S.545 | ecosystem: Environmental > Aquatic > Marine > Intertidal zone > Estuary | place: USA...
CCTCAAGTATAATTCCTTTTTTTGCGGCAATATTTCTAGCATCATTATTTGGCTCTGTTCCAAAAACATTCCAAGAGTTATTTTCACAAACTTTTAAAAACTCTCCTGTCCCGGCACCAACGTCTAAAATGCTCTTTTCTGGCCTAGATAAGCTATTTTGTTGGCGTGAAGTTTTATTAATTAATCGTAATTTAAGTTTAAGAGTAATGCTTTTTACAGCTTGGTATGCTTTGTCAAAAAAAGTTTTTTTAGAATCCGTATGAGAGATATAATCCTCACTCTTATAATAATTAAATAGGTTTTTAGGAACCGGAGTTGTTACCAACATTTTATACTCTTCGTTAAACATAACGCTATATTCCTCACCTGAAACAGTATAATCTTTACAATTCAAATACGGTTTTAAATTTTTAAAGAAGTCTGTTTGTTGTGACATATAAATTATAGTGTTCCACGGGGAACATTTGATTTTTTAAAAAACTACCGCCCCATATAAACCAATAGAACAGAAATGTCACTTGGCGAAACACCGCTTATTCTACTAGCTTGTGAAATTGTTGTTGGTTGAATCTTACTTAACTTTTCTTTCGCTTCATGAGATAAGGAGTTGACTTTGCTATAATTAAAGGATTGAGGTATAATGACGTTTTCAAGTTTATTTAACTTGTCTGCATTAGATCGTTCTTTGTCAATATATCCAGAGTATTTTAAATGAATTTCTACTTGTTCTAGAATTGTTTTATCTATACCTTCTTCCTGAAAAAAAGTTTGAAGAGCGTCTAGCTCTTGGAAATCTGTTAATGAAAGTTGTGGGCGTGAAGCAATCTTATAAAGTTTCACGGATTGGTTAATTAAAGATAACTTATTACGGGTTAAAATAGGGTTAATTTGGTGTTGAGTAACACTAGTTTGTTGTAGAAACTTGATTAATTTTTCTGTTTTTTGGATTTTTAAATTTACTTTTTTTAACCGATCCTTAGAAGCTAACCCAATTTTGAAACCAAGGGGGGTTAATCTTATATCTGCATTATCTTGTCTTAAAAGAGTACGATATCCTGCTCTTGATGTAAACATCCTGTAAGGCTCCTCTGTTCCTTTAGTTATTAAATCATCAATTAAAACTCCAATATAAGCTTCATTTCTTTTTAGTATAAAAGGGTCTTTACCTTGAACCTTATGAGCAGCGTTGACGCCAGCCATTAACCCCTGTGCAGCAGCTTCTTCATAGCCAGTTGTACCATTAATTTGACCGGCAAAGAAGAGATTATCAACAAGTTTGGTTTCTAATGAATGTTTTAACTGTGTTGGAGGGAAATAATCATATTCAATTGCATATCCATCTCTACAAAACTTCACATTTTCAAATCCTGGAATAAATCGTATAGCCTTATCTTGTATATCTTCTGGCATAGAGGTTGAAAAACCATTAACATAGATTTCGACCGTTGTCCATCCTTCAGGCTCCACAAAGACCTGGTGTCTGTCTTTAGACGCAAATCTATCAATCTTATCTTCTATAGAAGGGCAATATCTAGGACCTGTTGACTGTATCCGACCATTAAACATAGGAGACCTATCAAAACCTTCTCTTAAAATGTCGTGGACTTTTGAATTTGTATGGGTTAAATAACAAGATCTTTGTTTAAGTAAGGGTTTGGTGTCTAAATAGGAAAAAGTTTCAGCATGATCATCACCAGGTTGTTCTTCCATTTTTGAGTAATCTAAAGACCTACCATCAACTCTTGGAGGGGTGCCTGTTTTCATTCTACCAGATTCAAAACCTTTTAACACAAGGTCTTCTGTTATTCCTGTTGAGGATCCTTCGCCAGCTCTACCACCACCAAAAGTTTTTTCGCCAATATGGATAAGACCATTTAAGAAAGTTCCTGCGGTAACAATAACAGACTTGGCTTTAATATGAAGACCTAGTGCTGTTTTAACCCCAACAATTTTAGAACCATCAAAAAGTAATCCATTAACAGAGTCTTGATAAAAATCAAGATTTTTAGTGTTTTCTAAAAGATTCCTCCATGTTTCAGCAAACATCATTCTATCAGACTGAGCTCGGGGACTCCACATCGCAGGACCCTTTGATTTATTAAGCATTTTAAACTGGATAGCTGTCTTATCAGTTACGATTCCACTGTATCCACCCAGTGCGTCAATTTCTCGAATAATTTGTCCTTTTGCAATTCCACCCATCGCTGGATTGCAACTCATTTGTGCAATGTTTTGAAGGTTCATTGTAATGAGCAGGGTTGAAGCGCCTATGTTTGCGCTTGCGGCGGCAGCTTCGCTTCCCGCATGGCCTCCACCAATTACAATTACGTCGTATATTGTATTAAATAAACTCATTATGGTTTCACGTGAAACTTTTTGTTAAATTACTCATAATCAATATATTAAGGACTTTAAGCAATGGTTTTCTTTGAGCCTCATTTTCTTTTTTTCCTCAGTTGTTTTGTCTTTATAGCCTAAATAATGCAATACACCATGAATCATAACCCTACTAAGTTCATTTTCAAATGAAACATGAAATGATTTAGCATTTTCTGTAACGCGTTCAATAGAAATGTATATTTCTCCATTCACTTGTTTGCCAAGAGAATAATCAAAACTTATAATATCGGTTAAAGAATCATGTTTTAGAAACTCTTTGTTAATATGATTAAGAAATGTGTCATTACAAAAAATGTAATTAACATCGCCAACTACAAAACCTTCTGAAACAACTGTATGCTCAATCCATGAGGCTATTTTAGCTTCGTCTTTAAGAGTAAAAGGTGTTTCGGAATTAAATGTGATCAATCTTTACTTTTTTTTAAAAAGTACTTTTGTACTTTCTTTTCAAAATCCTTGTGCAAAGGTAATGATTGTCTATTTAATATCTCCATTTGATTATAAAACCGCTTTTTGAATTGGATTTCTTTTAATTGATTTTCTTTGGTGGTTAAAGAGCTTGAATTGGATTTTCTTTTTTTATTTTTTCCTTGCTTGAGAAGAGCGTTATCAAGTTTTAATAGTTGATATTCTAATTGCTGCATTCTTTGAATAGTTTCTGAGTTAAACCCTTTTTCAAGAATATCATTTTCCAGTTGCTCCATGGTTTTTAAAACCTTGTTAATTTTATTATAATCTGAGCCCATTAGACCAAGCGCTTCTTTGATTTGTTGTTTTAACTCGTTTTGTTGTTGATAAAGTTTAAATAATTCTCCACTAGATTGCTCATCTTCCTCCCCTTCACCTTTACCACCTTCACTCCCTTTTTTATTGTTTTGAGAACCTTTCTTTCTTTTTAACCCTTCTTTTATTTTTTCTGAAAGCCCTTTCTGTTTTTCAATTAATGTTGGTAAACTAAATGATTTTCCTTTCCCTTTTTTACCCGAAGAGCCCATATTATTTTGCATATCGTTTAGAAGGCTACTTAATACATCTGCTAAATTATTTACCGAAGTCATAACATATTGTTGGTTTGAGCCAGCAAGGTCAAATTTATTTTCTGATAAGTTGTCTAACGATTCATCAAGGTTATAGTGAGCACCTGAAAGCTCTGTTTGAATTTTTGCTGTTAACTGAGGGAGCCTCATAGACAATACAAATAAGCTATCATCAATATGTTCAAAATAAGTTTTTAATTCGTTTTGGTTTTTGAGTTCATTTCCGAAATCAGGATGACCAATAGACATCGTGTTGAATTTAACAAGTAGATCTTCTTGTTTAAATGAAAAGGTAACAAGATTTTCTAATATTTTTCTCAAATCATCTATATTTTCATCTATAGAGTTTTGTTGAAAATCCGCAATTGATTTTTGCATCAACTGACTCATCTGTTGTAGTTGTTTTGAGACTTTCTTTTGAAGCTTCTTTGCGGTTTCTTTTTGATTGTTGGCTAGTTTTTCTTTGGCTTTCAACAAAGACACTTTTACCTCCTCTTTTTCCTCGATCATTTGGGGAATTTGCAAAGGCTGGGTTAGTTGTTTGTTGTCGTTAGCTAGATTTTTTAATTCTTCTGAAATTTTATCAAACCTATCAGCAATCTTTTGTTGTTCACTTAATGCTCTTGCGTTATTATTGTTAATAGAGTCTTGTCTATTTGATAGTGTTTTTAATTTATTTGCTAGTTGAAGTGTTTTTTCTTCGACATAAAAACGCTTAGTTAATTCTAGTATTCGCTCTAAACTTTTTTCCTGTTGTCTGTTTTTTTGGGCTAATGCTTTTGTTTTTTTTATCAACTCATCTTTATCAAATTTTTCAGCTATTTTTTGGAGCTCATCCAATAGTTTTTTTTGTTTGTTTAGCGCTAAAAGCTCTTCTATTCTATTTTGGAGCTGTTGTTTTTTATCCTGAAGTGTTTGTTTATCACCTTTGTTTTGTTCTAAAGATTGTTGAAGTTTTTCTGTTTGTCGTTCCATCATTTTCTGATGTTGTTTTTGCATACGAATAAACTCGTCAACTTTTTTCTTATCATTCCAATTAAAACCTTTTTTCTTTTTAATTTCTTCCTGAATTTTTGAAAAATTTTGACTTTGGTGGGTTTTATTTAGAATGGTAGTCTCTAAATTATTAATTGTCTCTTTTTGGTCATTTAGTTGGTCTTGAAGATACTCTTCGTTTGTTTTTTTACGATAACTATACGTATTGCTTTTAGTTGTTTTATTTCCATTATAAGCGTCATTGTCTTTTACCTGAAAATAGAGCTCATAATCAACACCTTTAATAAGTTGAACTTCTTTAGGAAATTGAAAAAAAAACGTTTGTGTTGTTGCTTTAGTGGTCTTTAATAAAAGGCTGTTTTTTTGGTTAGGAAAATCTTTCTTATAATAAATTATTTCTAGTGTGTTAATACCATAATCATCTGAAATCTGCCCCATAAATTGGGTGTTTTCAACACTCGTACTATCTTTATTGGATTGAGTAATTATTGATGGATACTCATCTTTAATGACTTTTAAACGATATGAAATCTTTTCAAAATCTTTCAATTCTTTATTTGAAGAACTTATTTGATAATCAAAACTGTTAGTCGCTATCCTTTTGTGGTTGAAATTGTTTTTAGTAGTCTTAATAAAGTAATCTCTCTGATTTTTAACCGTGAAAGCAACACTGTCTGATTGATGTGTCACAACATTCCACTTTATTTTTGTTCCTACAGGAATATTAAGATTTCCTGATTTGGTTATTTTTTCACTCTTTATTTTAGTGTAAGCGGGATAGTCTAGGTCAATATCTAGGTTTTGAATAAGGGGTGTTCTTATAGGGATAAGAGGGTATTGTTTTGAAAAAACACTACCTGAATAACACTGAAAAAAAAGAGGTTCTGTTACGTTTATAAATGTAAAAGAAAACACTCCTTGTGCTGTTTCTTGCATAAAATAAGACTCTTCACCATAAAGAATTTTAACTTCTTTAGGAGTAAAATCCCCTTTGGTAGATAGAGAAACAGTATGTGAGCCTCCCTCAATTACAGTTAAGTTTTTTGTTTCCATATGAAATGAAAATAACGCTGGGGGAATATATGTAGTTTTTGGGTTCGTAACCCGTTGTAAACTATTATATAGACCCGTATCAATTCCTGTTAAAAAAAACATGACCCAAAGCAGTATTGGAAATGATAAATATTTTAAATAAATAAAATTTTTCTTAAAATTTATTGCGTTGGAAAACTTAATGGGTTGAAGTTCTATGGATTTTTGTTGAATACTAGCAAGGATAAGATCTGTCTCTTTTTGCTCGTTTTTTAACTGTAGTACATTTAATAATTTATCCTGAACTTCAGGAAAATAGGCCCCAATAATCTTTGAAGATTCGATTTTATTAATTCCTTTTTTTAACTTTATTAGATGTGATATTGGACTAATAATAAATTTTAAAAACAAAAAAAACTCAATCATAATAAATGCCAATAGTAAGATAATTCTATACCTTGGTATTAACCAAAAAAAATATTCTATACATAAGGTTAAAATAAAATATAAAACACCAAAGAGACTAAACAAAATAAACCCTTTAATGAGTTCATTTGTATAGTACTTTTTGTAGAAATAGGATAGTTTTTGTTCTATGTTTAAAAAAGCATTCATCAACAAATAAAAATAAGATAATTAAAAGAGCTATAGAAGGATTTTGTGTTAAAGATTTTTTTAGCCTAAGTCTAAAACAATTTGCTTTTTTTATCTAATATTAGTAAGGTATATTTGTTCTTTAAATATAAATATTAATGATGTCTAATATTCGTGTTCGTTTTGCCCCTAGCCCAACAGGTCCGCTCCATATTGGTGGGCTGAGAACTGCTCTATATAATTATTTATTTGCTAAAAAACATAATGGTGTTTTTATTTTAAGAATAGAAGACACTGACCAATCAAGATATGTTGACAACGCAGAAGAATATATAACAAACTCCTTAGAATGGTGTGGTATTCCCTTTGATGAAGGCCCTGGTAAAAATGAAAAGTTTGGTCCTTATCGGCAATCTGAAAGAAAAAAATTATATAAAGAATATGTAGATATTTTAATTGAAAAAGAAAGAGCATATTATGCGTTTGACACTTCTGAAGAATTAAACGCCCATAGAAAACAACATGAAGCAGTTGGAAAAACCTTCATTTATAATTGGCATAATAGACAAAAAGGTAGATTAAAAAATTCCTTGGTTCTTACAAAAGAAGAAACAAGAAGAAAAATAGAAAAAGGCGATAATTATGTAATTCGTTTCAAAACCCCTCAAGACAAAACTTTGCTATTAAAAGATGAAATCAGAGGCTCTATTACCATAGATTCTAACACACTTGATGATAAGGTTCTTTTTAAGTCTGATGGAATGCCAACATACCATTTAGCAAATATTGTAGACGATCACCTTATGGAAATTAGTCATGTAATTCGAGGTGAAGAATGGTTGCCTTCTATGCCACTCCACGTTTTACTATACAATGCTTTTGAGTGGGAGACACCAAAGTTTGCTCACCTTCCTCTAATATTAAAGCCTGAAGGAAAAGGAAAGCTTAGTAAAAGAGACGGAGATAAATTAGGTTTTCCTGTATTTCCTTTGGAGTATACAAACGAAGAATCAGGTGAGGTTTCTCTTGGCTACAGAGAGAGTGGTTATTTTCCTGATGCTTTTATAAACATGCTTTCATTATTAGGATGGAATCCTGGAACAGAACAGGAACTTTTTGTATTAGAGGATCTAATAGTAGCTTTTGATCTTTCGAGGGTAAGTAAATCTGGTGCAAAATTTAGCCTAGATAAAACAAAGTGGTTTAATCAACAGTACCTTCAAAAAAAGACAAATGCACATTTAGCTCAACTATACCTAACCATATTAAAAAACAAAAAAAATACAGCCTCTACCATCAAAAGACTTCATAAAAACCGTAGTTTCACTAATAAAAGAGAGGGCTGTATTTGTAAAAGATTTTTGGAACTTAAGCAGCTACTTCTTTGAACGCCCTATAGAATACAATGAAAAGGCAGTTAAAAAACAATGGAAAGAAGACTCTGGTATCTTATTAAATGAATTAATAACAGTGTTTGTATCAATAAATGACTTTTCATCTGAATCAATTGAGAAGACCACAAAAGAATGGATTTCTTCAAAAGAAATCGGTTTTGGTAAAGTTATGCAGCCACTTAGGCTGGCTATTGTTGGCGAAATGAAAGGACCTCATTTATTTGATATCATTCACATGATTGGAAAAGAGGAGGCTATTTTACGTATGAAAATAATTATAAAAAAACTATCATGATTAAAAATATTCTTTTAATTACAATTCTTTTATTTTCAATCACAGCAGAAGCACAATACGGTTCTCGCTATGGGTCTCAATACAACAGAAGACAAAGTATGCAACCAAGACAGCCAAGGGCGGCGCAGCAATCTAGAGTTCCTAAGATTGATGTTGAAAAGGCTGTTGGTTTAGTTTTTTACGATACAGAAAAAATAAGTAAAAAAATAGGGGTTAAAAAGTCGTCTGATGCTTTTTTAAAAATAATTTCTATTTTTAATGTATTTAATAAAGAATTGAAGCAAATTAAAAGGATTAATACCTTTTTGTTTTCTGAAGGAAAATCGAAGATGGAGGCAGCTCAAAAAGAAACAATTAAAAGTAGAGATTACAGTGCGCTTCAAAAAGCAAATAAAGAAGTTACAGAGTCTTTTAAACCTATTATAAAGGTGATTGAGGATAAAGAAAAAAAACTAGATGCAACACTAAAAGAAATCTTAACAGAGAAACAACAAAAAAAGTGGATAAAATATAAAGAAACTCTCAAGAGAAAGTAGGTTTTTGTAACATTTTATATGTTTTGCGTCTTATTAATATAAACTTAAATCAGTGTCCATATATACTATTAACTTTTAAAAAAAAATTATGAGCTTATTTCTACCAATCTTTTTAGGATTAATTTTTATTCTAATTTACGGAGCTATATTTATTGTGAAACAACAAACAGCTGCTATTATTGAGACTTTTGGTCGATTTAGTAGTGTTAAACAGTCAGGGCTTCAAGTAAAAATACCTATCGTTCAAAGAATTTCGGGAAGGTTAAGTTTAAAAATTCAACAACTTGATGTTATCATTGAAACAAAAACTCTAGATAACGTTTTTGTGAAACTTAAAGTTTCTGTTCAGTTTAAGGTTATTAAAGATAAAGTAAGTGATGCTTTTTATAAATTAGATTACCCTCATGATCAGATAACATCTTATGTTTTTGATGTCGTTAGAGCTGAAGTTCCTAAAATGAAGTTAGACGATGTATTTGTAAAAAAAGATGACGTAGCTATTGCTGTAAAAGCAGAACTAAATGATGCAATGGTTGAATACGGATATGATATTATAAAAACACTGGTTACAGATATAGATCCTGACGCGCAAGTTAAAGCCGCTATGAATAGAATTAATGCTGCAGATAGGGAAAAAACAGCAGCACAATATGAAGGTGACGCTGCACGTATTTTAATTGTTGAAAAAGCAAAAGCAGAAGCCGAAAGTAAAAGACTTCAAGGTCAAGGAATCGCAGATCAAAGAAGAGAGATTGCTAGAGGTTTAGAAGAGTCTGTTGAAGTTTTAAATAAAGTAGGAATTAACTCTCAGGAGGCGTCAGCTTTAATTGTAGTAACTCAACATTATGACACGTTACAGTCTATTGGTCAAGAAACAAATAGTAATTTGATACTATTACCTAACTCTCCTCAAGCAGGAAGTCAAATGTTAAATGATATGGTTGCTAGTTTCACTGCTAGTAATCAAATCGGAGAAGCAATGAAAAACAACAAGAAAAAATTAGACAAATAAATGATAGTATCTACTACAAACAATATTGAAGGTAGACCCGTAAAAAACTATCTAGGAATTGTTACCGGTGAAACGATTATAGGTGCTAATATTTTAAAAGATTTTTTTGCAGGTATAAGAGATATTGTTGGAGGAAGATCTGGTTCTTATGAAAGGGTTCTTAGAGAAGCAAAAGACACTGCTTTAAAAGAGATGAAAGAAAATGCTACTAGATTAGGTGCAGATGCTGTATTAGGTATAGATTTAGATTATGAAACTGTTGGTAATAGAGGGGGAATGTTAATGGTAACAGCTTCTGGAACTGCAGTAAAGCTATAAAAAAACCTAAGTTATTCACTTAGGTTTTTTTATTTTATTTCTTATCTTCTATTTTTTCATCGTCCTTTTTATCGTCTTTTGAAGCTTTTTTAAACTCTTTAATACCACCTCCAATACCTTTCATTAATTCAGGTATTTTTTTTCCTCCAAATAAAAGTAATAATGCCCCAACAATAAGAGCCATGGAAAGAGGACTTGGCATTCCTAATAAAAAAATATTTAAAGTCATCATTTATTTAAATTTTGATATACAAATATACAAAAACGTTTCAATGAATTAATTCATTTGTTTTATAATTCCACCAGCCGTCTTTTTATTTTTTATAACCTCTGGCTTTCCTTTATATAAAACAGAGCCTCCAAAGCTAACTTTTGCGAATAAAGTTTCACCTGCATAAACCTCTGCTTTTGATCCTGTTCCTGCTTTTACAGTACTACTATTTGAAGTAAAGAGGTTGTATCCATGATACACTCCATATAAATCAAGCTCTACATCTTGGTTTTTTGATGTACCTGTAAGGTTTATAACACCACCTGTTGTTGATTTAACTTTTAGGTGTTTTGTTTTAATTTCTAACTTTATAGAGGCCCCCTCTTGAGCCTTTACCTCTAGGTGAGTTTGATGAATTCCTTTTCCTATTATTTTTGAACCTTCATTCCCATCTATAGTTTGAATCTCTTTATTATAAAATAACTTAACACTTACTTTATCTCCTGCTAATAACTCTGGAAAACGTAAACTAATTCTTAAAACACCCTCTGTGTTTTTAATTTTTATTTTATCTGACTTATATCCTGAAATTTCTAATTTATTTTCATCAGATTTATGGAGTTCAAGGCGTATTCCATTATATACTTTAATTTTATAAAAATCTTCTATTTTTTCTGTAGTGATTTTTTGAGAATATAAAGTGTTGCTTGTAATTAAAAGAAATATAATTATGACGTTTTTCATTTTTATTTACAATATATAAATTATTTCATTTTTATTTTTACTTATTTTAATAACTTTAAAAAAATAATTCTATTGCTCTATAAGCGTAAAATCTAAATGTTTTCTTTCTAAATCTGTGTGTTTTACTTTTACTGTAACAGAATCTCCTAGTTGATATATATGTTTAGTTGATTGACCAATGATTGCGAATTGTTTCTCATCGAAAATATAATAGTCGTTTTTTATATCTCTTATTCTTACCATACCCTCACATTTATTTGATGTTATTTCTACATAAATTCCCCATTCTGTGACACCAGATATTACACCAGAAAATTCTTCATCTTTATGATCTTGCATATATTTAACCTGCATATATTTAATAGACTGTCTTTCTGCTTTAGACGCTAATTCTTCTTGTTTAGAAGAATGTTTACACTTAGCTTCATAATCATCTTGATTTGGTGATTTTCCTCCTTCAAGGTAATGTTGTAATAAACGGTGTGTCATAACATCAGGATAACGACGAATCGGTGAGGTAAAATGAGAGTAATAATCAAAAGCTAGACCATAATGACCTATATTATTAGTAGTATAAACAGCCTTACTCATTGTTCTAATTGCTAAGGTCTCTATCATGTTAGATTCTGGTTTACCATGAACATCATTTAATAGTTTATTTAAACTTTCTGTTGTGCTCTCTCTAGTAAGAGTATTCATTTTATAACCAAAATTGGAAACTATATTTTGTAAAGCAGCTAATTTTTCTATATCTGGCTCGTCATGAACTCTATATATAAAGGTTTTATTTGTGGGTTTATTTTTTTCTTTACCTATAAATTCAGCAACTTTTCTATTTGCTAACAACATAAACTCTTCAATTAATTTGTTGGCAGCTTTTGATTCTTTAAAGAATACTCCTGTTGGATTTGCATTTTCATCTAAATTAAATTTTACCTCAACTCTATCAAAAGATATTGCTCCTTCTTTCATCCTTTGCTTTCTAAGAATTTTTGCTAACTCATTTAATTTTAATGTAGCTTCGACTATAGCATCAGAAACATGATAAGATTCATTTGTTATAGAAATATTTTCAGGAATAAAATTTGAATTAGTTTCTATAATAACTTGTGCTTCTTCGTAAGCGAATCGTTTATCTGAGTAAGTAACTGTTCTTCCAAACCATTCTTTTATAATTTGTGCCTTTTCATTTATCTCAAATACAGCTGAAAAAGTTAGTTTTTCTTCATTTGGTCTCAAAGAACAAGCACCATTTGATAAAATTTCTGGTAACATTGGAACAACTCTATCTACTAAATATACCGATGTTGCTCGACTATATGCCTCTTTATCTATAATAGTATTTGGTTGAACATAATGAGATACATCTGCAATATGAATACCTATTTCGTAATTTCCATTGGTTAACTTTGTAAAAGATAAAGCGTCATCAAAATCTTTAGCGTCTTTAGGATCAATCGTAAACGTTAAATCCTGCCTCATATCTCTTCTTTTAGATATCTCTTCTTTTGTAATTTCTAATGATAAGCTACTGGCATCTTTTTCAACTTCATTCTCAAATTTATAAGGTAAACCATATTCTAATAAAATAGAGTGTATTTCAGTATTATGATC
>Ga0102816_1000747_pt1 | contig 12134 bp, 8 predicted proteins | sample ColrivemetaGS545_FD_84509 | JGI IMG/M metagenome (GOLD analysis project Ga0102816, IMG submission 84509) | Estuarine microbial communities from the Columbia River estuary - Flood tide non-ETM metaG S.545 | ecosystem: Environmental > Aquatic > Marine > Intertidal zone > Estuary | place: USA...
CGGGATTACCATAGGGACAAACTGCGATAATCTCGTCACCGGGGGCAGCGATTAAAGTGCCTGCGCCTTTTAATAAAACCACAGCATTGTATTTTTCTTGCAGCTGTCGCAAGGCGGAAAATCGACCTGTCTGTACGTCCTGAACACTGATATTTAATAGGCGCGCTGCCTCAGCTGGATGGGGTGTCATAACCCAGCCACTGCCATTGGGCTGAGACACAACGCGACCCTCGGCAATAATATTCAGAGCATCAGCATCGACCACCATCGGCAGGCCCGTGGCAACGGCTTTCTGCAATAACTGTTCGGACCAGGGTGAGCGGCCCAGACCGGGGCCGACAATTAAAATTGAAGGTTTGTCCAGTAGCGGCTCTAACTCTTGCCCTGAGACAATCCCACTGACCATCACCTCCGGCTGGCGCGCTAACGCACCCGCAACATGGGCTGGGCGGGTAGCCATGCTGACTAGTCCAGAGCCGGTTCGCAGCGCCGCTTCGGCGGCCATCATTGCCGCACCACCAAAGCCGTGATCACCGCCGATTACCATGCTGTGACCAAACTGATTTTTGTAGGCATCCGAATCTCGTGTCGGCAGATTTTCAATCAACTCATGAAGATCCATCAGCTGGGCCGAAGGAGCAACCTGATGAAAGATATCTTCATCTACCTCTAGGGAGTGATAGATGACCTCGCCACAGAGGGCCGGACCACGACCACTAAACATGCCCTGCTTTGCGGCGACGAAGGTCACGGTAACATCAGCACTAATAGCAACCTCTGCTGCGGCACCGGAATCGGCATAAAGCCCTGAGGGCAGATCAATTGCCAAGACAGGTAAAGCGGCCTGATTGATCATCTCTATAGCGGCACCATAGGGCTCACGCATTGGCCCAGTAGCGCCTATGCCCAAAAGGGCGTCCACTACAACACCTTCGGAGAGATCTATGGCATCGTTAAAGGGCGCAAAAATAACCCCGGCGTTAACCGCATAGTCTCGAGCTAACGCCGCATCAGCGGACAATTTGCCTGGGGTCGACAACTCAACCACTCTTACGGCAAGGCTTTTTTCGGCGGCCAATGTGGCAACTATATAGCCATCGCCGGCATTATTGCCTGAGCCACAAAATACTGTGATCAGTGAGGCTGTGCCAAAGGCTTCGAGCAGTTCATTAAAGGCTGCGCGACCGGCACGTTTCATTAGTTTGATACTTTGGCTATTGGGCTTCGCGGCAGCGGCCGGCCCACCGGCCGAAGCCACAAGCTGTTCGGTGGCTAATTGATCTAATTTACGGACAGATTCAGCCTTGAATAAGGCGTCTTGAATAACAATGTGCGACATAACCACGAGTTCCCAGTAAGATTAGCGCGATTATATGTCAGATTAGCCCTGAAACCATGCCCGAAACCGATAAGCTCAATGATCTCGCGAAAAAAGTTAAAGCCTGGGGCTTAGAACTGGGTTTTCAGCAGGTGGCTATTTCTCAACCGGATCTTGGCGCGGCATCAAACAACCTTTTACACTGGCTGGATAAGGGCTATCAGGGATCCATGCAGTGGATGGGGGAACACGGCGAAAAGCGCTACACCCCGAATCAACTTGTAGAAAGGACGTTGCGGGTGATCTCTGTCCGTATGGATTATCTCACCGACAGCAATATGATCGCGGTCTTAAAAGATGACAATAAAGCTTATATATCAAGGTATGCGCTGGGTCGTGACTACCACAAACTGATTCGTAAACGGCTGGCTAAATTAGGCAACAAAATCGAATCCGAAATAGATTTTAATGGCCTCAACCATCTGAAGTTAACCCAGCGCCCTTTTGTGGACAGCGCCCCAGTGATGGAAAAACCCATCGCAGAACAGGCCGGACTCGGTTGGATTGGCAAAAACACGTTAGTTATTAATGATAAAGCCGGCTCTTGGTTTTTCCTTGGGGAGATCTATATTTCACTCGAGTTGCCGGTGGATAAGAGTGAACAAGCCAATAAGTGTGGCAATTGCCGTGCCTGTTTAAAAGTCTGTCCCACCAATGCCTTTCCCGAACCCTACGTGCTGGATGCGCGTAAATGCATTTCCTATCTGACCATCGAGAGCCAAGAGCCGATTCCGGAAGAGTTGCGTCCGCTGATGGGCAATCGAGTCTTTGGTTGCGATGACTGCCAGATTATCTGCCCCTGGAATCGCTACTCATCAAAAACGCAAGAGAGTGATTTTTCACCGCGGCACAATCTCGATAATTCGGATTTAGTTACACTGTTTGAATGGACTGAAGAAGAGTTCTTAAACAATACTGAAGGTTCGCCGATCCGCCGTATTGGTTATCAGCGCTGGCTGCGCAATCTGTCTGTAGGCCTGGGTAATGCGCCGACATCACAGCGGATTATCGACGCGCTAAAGCAAAGAATTGATCATCCCTCAGACCTGGTGCGTGAACATGTTGTCTGGGCTCTCAAACAGCAGCAAACCGGTGCTGGCGAGGTTAAGATTTTTACAGCTGAATAAACACTTCGCGATAGTATTCCAGCTCGCGGATCGAATCGTGAATATCATCCATCGCCAAGTGACTGCCACGCTTTTTAAAACCATTGGCGAGCTCCGGCTTCCAGCGCTGCACCAGTTCCTTGAGCGTACTGACATCCAAATTGCGATAGTGAAAAAAGCGTTGTAGATCGGTCATATAGTTAGCTAGAAAACGTCGATCCTGACAGATTGAGTTACCGCACATGGGCGAGCTACCCGCAGGTACCCATTGACGCAAAAACTCAATCGTGGCCAATTCCGCCTCGGCTTCAGTCACCAGACTCTGACGCACTCTTTCAGTGAGACCAGAACCGCCATGCTGCCGTGTATTCCACTCATCCATACCATCGAGCAATTCATCTGACTGATGCACTGCGATCATCGGGCCCTCGGCGAGAACATTGAGATCTTTGTCGGTGACCACCGTGGCAATTTCAATAATCCGGTCACGCTCAGGGCTCAATCCGGTCATTTCTAAATCAATCCAGATTAAATTCAGCGGGTCAGAGTTGGGATTGGTGGTTGCAGCGGTCATCTAAATCTTCCAAGTGGGGTTAGCAAAATGTTCCTCGAGGCGGATATGCTATATCCTTGCAGCCGATAACGCCAGACATGGCGCTCAACCCAAATCCGCGAGAGCATTAATGGCCAAACGCAATCTCAGTAAACAGCAAAAAGGTCGTATCCAATCGATTCAGGAGCGACGCCGTGAGCGGGCTATTGCGAAAAAATCGGTATCCGAGGATCAGCTTGATAATCTCACCCAGCTGGGTCCAGAGATACTCGGAACAGTAATCACTAACTTTGGCGCTCAGGTGGATATCGAAGGTCTCGAAGATCGCTTTAAGGGCAATATTTACCGCTGCCATTTACGCACCAACCTCGAACCCCTGGTAACGGGCGATCGAGTGGTTTGGCGCTATGCCGAACCAGTGGGTGTTGTCGTAGCTAGAGAACCTAGGGATTCAGAACTACTGCGCCCTGACCCCTATGGCAAGTTGCGCCCAGTGGCGGCTAATGTGGATCGAATCGCCATTGTCTTTGCCGCTAAGCCGACACCCTACAGCAATCTTATCGACCGCTATCTAATTGCCTCAGAAGCCCAAGGCATTCAGCCTGTATTGATCATTAATAAATTCGATATGCTCAGTGACAGTGATTTTCCAAAGGTTGAGCAGCTGTTAAAGGACTACCAAACTGTGGGCTACGAGGTGCTCTGTGTCTCGGCAGCCACTGGTCAGGGTATCGAGGAATTGAAAAACTATATGGCTGCGCATACCTCGGTGTTTGTCGGCCAGTCTGGCGTCGGCAAATCGTCGCTGATCAATGAACTGCAACCAGACGCTAATATCTTGGTTGGCGAACTCTCCGCGGGCAAAGACAAAGGCCAACATACCACCACCGCATCAAAACTCTTTCACCTTGAAAATGGCGGCCACCTAATTGATTCTCCCGGCATTCGAGAATTTGCTGTGACCAATTTAAGTGATGAGCAGATTATCGATGGTTTTATCGAGTTCAGACCTTTTCTCGGCTACTGCAAATTTAGAGACTGCAAACATTCAGTTGAGTTGGGTTGTGCTCTGCTTGCAGCTGCGGAAGAGGGAAAAATTCTGCCGATTAGATTGCTAAATTATCGCAATATACTTGCCAGTCAGGACGAGGAATAATGGCCGCTGATATTCCGCGCCTGTTGGAGCCGGCGCTTTTGCAATCGATACTTGAGTCAAATGCGGTCGACAATAATCTCATTGTTGTCGACCTCTGCAGCGATGCACTCTATCGCCAGAAGCATGTGCCAGGCGCTGTGCATCTGCAGCCCGGCGTCTTAATGGCTGGCACCGCACCCTACCCAGGCAAGCTCCCGACAATCGAACAGTTAACAAATATCATCCAGTATCTGGGTATAGATGCTGACAGCCACGTGGTAATTTATGACGATGAGGGTGGCGGCTGGGCCGGACGCTTCGCCTGGACACTGGATCTGCTCGGCTATCAAAATTGGTCCTATTTAAATGGCGGGATAGTCGCCTGGATAAGAGAAGGGTTTGCTACCGAGAGCCAAGCTAATCAGGCAACAGCCTCTAACACCTCGGTCAGCATAGCCAATCCAACAGTATGGGTTAGCACTGACGACATTATCAGCCAGTTGGGTAACTCAGATTTTGCCGTTTGGGATGCTCGTAGTCCCGGTGAGTACAGTGGCGATATGGTGCGCTCAGCACGGGGTGGGCATATTCCCGGTGCGATTAATATTGAGTGGACGGAACTGATGGATCGACAGCGCAATTTGCGCATTCGCGAAGATGCCGAAACACTCCTCAGCAACGCTGGTTTGGGTAGAGATAAGGCCATTGCCACTCACTGTCAGAGTCACCACCGCTCCGGCTTCACCTATATGGTGGCGCGTATTTTGGATTATAAACATATCAGTGCTTACGACGGCTCTTGGGCCGAATGGGGCAGTCTCGATCACACGCCCATTGAGCGCGGCGATTGAGCTTTTTATTTGAGACACCGATGGCGCGACCAAAGACCAAATTAACAATTAATTAAGAGTTTGACACTATGAATCACCAAGCAGAATTATTTGTTGCTCTGCAGCGACTACTTCCCCAGCACGCCCTCTCAAGACTGATTGCTCGAGCCGCGGAATCGAAGATGCCCTGGCTAAAAAACCTGCTTATCAAACGCGCTATTGCCGCCTTCGATATCAATATCAGTGAAGCCGCAAGTAGCGACCTGGATGATTATAAAAACTTTAATGACTTTTTTACTCGCGCCCTAAAAGATGGCGCACGCCCAATGGATCAAGACCCAAAAGCCCTGGTCTCGCCCGCCGACGGCGCAGTCAGTCAGGCTGGACCCATTACCCAGCATCGAATTATCCAAGCTAAGGGCAGCGACTACTCAGCCAGTCGCCTGCTCGGCGATTCCGAAGAGGCCAAGCTGTATCAGGACGGCGCTTTCACAACAATCTATCTGTCGCCGAAAGACTATCATCGTGTGCATATGCCTATTGCCGGCACACTCATCAGCACGCGCTATATTCCCGGCGATCTTTTTTCTGTCAATGATAAAACCGCTCAGGCTCTTCCCGGCCTATTTGCCCGCAACGAACGATTAGTCTGTCAGTTCGATTCGGAACTGGGGCAATTTGCACTGGTATTTGTCGGTGCCATGTTAGTGGCCGGTATAGAGACCGTATGGGGCGGATTTGAAACCCCTGGGCGCGGCGCGGTGCGCAACGCAGATTTCTCAGGCCGTGACCTAAGCTTTGATAAAGGTGAGGAAATAGGACGTTTTAAGTTTGGCTCAACCGTTATTTTGTTATTTCAACAGGACAAAGTTGACTGGCAGGATTCATTTATTCCTCAGGCCGCTGTTCAGATGGGAGAAAAGATCGCCAGTTACAAATAGGAAACTAGCCGAGTAAGCGATGTTTTAACGCAGCAAAAAAACCATCTCTAGGCTCTGACTGCCGCTGGCTTTGCGTCAACAGTCCGGTATTGGCAGACAGGGAAAAAGGCTTGGTGATAAGTAGGTTGAGCATTTTCTCATCGACACCGAGTTTTTCCGAGTCGATATCTTTCACTATGGCCAACTTACCCACATCATAGGCGCGGCGTGTGCCAAACTTTTGCAGCTGAGCACGGGCTCTATCTTCATTTTTAAGATCGACAAAAATATAGTTCTCAGGGTTAACCTTGCCCTCAACTGAGTCAAAAATCGCCAGTCTGGGTGACAACCGCGACTTGGGATTTTGCTCGATCACCATGCCCTGATCACCTGTGGTCAATTCCACTACTGTTCCAGCCGGATAGAGCCCGACGGACTGAATAAACTCAACGACCAAATCCTCGGCAAAAGCGCGGCCACGAAGTTCGTAGAGTCTGCCAGTAGCTTTTGACGGTGTCAGTACCGCCGCTACTTCACGGGGATTGCAGAGACGATCAAACTCAGAGGCGATACCGACAATCGCGGCCAAGAAGGGAATGCGCTGACCGCTGCATCCTTTTGGAAACCCACTGCCGTCAAATCGCTCACAGTGGAATTTAATAATATTCATAACACGGCGATTATCGAAGTCAGATTGCTTTAGCTTTTCTAGACTGGCGCTAACAAAGCCACGGTATTCTGCCTCTTCCACATCGTTGCGATCTGACTTGCGCAACAGAGTTCGATCCATTCCAGACTTGCCTATATCCTTTAACAGACAGGCGAGACAGAGGTCTTTTAGCTGATCTAATTCAAGCCCAATATGGCGAGCAAACTGAGTCGCCCAGAGACCGGAACGGACGCTGTGATCATGGGTATGCCGATCCTTGGCGCGCAACTGCAACAACCAGGTAAAGGCATCGGGACAGCGCACAACGCTGTCCACCATATCGTCCACTGACTGCTGTAGTTGGTGCAGATTAAACTGACCGCCCTTGGTGATTTGACGAGTTGCAACACTGAGGCAACCGACCAAATTATTCATCACTCTTCGCGCAGCGGGCATCTCTTTAGAGAGCTCGACGGTTTTTCGGTATATATCGGGTTTGATAACAAAGCTGCGCGGGGCGGCAAGCTGGCGATTATCCATTAAGCCGCGAACAATCGGATTGATGTCCTGAGCTTTGTTGCGTAGGTCATTGTTGAATTGCCGACTACCGGCAGCGGGACTTTTCAAATCCAGCGGTGAAATACCTTTGGCGATATCTATGTAAATGTAGTCACAGTAGGCTTTGACGCGGGACGCGTCGGCGGCGTTTTTAATCAGAAAACCCTGTATGGGGAATGGCGTCTCAGCCCATGGCTTGTCTAGCGCGGAAACAAACATTCCCACTTCAAGTTCATGAATAAAGACTTTAAGTTGCTGCAGTGACATACAGTTTTTAGATCTCTCTCAGCGCTATTGATGCAAAACCGAACCGTATCGAAATGTAACGCTTCTACTAGAGTAAAAGCGTGCGCCGGTGCGGTTTTAGTAAATATAGACTAAGAAGAGCTAGGGTAAATCAGTACTTTGCGGAAAACTTGTGAACGGCATCAATAAACACTTTCACATGGTCTGGGTTTATATCTGGTGTAATTCCATGACCAAGGTTAAAGATGTGCCCGGAACCAGCACCAAACCCCTTGAGAATAGACTCAACCTGAGATTCGATTACCGCGGGATCAGCTCGTAGCACTGCTGGATCCATATTACCTTGCAGAGCAACTCTGTCGCCAACGCGGCCCTTGGCAGCGGCAATATCGGTACTCCAATCCAGACCCAGTGCGTGACAACCGGTGTCGGCCATCTTTTCAAGCCACAGCCCACCGCCCTTGGTGAATAAAATAACCGGCACATCGCGACCGTCGTGGTGACTGATTAAGCCATCGACAATTTTCTGCATATAGGCCAGAGAGAACTCTGCGTAAGCGGCATGGCTCAGCGCGCCACCCCAGGTATCAAATATCTGGACTACCTGCGCTCCGGCACGGATCTGAGCATTGAGGTAATCAATGACCGACAGGGATAACTTTTCCAGCAGCTGATGCATTAATTCGGGCTGCGTATAGAGCATGGTTTTAGCGCGAGCAAAGTCACGGCTGCTCTGACCTTCAACCATGTAAGTGGCCAATGTCCAAGGACTGCCGGAAAAGCCGATCAGCGGCACACGACCATTGAGTTCGCGGCGAATCATGGTCACTGCGTCGGTGACGTAGGCAAGATCACTGGCGGTATCGATCACTTCAAGAGCGTCAATATCTGCCTCAGTTCTGACTGGTTTGCGAAACTTAGGACCCTCTCCCGTTTCAAAATAGAGGCCCAATCCCATGGCATCAGGGATGGTCAAAATATCCGAGAACAGAATTGCCGCATCCATCTCATAGCGCTCTAGAGGCTGCAGCGTCACTTCACAGGCAAGCTCAGTGTTCTTGCACAGACTCATAAAGTCGCCGGCCTGAGCTCTAACGGCCCGGTACTCGGGCAGGTAACGGCCGGCTTGACGCATCATCCACACAGGCGTGCGGTCGACAGGCTGGCGCATCAGCGCCTTGAGAAATCGGTCGTTCTTTAATTCAGACATTCAATTTCCAAAATAATAAAAGTTAGTGCAATAAAGTTAGCGGCAATATAGTCGATGCTGCGGATTAAACGTCGAGATAATCCAAAATGCCTTTGGCGGCCTCGCGACCTTCCCAGACGGCGGTAACCACCAGATCAGAACCACGCACCATATCACCACCGGCAAATATCTTCGGGTTAGTGGTCTGGAAGGGGAATGTCTGCTCTTCAGCGGCCATTACTGCACCCCAGTCAGAGGTATTTACTTCAATGCCAGTGAGCCAGGCTGGCGGACTTGGCTTAAAACCAAAGGCAACTAGCACTGCATCAGCGGGTAAAATTTCTTCACTGCCCGGAATCACTTCTGGACGGCGGCGGCCATTTTGATCTGGAGCGCCAAGGGATGTGGAAACCACTTTAACCCCTTCAACACGGCCCTCGGCATCGGCCATAAGCTCTACCGGCTGCATATTAAATTTAAACACTACGCCTTCTTCGCGAGCATTTTGAACTTCCTTGCGCGAACCCGGCATATTTTCTTCATCGCGACGGTAGGCACAGGTGACGCTGGTCGCGCCCTGACGGATCGAGGTGCGGTTACAGTCCATAGCTGTATCACCACCACCCAGTACCACTACACGCTTGCCCTTAAGGCCTATAAAGTCGTCCTTGGATTTTTCAAAGCCGAGATTGCGGTTAACGTTGGAGACTAAGAACGACAGCGCTTCGTGAACGTTCTCAAGGTCTTCACCGGGAAATCCGCCTTTCATGGTGGTGTAGGTACCCATGCCCATAAACACTGCATCGTATTCACTGAGCAGTTCTTCGACCATGATGTCTTTGCCGATTTCGATATTTAAACGAAATTCAACACCCATGCCTTCAAGGATTTCGCGCCGAGTGCGGATTACTGACTTCTCTAATTTAAATTCCGGGATACCAAAGGTTAGCAGTCCGCCAATTTCTGGGTAGCGGTCAAAGACTACTGGCTTGACACCATTTCGAATCAGAATATCAGCGCAGCCAATTCCTGCAGGTCCAGCGCCGATAACAGCAACTTTTTTATCGGTCCACACCACGTCCGACATATCCGGACGCCAGCCCATGGCAAAGGCCGTATCGGTAATATACTTTTCTACGGAGCCAATAGTCACAGCGCCAAAACCATCGTTCAGGGTACAGGCACCCTCACAGAGACGATCCTGCGGGCAGACGCGACCACAGACTTCCGGCAGTGAGTTAGTCTGATGACTGAGCTCAGCAGCTTCGATCAAGTTGCCTTCCGAAACCAGCTGTAACCAGTTGGGAATATAGTTGTGAACCGGGCATTTCCACTCACAATAGGGGTTGCCGCAGGACAGACAACGGTGGGACTGATCTGCAGCACCCTCAGCATTGAACGGATCATAAATTTCAACAAACTCGCCCACGCGACGTTTCATATCGCGCTTTGGCGGATCGACACGCTGGATGTCGAGAAACTGAAATTGGTTATCTAATCTTTGGGTCATAAGTTTTATCTCTATTCTCTAATCAACGCTATTGCGGGTTGTCATGGGCCTGAGCTAAAAGGCTGTTCAGGGATGCCGCTTTTGGCTTTACCAACCAAAACTTTGATGCGTAATCAGAAAAATTACTAATCAGCTCTTGTCCCCACGCGCTACCAGTCTCTGCGACATGCTCGCGGATCATATTTTTAAGGAATACTCGATGGGATTCAGTGGCCTCAGCTGTAATACGCTGAATATCCACCAGCTCCATATTGTAGCGATCGACAAACTCACGCTCCATATCCAGAACATAGGCAAAGCCACCGGTCATACCAGCGCCAAAGTTGTAACCTGCGGCACCCAGCACGGCCACTATGCCGCCAGTCATATATTCACAACAGTGATCGCCTGCACCCTCGACTACGGCTGTGGCACCTGAGTTGCGCACCGCAAAGCGCTCGCCGACCGTACCTGCAGCATGCAGACGACCCCCGGTGGCGCCGTAGAGGCAGGTGTTGCCCATAATCGGCGTGTCGTTGGAATCAAAGCGACTATCGCTGGGTGGACGCAAGATAATCTTGCCACTAGCCATGCCCTTGCCAACATAGTCATTGGCATCGCCTTCCAGATACAGCTCTAAGCCTCCGGCATTCCAGACACCGAGAGACTGTCCGGCAACACCTTTTAAGTTCAACCGAATCGGCGCGGCTGACATGCCAGTGTTGCCATAGCGTTTAGCTATTTCACCAGACAATCGAGCACCGATGGAGCGGTCACAGTTATTGACGGTAAAGTCGAAGCTACCGCCACTCTGAGACTCAATACACGGAAGTGCTTGCTCAACCATTTCTTCTGCCAATAAACCCTGATCTAGTGGGTTATTTTTCGGCTCTGAACAGGTCTGAGGTTTGCCATCTAACTCAGGTCGCACTTCGAGCAGTGGTGAAAGTTCCAAATGCTGCTGCTTACTGGTATCACCTGGCAGCGTTTCCAACAGATCAACGCGACCGATCAGCTGCTCCAGAGAGCTGACACCCAACACGGCGAGCCACTCACGGGTTTCCATGGCAATAAACTTAAAGAAGTTAGACGCCATGGCCACGGTACCGCGATAGTGGTCATTGCGCAGACGCTCATCCTGAGTCGCTACGCCAGTGGCGCAGTTGTTCAGGTGGCAGATACGCAGATACTTGCAGCCCAGTGCAACCATGGGTCCGGTACCAAAGCCAAAGCTCTCAGCACCCAAAATGGCCGCTTTAATCACATCCAAACCGGTTTTCAAACCACCATCAGTCTGCACCCGAACCTTGCTGCGCAGATCATTGGCGCGAAGCGTCTGATGGGTTTCAGTCAGACCTAGCTCCCAAGGTGATCCAGCGTAGCGTATCGAGCTCAAAGGACTCGCAGCAGTACCGCCATCGTAGCCAGAAATCGTAATCAGATCAGCGTAGGCCTTGGCCACACCCGCGGCAATAGTGCCAACTCCCGGACGTGATACTAGTTTCACTGAGACCAGTGCACTTGGGTTGACCTGCTTTAAGTCAAAGATCAGCTGAGCGAGATCTTCGATGGAATAAATATCATGGTGCGGCGGTGGTGATATCAATGTCACGCCAGGCACGGAGAAGCGCAGTCGAGCAATTAGCTCGTTGACCTTACCACCGGGCAACTGGCCGCCTTCGCCAGGCTTAGCACCCTGAGCCACTTTAATCTGCAGAACTTCAGCACTGGAGAGATAGGCCGGCGTAACACCAAATCGACCGGAGGCGATCTGCTTAATTTTCGATGACTTAATAGTGCCATAACGCGCGGGATCTTCACCGCCTTCACCGGAGTTAGAGCGCCCACCGAGCGTGTTCATGGCTTCTGCAAGAGACTCGTGGGCCTCCGGCGAAAGTGCACCGAGAGACATTCCGGCAGAATCAAAGCGCTTGACGATATCCGCCACTGGCTCAACCGATTCAATATCTATCGGCGTGCAGTTTGTATTCAACTTCAATAAATCACGAAGCGACGAGACCGGACGGTTATTCACCAGACCTGCATATTCAGTGAAGGCTTTGTAATCACCGTTCTGAACA
>Ga0102816_1000749_pt1 | contig 12112 bp, 25 predicted proteins | sample ColrivemetaGS545_FD_84509 | JGI IMG/M metagenome (GOLD analysis project Ga0102816, IMG submission 84509) | Estuarine microbial communities from the Columbia River estuary - Flood tide non-ETM metaG S.545 | ecosystem: Environmental > Aquatic > Marine > Intertidal zone > Estuary | place: USA...
CAACAAGATCAAAAATATGATGTCAAGAATACATAAGTTTAAGCAATTAAATGGCAATACTTTTGTTATGAATTTTGGTGATTCAAAAATACTAACAACAGAAATGATAGAGCAAGTGTATGATTGTAAGTTAATCTACACTGACTTGTCAAATAACACTAATGATAATATAAATGTAAAACAAAAAAAGCTATGAGAGATTTAGAACAAGAAAATATGGACTGGAGACAGAGACGTATAGAACTAGTAAATTTATTCGCTAAAAGAATGTTTATCGAGTATAATATTAAAGAAATGACTACTGAAAGACAGAAGAAAAACGGTACAAGACAATTTGTATTACCTAATGGTGATCAGCTAGCGTCTTATACAACAGGTTATGTCAGAAGATGTAACTCAAGCGATAGAATATACCAATTAAACAAAGTATTTAAACGCGAAGAAAGATGGACAGTCATACAAGATGGTAAGTTAAAATCACTTAAAGCTACGTGTTATGCTAGAGAATTAATACATGATCCACTTGCAAGACTAATGTATATAGTAGAATTTTGCAAAAGAAATTATAATATGAGAAATATAACAATGTATTCATTATGAGCAAACAAGATAAACTATTTAGTTCTTTAATAAAAATGATATTAATCTATTTAATACTTATAATATGAATTGGTATGACTATAACAACTGGGACGAGCATTTACCTACAAAATGTGAAGAATGTGGTAATGCTTTAGACACAAATGGATATTGTAACTCACAAGTATGTTTTGAAGTAGATATGATGTAATTACTACACAGACTAATTTAAAATTACTATAGATAATATATGTGTAACAAAAAAATATAATATGTACTGTAAATGTAAACCAAATACTAAAGTACCAGAAGGCAGATTAGCCTTAGGTTATAAGACATGTGTAGATTGTTCAACAACAGAAACATATTCTTATATACCAATAATAAATCATAAGACAGGCAACACAATACAAATTGTAAGCCAGTCACTCTCCGCTAAGGTGCATAGATCGTGGCGGAGAAAGTAACTAGACGAGTAGCTTAATTAGGTTAACCGCGGCGTAAGCAAAGGTGACACATAAGTGAATTGCTAGTATGCCTGAACCCGAGCACTGGTAGCAAGATATATGACGCTACAAAGAGGACGGAAGGCTGAATAACTAGGTCAGGTTAGAGACGCAAGACATAAGCTTCGCGACTCAGGCTACCGACGGGTATGAGGTTCGATTCCTCACTAGTTACAAAATACCGGTCTAACAGTAAATCGACGTCTTGGCTTCAAGCTTGTATCAGTTGTACAAAGCCAGTCGTAGTGACAACCGGTAACTTATTGCGCTGTAGAGCAGATGGTCAGCTCGCTAGGCTCATAACCTAGAGGTCGGAGGTTCGAATCCTCCTGGCGCACCTAACTTTAAACTATATAAATATGCCTTATTTTAAATTCAATGATTTTTGTGGTGCAGTACGTAACACATCAACAAGAACAACAACTTCATATATTGAAGACAGAGTACAACAAAGAAAAGACGGGTTCAGTAGTAGAACAACTTCAAAAGTTAAACCAAATAAATTTATATAAATATGAAGCTTAAAGATCTTGTTGAAACACTTAGTGAATACACAGAAAAAGATGTGGTTGTAGAAGTAGAACAGCCAAACCCTTTTCAATTAGTAATAACTTTAAATAGATAAACATGTACAGTAATTGTTGTGGTGCAGAACCTAGTTATTTAAACGATAGCTTGTGTGGTGAATGTCTTGAACATGCAGAGTTTAATGACTACACGGACGAAACAAATTAACCAATAGATAATATAAATGTAAAAAAAAATATAAATTATGGAAAGATTAACATTATGGCAACGATTAAAACCAAAACACAAAACAGAAATAGCTTTCGAATATCGAGGTAGAAGCTTTGCTCACGATCGTATTAAAATAGAATTACAATCAGAGTTCTTTTTTACTGAAGTTAGATACGGTATAGCTTTCGATATATTGTGTGCTTGTAACAAAGATTTTTTAGGAGATATGTTTAACGATAAAATATTTAAAAATGAAAACTAATAATAAAGTAATAACAAACGAGTTAATTAATGAAAAATTAGAAGCTATAGGCTTTGGTGATGAACAGGCTAGTGATGAAGATCTAGCTAGAGAATCAGTACTAAAGCATTTTAATATAGAGTTTACAGATAGCTTTAACAGTAATGCAGACTTTTATATATACGAAGAGTCAACAGCTGATGGCTACTCAGTATTTGTAGCTACTCATGACCAAAATTCTGTAAACATAAGCGAAAACGTATACTACTATGACAGCGATCTAGGTGATGCGCTTGAAGAATTTATTAAATATTCTAACGGCGATGAAGAAGATCCTGAAATTATATACGTAGATGATCTTCATCAACAGTTTATTGACGATGCTATTGTACAATTATTCGAGTACTTAGCTGAAAGATTCGAAGAAGATATTATTGATGAATTAGAAAGTAAAGGTTATAAACAACAAGAAATAAAAATAGAATTATGAGAAGATTTAATAGACACAGACAAAACCTATGTGTAATACATTGGAACGGAGCAGATTACGTAATGAGTTATACAACTCGTGTAGCTAAAATAGATTACAGTAATAAAACACTTGATCAACTAGGTTGGTGGAGTGTAACAACTCAAAGACATATTAATTATGCTGCAGACCAACTAGGTCTTACGCTTAATAGAAATGGTCATTAAAAGAAAAATTGACTATGAACGTATAATAGTATGGTTTATATATATACTAATAGCATCCACATGCATAGTCTTAAAAATATTAGAAATAAATGGAGTAAGATGGATAATATAAAACTAGAAAAAATATTTAAAGAAAATAAAAATGATATTCAAAGATTTATAAACTCAAAAGTTTATGATACGCATTTAGCTAAAGACTTATCACAAGATACTTTTATTAAATTAATAAAAACTTTAAGAAAAGAAAACTATAATGAAGAGGGTAAATTTTTATCTTATGCTTTTGCAGTAGCTCATAACGTTGTTAGAGATTACTACAGAAAAAAGAAACCAGTAATGATTAGATCAGATAACTTTAAAGTTTTTTCTACATTAGAAAGCAAACAATTAAATAAAGAAGAAGAGATAATTAAAAATCAAATAATAGATTTAGTTAAAGATTGTATTGAAGAACTTCCTTCTAATTTAAAAACAGTTGTTAAGTTAAGAATATATAGTAAATTAACTTTTAGACAAATAGCTGAACAAACTAATTCTAGTACAAATACAGTTTTAGGTAGATTCAGATATGGATTAAATCATTTAAAAAACTCACACAGATTAAAACAAATAACAGATAGATAAATATAATATGACAGAAAAACAAATGAATAAATTAGCAGATCTTATTGTAGATAAGATAATTGCTCAACAACAAATTGCAGATGATCAGTTTAAAGCAGACTTAGAAGATCTAGCTAATTCAAATCCTGATATGATTGTTGGTACTAAATCACAAACCGAATTAGTGTATGAAGAGTTAGATAACTTAAGAGCAGATCTTAAAATAGCAGAAGAAGCAGAGGATTACGCATATGCCTCAGCCTTGTTAATTAAAATAGAAAAATATAAAAAGAAATATAAACTATAACTATGCTATACACACTTGCGTGTGTATGTATATATAAAGATAAAACTATGAATATATTTTATTTAGATTCTGACCCTGTAAAAGCTGCACAGATACAATACAATAAGCATGTGGTTAAAATGATCTTAGAATCAGCCCAGATGCTTTGTACTGCGCATCATCATTATGGTTCCGGTGACAATGTTCCTTATAAAAAAGCACATTACAACCACCCATCAACTATATGGTGTAGACAAAACAGTAAACAATACTATTGGTTGTTTCATCATATGTTAGCGTTAGGAGCAGAGTATACTAAAAGATACGGCAAAAAACATATGTCAATAGACAAATGCTTTGGTCCGTTATCTTTTTTACCTCCTAATATACCTACAGATGAAGAATTTACAGAGCCTCCACAATGTATGCCTGATCAATACAAAGTTCCAGGTTGTAGTATAACAGCATATTGGAATTATTACGAACAAGAAAAGCACATAGTTGCTTCAAAAGACGAACCATTAATATTTAGACCAGATGAGAAGAAAATTATACAAACATTTAGTTGATACAGATGTTTTCAACACCAGAACAAAAATTAGAAATTTTACAAAATCAAATAAACCAAAAAAAAAGGCTGACAAAAGCCTATTATAATATAATAATAAAAAGCTAATGTCATTATTAGAACGTAATACAAAGTATTTAATAAGCAAGCAAGTAGTATGGCGTCAAAATCCATGGAGCGACATACCTACAAAAAATTATGAGTGGGGTTGGTATTATGAAAATGGTACGCATCAATGTTATTCTTTATTTGCATCTAAAGCTAAAATAAATACATTTAAATCTTTAAAATGGCACATGTATGTTTTATGGTACTTAAACCCTCAATTAAATCCAAGTGACTTTGAAATGATAGTTAAACATATTTGTGATATTAAAAAAGGGTTTATTACATTTAAAGTTTCTAACCACATAAGACAAAGCATGATATTAGATGTTAGTTTACAAGACTTAGAAAGACCACCACCAAATAGATTACGTAAAGTAATTTTTAGAGATTTCTGCGGATTAAACAGATCACAAAAAATGTCTATTGTTGGTCAACTTGTAGGAAGATCTAAAAAAATCAATGCTGATGACGTATATCAATGCATGATAGATTTAAATGATCTTGGTGAAAAAATAACGTGGTCTAAGATTGCAAAGTCTTTAGATTGCTCAGAAAGAACAATAATTAGAAATATAAATAATGAACTTAAAAAAGAAAAAATACTACTTAACAAACAATTATGAAAAAATATAATATAAGCAACTACGTAAGGTATAAAGAAGATATAAAAAAATCAATGCCTGTAGAAAAATTTTATGATTACTATACTAGAGACGAAATGGTTATTAAGTTTTTACCATTAGTAGAAAACATGGCTAGAAAATTTGCAACAAGTCAACAAGCATCTGGGGTATTGAGTATACTAGATCTACTTCAAGTTGGAGGTGAGGCATTAACTAAAGCTGTTGATAAACTTGATTGGGAATTATTAATTGATTCAGAAGATATTGAAAAAACATTAAAATCGTTTTTTTCTAAAAGAATAAAAGGCGCTATTAGAAGACGAATTGATATGATGAGAGGAGATATGAGAATACCAGAGTATAAATTAAACGAAATAAGATCTAACCCAAAAGATAAAAAAATGGTAGCTATGTTTTTTAACTCTATGTTTTTAAGTATAGACGCTAATTTTTCAACAAGTGATGATGAAGAAAATATAATGCATCAGATACAAGATAAGTCTGAACCTTATAATATACAGTTATTAAATTTATATTTAATAGGTTTAATGAAAACACATTTAACTGAAGGTTCTAAAGAATATGATACACTTAGATTAAGCTATGGTTTAGACTGTGAAAAACATACAGCAAAAGAAATAGCAGCTTTATTAAATATAGAAGGTGTTAGTGATTATGTTCGTGTATCTGAAATAAAAAAACAAGCTGTACAGAAATTAATAGACAGCGTTGATCACTCGCAAGTGATTGATTATCTGTAGTTTAAAACAACACGGAATAAAATAAAATCGTAAATGATAATAATAACATGTAATAATAATAATAAGCAATTTAAATAAGAACGAATGAACATAAACGAAAAATTAGCGACAATCCAAACAAAGTTTAAATCGAAACAAAGAAGATTTAATTCTTTCGGCAAGTACAACTTCAGATCAGCCGAAGACATTCTCGAAGCAACAAAACCCTTTCTATTAGAGTTAGGAGTTACAGTAACAATCAACGAAAGACTTGATGAAGTAGTAGGTTTACCTATTATGACATCAACAGCTACCATTACAGATGGTGAGTCTTTAATAGAAGCTACGTCTGTAGTTGGTGTAGACTTAAATCAAAAAGGTATGAATACGCCACAGCAGTTTGGCTCAGCATCTTCGTATGCTAAAAAATATGCATTAGGTAATTTATTCTTAATTGATGACACTGCTGATAGCGATGCTACTAATAATCACGGTAAAGCATCTGTTAAAAAACAACCTAAAAATACTTTAACGTCAACTAAAGATCCTGCGTATAAAAAAGCAATAGACTATATTAAGTCAGGTGGCAAAATAGAAACCATCAAAGGCAAATATAATATTTCTAAAGAAATAGAAGATGAATTAGTATTAACAGCAAACACATTATAAATGAAAAACAACAAAGCGGCTTTAAAAAAGCTAGAAGATGATAAACATTACTATGGTGATTTTGGTAAACAATATTTAAGCAATTCAGACATAGGTAAGTTATTAACAAACCCTCTAAGTCTTAGAGACGAGCAAAAACAAATACCAGCTTTTTTAGTTGGTGGTTATTTTCACACAGCTATATTAGAGCCTGATAAACTTAAAAAGTTTAAAATAATAGAGGCTAGTACTAGAAACACTAAAGTGTATAAAGAAATATCTGGAGGTGAAATGTGTTTGTTACAGTCAGAAGTAGACCAATTAGAATTAATGATAGATAAGATGATGAGTAATCAAGCTTGTGTAGATTTAATTAGAGGTATTAACGTAGACTATGAGGTTCCTGGTATAACTGAGCTTGAAAGTCAATTATGGAAGGGTAAAGCAGATATTGTAAACCATGACGAAAAGCTTATTATTGATTTAAAGACAACAGCTGATTTACAGAAATTTAGATATTCAGCTTCTAAATATAATTACGATAGTCAAGCTTACATTTATCAAAAATTATTTGGCTATGAATTAATATTTATAGCTATAGACAAGGCTAATCACCAAATAGGTATATTTGATTGCTCGCCTGAATTTTTAGCTCGAGGAGCTGATAAAGTACAAAGAGCAGTAGAACAATACAAATTATTTTATGAATCAGAGGATTTTGATCCTCAACAATATTTTATTAATCAAACATTATAATTATGGCAAGTATTATTAAAGCAAGTATCAATTTAAATGAAGTACCAAAAGATAAGATAATCATTGGTAAAAAAGGTAAATATCTACCTATAACTATTACATTAAACGACGAGCTAGATCAGTTTGGAAACCAAGGTCCTGTTATTGTAGATCAGTCTAAAGAAGAGCGAGAAGCTAAAACACAAAAGACTTATTTAGGAAATGTAAAAGTGGTATGGACTAATGGTGAAAATGTAGCAGCGGCTCCACGTGATGGTCAACCTCAACAAGCTGCGCCTGTTAAAACAGTTGATGATGATTTACCGTTTTAATATGCGGTAACAAAGTAACTATGCTATACACACCTGCGTGTGTATGCATGTAATATTAATTCTAATTAAATTAAATGCAGACAACAGAGATCAATGGATTTTTGATTGACGAATTCAATCAACATAAGCTTGAAGAGGGAAAAAAGCAAGGTACATGCCCGCTTTGTTCTCACGATAGAAAACCCAAGAATCAAAAGGCAAAATGCGCGTCTTATGATTGGGAACGGGGTCTCGGTACTTGTCACAACTGTAATACATCATTTCAATTACATACTTATCAGCGTAAAGGCGCTAGTGAAAAAGAATATGTTAGACCAACGCTACAAGTTAATGTTGATCAGCCTGAGTTTTTAAGTGATAAAGTAATTGATTGGTTTAAAACAAGAGGCATAGGAACTCAGACACTTTTTGACTTAGAGATCAGCGAAGGTGATGAGTATATGCCACAAACCGGTAAGTCCGAGAACACAATAAAGTTCAATTATTTCATGGGCGATCAACTTATTAACGTTAAGTATCGCGATGGTAGAAAGAACTTTAAATTATATAAGGGTGCTGAAAAAGTATTCTATAATATAAATAGTATAGTAGGTTATGACACTTGTGTTATAACAGAAGGTGAAATGGATGTATTAGCTTTTCACGAAGCTGGTATACCAAATGCTATATCAGTTCCTAACGGAGCCACATTAAATAGCAATAATCTTGATTACTTAGATAATTGTATAGATTACTTTGAAGATAAAGAAAAAATAATATTAGCAGTTGACTCAGATGAAGCAGGTCAAGCATTACAATCAGAATTAGTCCGTAGACTTGGAGCTGAAGTTTGTTACCTAGCGTCATTTGATGATTGTAAAGACGCTAATGAATATCTACAAAAATATGGCAAAGAAAAATTACAAGAGCGTATTACAAAAGCAAGACCAGTACCACTTGAAAACGTTACAACATTTAAAGATATTGAAGACGAGGTCACAGATTTTGTGCGCAATGGTTTTAAGAAAGGATATCAAATTGGCTTGGAAAACTTTGATGATATTTTTTCTACATATACCGGCCAGTTTATTACTGTTACTGGGATACCTAGTAGTGGTAAGTCTGATTTTGTTGACCAGATGGTTGTAGGTTACAATCGTAACTATGGTTGGAAAACAGCATTTGCATCACCAGAGAATGCACCGACCTATTTACACGCTCACAAATTGATGCGTAAAACATGGGAAGGCATGCCAACAGCTGCTGATATACATAGTGATAAATGGAATAAAATAGCCGATCATTGTAATGCTAATTACTTTCATATTGATATGGAGCGTTATACATTAGAATCCGTTTTACGTAAAGGAGCTGAATTAGTTAAACGTAAAGGTATTAAATGCTTAGTTATAGATCCATTTAATAAAATAAGAGATGTTGATTGTAAAACAGAAGACATTAATCGTTACACAATGGAGTACTTAACTAAGATTGAAGTTTTTGCTAAAAAGTTTGATGTACTAGTATTTGTAGTTGCTCACCCAACTAAAATGTATAAAGACAAAGATGGTAAAATGGAAGAACCTACTATGTATAACATAAAAGGTGGTGGCGAATGGTATGATGCTAGTTATCACGGTATATTAGTTCACAGAAACTATGAAGAAAAAACCGTTAAAGCAAAAATACTAAAAGTTAAGTTTCAAAACCTAGGAGAAAACGGCGCTGAGTGTCATTTTAAATGGGAACACAAGTCTGGTTGTTTTATTCCTCATGAACCTATATCAAATAATGAACCCATGCCATGGGAGTAAAAAAGAAATCAGTAGGATACCAATTTAATCCTGATGAGTTCAAGGCATATCACTGGTGTATAAACAATGGAATTTATATATCACCTTTTTGTAAAGAAAACTTTACATTTTGGCATATAGACATAGAAATAAATAAAAAAATAAATAGATCACCTCAGGTTTTTAATCCAAGAGAACTATGGGAAACAATATTTAAATATTATAAATATTATTATGACAAGTATAACAAAAACAAAATTTAAAAATGCTAATGAGGCTTATGAATATCTTTTAGACGCGGCTATAGTTAAAGGTGTTAAATTTGATGACACTGTTGCTATGTTTAATATAGGTTTTTATATTGAAGATCCTCAAGACAATCACATAACAAATAAACAACGCAAATGGAGCTTAGAATATGCAGAGGCAGAATGGCAATGGTATTTATCTGGTGATCCTAATATTAAAAAGCTTGGTGAATTATATGGTAAAATACCACCTATATGGGAGCGAATGGCTGATAAGTATGGTAATGTTAATTCAAACTATGGTTATCAATGGAAACGTAAAGCTCAGATAGATTATGTTTGCAATAAACTTAAAGAAAACAATAATACTAGACATGCAGCTATAAGTATATATGATGCAAAAGAATACGATAAATATAGTAAAGACACACCATGTACATATGCTGTTCAATTTACAATCATAAATAAACAATTATGTATGTCTGTTTATATGCGTTCTAATGACATCTGGTACGGTTTCTGTAATGATCAATATCAATTTTCATCATTACAAAAAATGATTGCAGACAGACTGTCTATTGACACAGGTTGGTATTATCACCACGCACATAACATGCATTTGTATAACAATAAACTTTAAAAAATATGTATTATTTATATCACATACCAGGTAAAAAAATAGGAGTTACACGTAATCTTAATACTAGAGTAACCCTTATACAAGGATATAAGGAGAATGAATATGAGGTTCTTGAACAGTCAGAAGATATAGATTATATATCAGACCGTGAAATAGAACTTCAAAAGTCTTACGGCTATAAACAAGATCTTCATAAATATAATAAATTAAAACCAATATTAAATCAAATGAAAATAAACGCAACAGAACAAACATCAACATTTGACTGCCCAGTGAATAAACTAAAAGGACGTCTTATGGATAATATAGGTATAACTTGGGAAACAACACATGGCAAATTCCATATAGGTAGGGATCACATAAATTGGATAATGGCAAATGTAAAAACATCTATGTTTGATAATGAAAGATGCTTTATATATAATAAAGCTTTTTACGAATCTTTTTTTAATCCTGAACATACTCCTTGTTCTGATCCAGAAATATCAAGGTTTAATTTAATAAGAGATTGGGCTAAACAAAGAGGTATAGTAGACAAAGGAAACTCACATACTCAATACGTTAAGTTAATGGAAGAAGCTGGGGAATTAGCAGAGGCTTTATTAAAAAAAGACAGAAAAGAAATATATGATGCTATTGGAGATATGATAGTTGTTTTAACAAATTTAGCAACTTTAGAAGATATGAAAGTAGAAGATTGTATTGACTATGCTTATAATGAAATAGCTAAAAGAAAAGGTAAAATGATTAATGGAACTTTTGTAAAAAACACGTTATAATGAAAATAAAAACAGAAGATAAAATAGTTCAACAAGTATTAAGAAAAATGGACGAACGTAGTTTAATAGGCCAAAAAAAATATGGTGCAACTATGATGAAAGAAATAGAAGGTAGAGAAAAAGATCTTGATACTTTTTTAATTGATGTACAAGAAGAATTAATGGATGCTTTGTTATATATTGAAGCAGCTAGAAGATGTTTAACTGATGAAATAGAAGAATCTATGATAAATAGAATTAATGTAATCGGTCAAAACGGTAACACAGGAGAACATTATGAAAAAATTTTTTAAAAAGAAAAGCAGCAAAAGAGGTCCTGTAAGAGCAAAAAAAGTATTATATGATGGTATTAATTTTGCTTCGGGATTAGAAAAATATATGTATTGCGCTTTAAAAAAAGCTAAAATAAAAAATAAATATGAAGGTGAAACATTTGTTTTGTTAGCTGGTTTTCATTTTGAAAACGAAGTATATGAAAGATGTTCAAATGGAAAAGGTGATTATAAAAATAGAGGCTGTAAAAGAATATTACCTATAAAATATACACCAGATTTTATTGGAGATGATTTTATAATAGAAACAAAAGGAAGAGCTAATGAGTCTTTTCCAATGAGATGGAAATTATTTAAAAGACTTGTTATGAGCCAGTTTCCAAATGTAACATTGTATAAACCACAAAATCAAAAAGAATGCGACGAAACAATAAGCGTAATCCTTTCGAAGAGAAAAGGATAGCAAGAAAAATGTATGCAGAGCGCCAAATTGATAAATGGTGCAAATGGAGTTGGGAGATAAGAGGTAAAATAAAATACAAAGAATTAGTAGAACAACAAGAAAAATATAACTTTAAAATTTATGGATAAAAAAGAAAAAAGAAACTGGTCATTGTCAATAGGTACTTATCCTGGTTTATTGATTGGTGCTAGAACGTATGACGAACCTGAACAAACAACACACGTATTATACATACCTTTTGTAGACATTGCGTTAGAAATATATAAATAATGGGATTATTTGATGAGCGCATAGCGTACAAACCGTTTGAATATCCTGAATATTACACAGAAGGTTGGTTAAAACAAGCACAAGCATTTTGGTTACACACTGAAATCTCAATGCAAAGCGATATAAAAGATTGGAATGAAAAACTTAACGAAAAAGAAAAACACCTTGTCGGGAACATACTTCTTGGCTTCGCGCAAACGGAATGCGCGGTATCAGACTATTGGACCCAGAACGTCGTATCGTGGTTTCCTAAACACGAAATAAG
>Ga0102816_1000756_pt1 | contig 12048 bp, 10 predicted proteins | sample ColrivemetaGS545_FD_84509 | JGI IMG/M metagenome (GOLD analysis project Ga0102816, IMG submission 84509) | Estuarine microbial communities from the Columbia River estuary - Flood tide non-ETM metaG S.545 | ecosystem: Environmental > Aquatic > Marine > Intertidal zone > Estuary | place: USA...
AATGAGGCCTCGGGTTTAATGAGTAATGATGATGGACTTGCTAAGACCTTGATAAATGCTGGGCAGATGTCGGGTCATCGCGTTTGGCAGCTGCCATTGTGGGATGACTATGCCAAACAGTTGAAAAGTCCGTTTGCTGATATCGCCAATTTGGGTGGGCCCGGTGCTGGAACTATTACGGCGGCGTGTTTTTTGGCGGAGTTTGTTAAGGGGCAAACTTGGGCGCACTTGGATATCGCGGGGACTGCTTGGGTTAAGGGTGCGGATAAGGGTGCTACGGGTACGCCGGTGGGGTTGTTGACTGAGTATTTAATGGGGCTTTGAGGGTTTGTTGTCTCTTGTGTGGTGGCGGGGGGGTGAGATCCCTCGTCGCTGCGCTCTGTCGGGATGACGAAGTGGTTGTGTTCTGTCGGGATGACGAAGTGGGTTTGGTAACGAGTTTGGTTTAGGTGGCAAGGTGCGTTTTCAGAGCGGGGAGACTTAATACTCAACCCACTCTAGCTTTCACCAATACAAGTCGTTATTGTCCTTGCTATCAAGTGTCAATCACTCCCAGAGGCGGTTATGAAAATCCATCAGGTGTATACCGAAAGCGAACTGCGCAACTTCACTTACCTTATCGAGTTAGAGAATAACTCAGCGCTGGTTATCGATCCCTGGGATGCCGACGAGGTAAACACTCTGTTGCAGCAAAAGCAGCTGCGTCTGCAGGCGGTTATCAATACCCATGAGCACTGGGATCATATTAAAGGTAATAAGGCACTAGTGGCTGAACATGGCTGTGAGGTTTGGGCGCACAGTAATGGTCAGGGGAAGGTTCCTGGCTTGAGTCGTTTACTCACTGCCGGTGAACTGATCGATCTCGATGCTGGCGCACAGTTGCGGGTGCTGGATACACCCGGCCATACTTATGCCCATCTGTGTTTTTTGGTGCTCGAACAGGGCACGGCGGTGGCTGTTTTTACCGGTGACACATTATTCAATGCTGGAGTGGGGCACTGCCGTGGAGGTGATGTCGACTCGCTGTATCAGACTATATCTGAGCAATTTCATAACCTCGATAATAATGTACTGGTCTATCCCGGTCATGACTATCTGGAGAATAATCTGCGTTTTACCCTCAGTGTGGAGCCGGATAATCAGCAGGCTCAGGCGTGGTTGCCTAGGGCCGTGGCTGCAGATCCCACTGTGGCACCCTTGGTTACCTGCATAGGCGATGAGCGGGAATTTAATAGCTTCTTTCGCTTGGGCAATGCACAGATTCGCGAGGGTTTAAATTCTGTGGATGCTACCGATAAAGAGGTTTTTGTTAAGCTGCGGTCACTGCGCGACAATTGGTAGAGTGGTGAAATTTATATCTAGAAAATACATTACATTATTTAATTAATATATTGATTTTGCTTATTTTATAAGGTCAATTGCAATCATTATGGCAAAGCCAAAGCTGATTATCAGCCCAGTAATGGGTACAGCTATAGGCACCCGAATTCCCTTCTTCTCTGGCTGTTCTTCCGCCCTCAATTTGATCTGAACCAACGCTGTATTGACTACTACGGCGATGACTAAAATCATCAGCGAAGTTGTTTCGGCGAGACTTTCAATGGCATAACTCAGAGCCAAACCAGAGACTAAAAGCATCACTAAAAGCGTGGCTTTGATTGGCGTTTGAGTGCGTGGATTGATCTCGGCCATAAAGTTTAACTGGGCGGGAATCATTGACTGACGGCTCATGCCATACAACACCCGCGAGGCCATAATCATCTGTATCAGGCCACCATTAACAATGGCTAAAATGCTGATCAGGCTAATCAGCGTTGCGTCTGATCCCGTTTTAGCGGCATAGATATACGTTAGTGGTGCACTCTGCTGACCGAGCTGCTCTGGCGGCACAGTTAAGACTGCGGCAAGAGTCACTAGACAGTAAATCAATGTGGTCAGAATTAAGGTGATAATGATCGCCTTGGGCAGATTGTTCTCCACATCCACCACTTCCTCAGCAACATTCACCATATCTTCGAAGCCAATAAAGGCATAAAAGGCGAGAAAGGATCCGCTGAGAATCCCCAACCACATCGCACTGTTTAGTCCCGGGTTGAATTCATTAAGGCGCACTGGAAAGGTGGCGAGATCGTTGCGGGTGACCCAGACGATCAGTATCAAGCCGATTATCTCTATAACTGTGATCACTGCGGCGGTGATAACTGATTGGCCAATACCCCAAATGGCCAACAGTCCAAGGGCTGCGGTGACCGTGACAATGGCTATCCAGTCGGGGATCGAGACAAATACCTGAAGGTAGCCGACAAAACCATTGGCCAGTGCAGCGGCTGAAATACAGCCATTGAGTATCACAAGCATTCCAATAACCACTGTCAGGCTCTTTTTGTTAAATGCCTGCTGCACATAGACTGCTTCGCCAGCGCTCTTGGAGTAGCGGTTAGAGAGTTCTGCGAAGGCGAGGGCGGTGAAGGCAGAGAGGAGCGCTGCGGCGACAAACGACAGGGGCGCGAGCATGCCGGCCCGCGCCGCAACCTTGCCCACAAGGGCGTAGATGCCGCCGCCAATAGTGGTCCCAAGACCATAGAGAATCAACATTGGCAAGGTTAACGAGCGCCGAAGTTGGTTGTCTGTACTGGGCAAAACGACCTCTCAAATATGGAATATCTGTGGAATATCAATGACTGGCTATAAATTTATAGTAGACCAGATATCACCTTGCTTAAGCGCTTTGAGGCGCCAATCGATTCCCCATCTTTAATAAATTATTCTGCGATAAGGTGGGGAATATGCTGCTTTTGGAGTCTTATAGAGTATGCCCTTGGTAAGGCAGGCCAAAATAAGGATTATTTGGTAAATACTGGCCTCAGGATTGAGGTTAGAAAACGGATGTATAGGTGACAAGGTGAGTCATAAACAGCAAGAGGCAGAGCAGTTGGACCTGAGGGCGGAAAAGCAGATTCTGCTGGATCGGGATAGGCTCGAAATAGAGGGACTTATTTTGGATATGACAGCCGCAGGTGCGGGAATTACCCAGACCGAAATCGATCAACTATACAAAGATACATCCAATCAGTTACGTCGCCTTTTGGTGCGTAAGCTGGGTGATGAAGAGGGCGCCGAGGCGCTGGCTCAGGATACTTACCTGAAATTACTGCGTGTTAAGCACAATCAGGATGTTGGCGATCTGCGTCACTATTTGTTTAGCATGGCCGTGAGACTGGCTCTAAATGTGTTGCGCAAGCGCAAGATGGACAGTCAGTACTATGGCCAAAGGGAAAACCCGTCACGACAACTCAGCCAGAATAGCTGTGCCTACCGTGTGTTACTCGATGAACTTAAGTGTGAAACATTAAAAGAGAGTATTGCGCAGTTGCCGGAAAAGACTCGCTATATCTATCTGTTACACCAGTTTAAGCGTTTACCTGCCGATGAGATTGCACGGCAGATGAATGCCTCTGAGGCGCTAATATCCACTCATATCGACTGCGCCAGGGGACAGACAGAGAAGGCTTTAACTGAATTTGTCTTAATGGATGTCTAATAAACGCGCCACTGATAAGACGCGAGCTGCACTGCAAAGTCTCGAGCCCTGGGCCGATGACGAGATCGGCCGTCTAGAGAAGACCTTTGCTGCTCATCGCCGTTCCGATGATATAGCGGCCAGTGGCCCTGAATCACGGGGCTCTATATTTGCGATCCCCTTTGGCGTTTTAACCAAGGAGGGTTTTGCGGCTGGTTTTCTCCTGGGTCTGATTTCTGGTCTGGCGTTATGGGCATTAGTTACCCGGTTCTAGATGCCGACTGCTGATTAAAACTACCACCTAATAGACTTATTTTAAGTACACTTGTGGCTCAAAGCTGCCGGTGCACACTGTACTGTTGTGAATAAAATACTCTGAGTTAAATAATAAAAATCCTATGTTAAAAATCTTTAAAGATCGCAATTTCTTCATTTTTTGGTTTGGAGAGATGACCTCGGTGGTTGGCGATCATATCAGTCTGCTGGCTTTCCCCTGGCTGGTGCTGCAGATGACCGGCAGCGCGCTAATGACCGGATTGGTATTTGCTGTGCAGGGTATTCCGCGAGCCGCCCTGATGCTTGCAGGGGGTGCGTTGGTCGACCGCTCTAGTCCGCGTCTGGTTATGATGTTGAGCAATGCGGCGCGCCTGGTTATGGTGCTGGGCCTCGCTTACATGATTACCTATGATCTGGTGAACCTGACCAATGTGTTTGTGATCGCATTTTTGTTTGGCATAGCGGACGCTTTTTTCTATCCAGCCAGTACCTCGATATTACCCAGTATTGTGCCCAGAAGTATGCTTCGGGAGGGCAATGCAGTACTGCAAGTCACCCTTCATCTGGGCATGACTGCAGGTCCAGTATTGGCCGGTTTAATTATTGCCGGTGAACTCAATAGCTTATCCCATGAGCCAATTGGGTCTAATGCTGAATCTCTCGGAACTGGACTGAGCGATGCTTATGAAAAAGATCGAGAGGGTTTGGCGCGAGCCTTTTTTGTCGATGCCATAACCTTTGCGCTGTCACTGATATCCCTGTTTTTTGTCAAAGCGCGACAGCTTGGTGGCGATCAAAAGTCTGAGCGCGAGGAGTCTCTGTACCGTGAAATCAAAGTGGCGGTGCAATGGGTTTTTTCGATTCCCGCGGTGCGCCTCGGTTTTATGGGTATGGCAATTATCCACTTTTTGTTTATGCCGGTTATCTATGTGGGTCTGCCGGTCTTGGCCAAGTCGCGGTTTGCCGACGGTGCCTATGTCTATGGCCTTGAACTCGCCGCCTATGGGCTTGGCGCACTATTGGGCGCCACCTTAAGCGGCCTGCTGCGCAGCCCCAGTAATCGCAATTTAATTCCACTGATGTTTGGCGCGTTTATCTACAGTGGGGCAAGCCTGGGCCTTGTTGTCTGGTACGAACCCTATTGGTGGGCAATGCTGCTGTTCTTTTTTGCAGGGATTTTTGATAGCTATATGTATGTTCACTTTAATACTTGGATACAGCGTATTTGCCCAGAACAACTCCTGGGTCGAGTGATGAGTATTTTAATGTTTATGTCGGTGGGGTTGGTGCCGGTAGGTAATGCGGTAATTGGTTTTGCGCTGGATTGGAATCTGTTGGCAACTCTGGTTGGCGTCTCGGCCACTATAGTGGTGATCTGCGCAGCGATAGCTCTCAATCCGCGAGCTCGACAGGTGCAAGCGGATAAAGTCGCCAGCCCTTAAGCGGGCTGACGACTCTAGTCTTTAACCGATTTTTTGCCTTAGGTGTTGTTAACTTTGGTATTCGGTATTAACCACTACCACATCCACATCCAAGCCTGAAATAACCCGCTCAGCTGTATTGCCTCTGCGCGTGGCAGTTTGGCCGGTCTGACCCAGGGTGCCCATAATCACTAGATCGGCATCAATCTCTTTGGCGGTCTTGGCGACTGCTTCATCTGTATATCCTGGCACTACATGAATATTCTTTGATGGCAGATCAGCCTCTTTGGCTAACTTGCCGCGGTCTGGATAATTCATGGAGTCTTTCCAAGCATTGACCACATGTAGCTCCGCGCCATAGTGCTCGGCAAGCCATTTACCGCGCGCTAGGACATTGGCATTTAAGAGCTTTTGCTGATCGCCAATGGCCTGAAAGTTAACGGCAGCCAAAATCGTTTTACGCTGCTCGGCGGCCCCGGGACGCACTAGAATAACCGGGCAGGTGGCTTTCTTGAGCACTTTCCATTTTGACTCGGAAAAGGTTAGTCGCAGTGAATGTTTTTTCTTCTTCTGGATCGGCAGCAGAATCATATCTGCGCCAAAGCGGTTGGCGGATTTAAGAATTGATCGCTGCCATTCGCTAGACCAAGAAATTTCGATCTGATAATCCAGCCCTTCTTCCTTCAATGGTCCGTGGATCTCATCCTCAAACCACTGGCTGTTTTTAAATAAAGAGTCATTAGTAGCTCTGGTGTCGATGCTCTCGCTATCTACAGCTACAAACACATAGAGTGTCGGCGCCTTGGCGCGGAAGCGAGCAGTAATACTGGCGCGCTGCAGGGCGATATGCTCGCTGGCGGTAGGATCTACGACGACAAAGACTCTTTCTTGGTCTGACTTCATGTTTTGCTCCTTGTTGGTTGTGCTTTTTATAGCGCTTCTCAAAGTACTGCTAAGGTACTGCTAAAGTACTCCTAAGGTACTGCTAAAGGGAGGGGGATAAAAATCGTTGCTCTTACTAAAAAATTATAGAACAGCAGCCCTAGTAACGTTAACTATATATGATACTTTATTAGTTGATGATTAGATCGTTGCGCACATCAGTTCGAGGATAAAGTTGCGATTGCTCGGCCGCCTCACTTACACTTGAGGGGTTTTTGAAAGCCAGTTTAAATGGCTCTTTAATACCAAACCAAGGCATCCTGAAGCCATTGTGGCACGAGGTAAAAGCTGCCATAAAAAATAATAAAAGTGCCGGAGTGCACGAATAAAAGGATATTCAACACTGTGAACAATTCAGTCTTGCAGATTACTTCTCCATTGGCAGCAGCAGTGGTTAGCGTCGAGGTTAAACTCGGAGATCAGGTGTTTAAAGGCCAGCCATTGGCCAACCTTGAGTCAATGAAGATGCAAACGCTGGTAACGGCCCCTGAAAATGCTGTGATCACAGCGGTTTTGGTCGCCAGTGGCGATACGATTCAGGCGGGGCAGCTGTTGTTTGAAATCGAGGCTGGTAGTGCGACGTCTGAGTCCACTGAACAGGTGGTGTCAGAACCCCTAGGCTCTGGCACTCTACTTGATGATCTGCAAACTCAATTAGCCTATTCATCCGACGCTGCGCGCCCGGATGCCATTCAGCGTCGGCACAAAAAGGGCTATCGTAGCGCCCGTGAGAATCTCACTGACCTCTGTGACCAGAACGCCTTTGTTGAATATGGTCAGCTCGCCGTCGCCGCTCAGCGCGGCCGCAAAGACGCCGACTCCTTAAAGTTAGAAACCCCTGCCGATGGCGTAATCACCGGTCTGGCAACAATCAACAGTGCTGAGTTTGGTGTTCAGGCCAGCCAGGTCGCCGTGATCGTCAACGACTACTCGGTGCTCGCTGGCAGTCAGGGTTATTTTCACCATAAAAAGATTGATCGCATACTGGATCAGGCCGGTAAAGTCGGTCTGCCCGTGGTGATGTACACCGAGGGCGGTGGCGGTCGACCCGGGGATACTGACGTTAAAACTCAGATCGCCGGTCTAGATGTGCCGACCTTCGCGCGCTGGGCAAGTCTCAGCGGCCAGGTACCCCTGATTGCGGTGAATAATGGCTACTGCTTTGCCGGGAATGCCGCGCTGTTTGGCTGTGCTGATATTCGTATTGCCACAAAAACCTCATGGATCGGTATGGCGGGTCCAGCGATGATTGAGGGCGGTGGACTGGGTAGCTTCGCTCCCACAGAGATTGGGCCAATTGAGATTCAAACTGAAAATGGAGTGGTCGATCTGGTGGCCGATAACGAGGCCCATGCCACGCAATTGGCACAGCAATGTCTGAGTTATTTTCAAGGGGATATGCAATCTTGGGACTGCGCTGACCAAACCGAGTTGCGTGAAATGATGCCCTTGGATCGGCGCTTTGTTTACGATATTCGCTCGATTATTGAGCGCCTTGTGGACACCGATAGCTTTATTGAATTATCCCAGCCCTACGGCCCCGGTATTGTCACCGGTTTTATTCGTATTGAAGGCGTGGCTATGGGTTTAATCGCCAATGACTGCCGTGTGCTGGGCGGTGCGATTGACGCTGAGGCCGCTGATAAGGCTGCGCGCTTTATCACCCTCTGTGATCAGTTCTCGATCCCACTCCTATCACTCTGTGATACGCCGGGCTTTATGGTTGGTCCCGCCAGTGAAGAGCAGGCAGCCGCGCGACGCATGGCCAATCTATTTATCGCGGGCGCCAAAATCAACGTGCCGCTGGTTACCATTTTCCTGCGTAAAGGCTATGGCTTGGGTGCTATGGCAATGGCGGGTGGCAGCTTTCATCATCCCCGTTTTAGCGCTGCGTGGCCCGCCGGTGAATTTGGTGCCATGGGGCTTGAAGGGGCAGTGCGTCTGGGCTTTAAGAAAGAGTTGGCAGCAGAGGCTGATGAGGCTGCCCGGGAAGTATTGTTTAATAAATTGGTCGACAATATGTACCAGCTGGGCAAGGCCACCGAAGCGGCAGCGCATTTGGAGATTGATGCAGTGATTGATCCAGCTGATACTCGAGCTGTGATTGTCAGAGCGCTTGGGATTAGCGACTGACTGTTTTGATCACTCGCCGCTGAGAGGGCGGCGAGGAGCTAGCGTTGGGGTGTAGGTTTGGTTAGCGCGTAAATTTGGCTCTTAAAATTAGCGCGTAAATTTAGCTCGCAAAACTAGCTCGTAAAACTAGCTCGGTTCAACATTGTGGTAAATATCCTGCACATCATCCAGATCGTTGAGCATAGCCATAAAGCGCTCAAACATCTCCACATCATCGCCCGTTACAGGTGCCGTATTCTGGGCGATAAACTGAATTTCATCCACTTCGTAGTCGATTTCACCAAAGGCTTCGGCAAGGGCTTGCTTGGCTTTAAAGGATTCTGTATGAGGGGCAAACACGGTCAACATGCCGTCTTCGTTTTCTAAGTCTATAACATCCACATCGCTCATCAGCAGGGCGTCCAATACCGCCTCTTCATCTTGGCCGGCAAACATCAGGATACTCAGATGATCAAACATATGGCTCACCGAGCCCTGAGTACCAATTTTGGTTTTGGTCTTGGTAAAGCACTGGCGCACATCGCCAAAGGTACGGTTGGGGTTATCGGTTAAGCATTCGATAATCACCATGCAGTTGCCGGGGCCATAGCCTTCATAGCGCGCCAACTCGAAATTCTCACCAGCACCACCCTTGGCTTTTTCAATGGCTTTATCGATCACATGGGTTGGCACCTGATCCTTTTTTGCCCGCTCAATAAGACTGCGCAGGGTAAGGTTACCAGAGGGGTCGAGACCGCCGGCTTTGGCGCAGACATAGATCTCGCGTCCATATTTGCTGTACACCTTAGCTTTGGCATCTGAGGTTTTTGCCATTGAGTCTTTACGGTTTTGGTATGCTCTGCCCATGTCTCATTCCAGTCCTTCGAGTTTAAGCCCGCAATTCTACAACAGCCTGAGGCTTAGAGCATTTAAAAATCCTAGATCGGACCAAGAATCTTAGTGAAATAGAACCGCTGAGTAGTCAGCCGAAAGGCTTATTGAGGTAAAGAGATCCTTCGGCTGCGCTCAGGATGACAGAGTAGGTTCTGAGATATCAGTAACGGTCTTAGAATTGCTTGATCGCTGCGCTCTTTGGTGATGACAGGTGACTGTGTATCTCAGAGCTTGCCGTGGCTAGTGGCGTTGATGTTTTTTAGGATGGGGATTGACGCTAGAACCAGCTCTGCTTATTCGCCGGCAGCCAGTCTAATAATCGCGACAGAGCTAAAATAGCCAATAGACTAAAAGCCAGGCGAGCGAACACAATGGTGCTGAGATCAGCGCCCAACAGTAGCATCAGCAACGTGTCTTCAATCAGGCTGTGACAGAGGCCTAAAAAGGCCATAGACATAAAAATATCTTTACCCGCAATATGTCCCCGACGGGCTTCGTTGATTAGCAGGCCACCTCCAAATGACAGGCCCAGAGTTAATCCAACAATAATAATATTACTCGCGGCAGTGGCTATACCCAGTAGCCGTAACACTGGCGCCAGCAAAAAGTGGATCAGGCGCTCGACACCCAGCACTCGCAGAATACGTAGAAAAAAGGTTAGCGCAGCAATAATGGCCAAGGCCATGGCAATGGTTTGGCCTTGGGTTAAAAACCAATAGCCCCATGATGGATCTACGATTTCCGGTTGCCATAGCTGGGGTGCAGGCTCTTGTAGCAAAGCCAAATGACTGTAAGTTTGAAAGCAGATAAAACCGAAAATAAACGCTCCGCCAATACGCAGGCAGAGGGTAAACCATAGGCTTATGCCCACTGCTCGGGCAATGGCAATTTCTATAGGTAGGGAATGGGCAATTAGCATCATTGAACTAACAACACTGACTTGTCCTATGGTGAGTTGCTCTGCCATACCCAGCTGATAAAACACGGCCATGCCGGTATAAATATTTCCCATCATAGCGGCCATCCAAACCAACCCTGTTTCACCGGGCAGACCTACCAATATCATCACTGGGTGAATCATTTCACCCAGGGCTTCAATCCAGCCGAGCAGCTCAATACAGCGAACGATTATTAAGGCGGGGATCATGATTTTCATCAGGCTTGAGAAAATCATCCAGACTTCGGTTAGCCAGTCTTGGGTGGACGCTTTGAGAGCGGTTCGCTGTTTAGTGCGAGGCCAGTTACTCATAATGTTTTTCTCGAATATTTTGAGTGTTTATACAGGCAATAGGCAGGTTACTCAATCGCCATGACCAAGCCAAAAAGGACCAGTATTCCACCGGCAATATAATTAATCAGTTCAATTCTTTTTGATGACAAAAACCACTCACGAAACTGATGGGCGAACATCACATAAGTCCCAATGCAGAGAAATTGAGCAGCTGCAATTGTTGGGGCCATAATCAATAGTTGTGGAATTAAATCATGACCGTTCATTAAAAACTGGGGGATCACTGCCATCAAATAGGCAAACGCCTTGGGGTTAGTCAGCGTCATAAAGAAACCGCGTCGGTATAAAGTGCCTAAAGATATATCGAGTTTATAGTCACTGTTGTGGCGATTAAAATTTTTGGCGTTCAAAATCATCTTCGCGCCTAAATAGACTAGATATCCAGCGCCTAAAAGCTGGAGTAAAACTAACCCTTTTGGAGATATAGTGGTAGCAATTCTCAAACTGGCAGCTGCGATTATGAGCAGAGTAAAAAGAGCTGAGACATTGCCAAGGGACGCTACTAGTGCTTTATTCCTGCCATAGTTCAGACCATTGTGCACCGAAAAAATAACCACGGGCCCTGGTGTCATAAACATAAATAGCGTGAAGGCTAAAAAGCTTAAATACTGTGGGAGTGACATATGGGAATATGATCCAAAGTGGTTTGTATGTGTATGTGTGCAGTTCGGTAACTTATAAGACTCCTTTTGTAGCGAAAACCCCACCCTGACTTTAGCGAATTAGCATTTGGACGATTGAGATTCTATAAGCAGCTTTTAAAGGTGGGGATCATGATTTTCATCAGGCTTGAGAAAATCACCCAGACTTCGGTTAGCCAGTCTTGGATAGCTTTTTTAAGAATGGTTTGATTTTTGATAGTTAGCCAGCTTGTCACGATTTTTTCTCGAATAGACTCAGGTTGGTATACGGGCAATGAGGCTGTGATTCTATGACTTTCTGCAGACCGCTGTCACGCCGGAAACTCCACTTAGTGCCTACAAGATAGAATTATGCTTATGGAAAAAGTATATGCTTGAGTTGTTAGGAATGCGCTATATGAAGGATTATAAGAAAGTCGACTGCGTTGAGCAGAAAGATGATCCAGAATCCTCGTGCATAAGGTGGCCTCTAAATCTGAGTGTCGATTTCAACACTGCATCGAGCTTCCCTAAAAGAATTCCCAAATGCCAAGATCAAAGAATCTCCGCTGGATTATGCTGGTCGAGGAATTTATCCACTTCTTTCAGCAAGGCCAAGCGAGTTTCAGTCCTTGATAGCCAGTGGTCTTCACCTTTTAATGTGACAAATTCGACGGGTTTATCAGCTTTTTTAAGCGCTTTGTACATTGCAGTACTCTGTCTAATGGGCACAACGGTATCGTCCTTGCCGTGGATCAGCAACACCGGGGCTTCGACGCTATTAACAAAATTAATCGGTGAAATGGCAGTGAGTTTTTCCCTTTGACTTTTTGGATCTCCGATAATATTTTCCCAATAGCTAACTACCCAATGATTGCGGCCATACTTAGCTTTTTCTGACCTAAGCATTTGGGGCAGGTCAGAAACACCGGCGATTGAAATCACGCAGCGGTATAAGTCCGGCGTAAAAGT
>Ga0102816_1000772_pt1 | contig 11875 bp, 12 predicted proteins | sample ColrivemetaGS545_FD_84509 | JGI IMG/M metagenome (GOLD analysis project Ga0102816, IMG submission 84509) | Estuarine microbial communities from the Columbia River estuary - Flood tide non-ETM metaG S.545 | ecosystem: Environmental > Aquatic > Marine > Intertidal zone > Estuary | place: USA...
ACCCTGGATAAGCACAAAGACCGTCTGATTTTTAGATGTCTGATCCGACTTGTCCCAATCGCGGCGCGAATAATGCAGCGTGGCATTATCGGTCTCGATAAAGTTTCCTTGCGGGGGCAAGACTGACAGCAATTGGCTACGCACACGAATATCATGCAGCCAAAGGCCAACGCCCAAGACTAGGATAACAGCGGAAACACTAACCAAAATTTTAACAATAAGACCACTCATGACGCTCTCCTTTGCAAGGCGCACCACACCGGGAATTGCTTAACCCTGGCGGGCTTTGAAACGCTTGTTCGTTTTGTTGATGATGTATAGACGACCACGGCGGCGCACCAGCTGATTTTTCTGGTGGCGATCACGCAAGGATTTAAGCGAATTGCGGACTTTCATCGTCGGCTCCATAAGTTTTAGATGGGGGTGTTCCCCAGAAGCCGAGAACATATGGGACAAGCGCCCAGCTGTCAAGCGGCCCAAACAGACAAACCCGCGCGCTTCCACAGGACGATAAAACAGACTTGGCAAGGCGGCGAAATGGTGTAATTTCTGGCCATCTTATCCCGCAATCAGGAGCCAAGTGATGAAAGCGTTAAATGGGGGCCAGCAAGATTTGCTGCCCAAAGGCGAACTTGTTGATTTTGAGCCAGAGTGGTTCCAAAAGGCGATTGCCCAAACCCCGCAAGACCATTACGTCGCCTTTCAAGACGCCAAATTGCATTACCGCAGATGGGATGGCCCCGCCTTGGACGCCCCCAATATGGTGCTGGTGCATGGCGGCGGCGCGCATGCGCGTTGGTATGATTTCATCGCCCCGCAGCTGACGCCCTATTATAACGTCATCGCCCTCGACCTGCCGGGCATGGGCGATAGCGGCTGGCTTCAAGCCTACACGCGCGAAATTATGGCAGAAGCGGTCATCACCATGATTCGCGATGCAAACTTCCCATCCAAACCGGCGCTCATCGGCCACAGTATGGGCGGCATGGTCTCGCTCATGACGGCGCATATGTTTGCGCAAGAGTTGGCGGCCTTGATGATTTGCGACTTCTACGTCAAGCCCCCACACGCGCAAGAAGAATGGTACATGGAAGAAGACGAAAACGGCGATCTGCGTCCACGTCCAACCATGGACACGCGCGTCTATGAAGATTTTGATACCGCCCTCGGTCGCTTCCGTCTGCAACCCGAGCAGCCGTGCGCCAATCAGTTCATCGTCGATTACATCGGCGCACATTCTTTGCGCGAAGTTGAAGGCGGTTGGACGTGGAAGTTTGACCCCCATATGTATCGCAATTTCCCGATCGGCAATGATTGGTCCCAAATGTATGAAAACTTGCCGCTGCCGCTTTCTTGCATGTATGGCGAGCTGGCCGGCGATTACGAAAAAATTAGTCGCCAAGACGTGATCACTTTCATGCAGTCCTTGCGCCCCGACGCGCCGCACTTTGACCTGCTGAGCGCGCGCCACCATGTGTTGCTAGACCAACCGCAGGCCTTTGCCTCGACTTTGGTTTTGCAAATGCAGGCTTGGAAAGCGCAAGAGGTTTTCTAGACAAATTTTTCTAGGCAACGGCTTTACTGATGGCCAGAAGGGCGCGACAGGGTTTCTTCTTCCACTTCATCCACGTCGATTTTAGCTTCCAACATATCGAGCTGCGGCGAGCGCGTGGTGAACAGCATGACGGCCGATAAAACCAAGGCCACCACAAATGGCCCCGTAGGCGCGATAAGATAGAGCGGCATAATAAAGATAGGCACAAAGATAATCCCGACCGCCGCGGTCGAGCTGTTTAGCCCCGCCACTGCGCCTTGCTCTTCAGGCGTCACCGCCAACGAGCCACCTGCCGCTACAGCAGGACGCATAAGCCCACTGCCAAAGCCCTGCAAGGTTAGGGACAGCGCAAAGAGGCCAGAATTCATCGGTAAAATAAGCAAAGATATTCCGATGGTATTGATCAAAATACCCCAGAACAAAAGACTGCGGACCGAGGCGTGCAGGCGGGGAATAATCACCAATTGCGCAAATAAAGTTGCCATCGCCATAGACATCATAGCCACGCCTACCACTTGCGCGGTTTCTTGCCCGCTCAAATGCATCGTATCCATCACAAAGAAAGCCGCCACTTGCATAATCGCCGCGCTGGTGGTGGAAACCGCCACGCCCATGAATAAGAACAGCCGAATGCGCTTGTCTAAAATTTTCAATCGCGGGCCTTGCTTGTAGCTGCCTGCGGGTCGGCGGCGTTCGGGCAAGAACATCGCAATGGCAATGGCCCCGCCCAGGGCAAAAATGGCCAGCGCAAAAAAGGGTGCCAGCAAATGATAAGCCGCCAAAGCTGCGGCAAAGCCTGGGCCCAAAATCGTGCCCATGCCAAAGGCCGCGCCAATGGCGGCCACGCCGCTGGTGCGCTCTTCACGCGAGGTACGGTCCGCAATATAAGCTTGCGCAGCGGAAGGCGTGCCCGAGCCAAATAGGCCGAAAATCGCGCGCACTAAAATCATCAATATATAAAGGCTCATCAGCGGCAAAATACCTTGGTCGCCCAAAGCCAACAAAATACCAAAGCCACCCGTGGAAATACCAAAGCCCGCAAGCCCCAGCAAAATAACAGGTTTGCGGCCCCAAACATCGCTGCGCCGCCCCCAGAACGGGCTCATCACGACCCATAAAACCGCAGATAGGGTAAAAATAGCGCTGACTTGAATTTCGCTTAGCCCAAGGTCTCGAGCGACGGGGGGAAAAATAGCAAAGAATAAAGACTGCCCCATGCCGAGCGCCATTAAGCTGACGAACAGCAAAATCATGCCGCGCCGACGCTCAGCCGCTGAAGTGAAAGTATCGTTTTCTAAGTTCACGTAAGTTCCATTCCGCTGTTCATGGTTACTTTTGTCCGGCCAGTGTAGCGGAACGCCAAGCACTTAGAAAAACAAAATAAAACGACAGGCCCCAAAATAAAATCCGTATGGCGGTTGGCAAATCTGGGGCCAAGCCACCTTGGTGGCCATGCCACAAATGCACGCCAACCAATCCCGTCCAGACAATCAAAGCCGGAATAGTGATGCGCCGCATAGAGACCACGCGGATGGGGTGCGCCACCAAAATGGGCGCAAAAACCATGATCGATAAAAACCCGATTAACGCGAGATTGGTCATTGGGCCGGTTTCAAACATAATCATGTAAAACACCACAATGTTCCACAGCGCGGGAAACCCTCTAAAATCATTCTCGGGCGTTTTTAGCTCGCGATTGGCAAACGTATAAAGCGACGACATCAGCAATAAAGACGTCGCCGGGATGGCCCAGCCTTCGGGCACTAAATCAAACCGATAGACGATTAAGGCGGGAATAAAACAATAAGACACATAATCGATGACATGGTCGAGAATGGCGCCATCGATTTGTGGCAAATGTTTCGACACTTCCAAGCCGCGCGCCATCGGGCCATCGAGCCCGTCGACAATCATCGCCACCGCCAACCACAGCAGCGCCAAATAGGCCTCGCCTTGCCAAATCGCATCGACAGAGAACATCACCGGAATAAGCCCCGAAGCCGTGAATATATGCACCCAAGCCGCGCCAGCCTTTTGCTTCCAAGAAGAAGTTTTGTCCGAAGATATATGCGTCATTAGTACCAAGCCTGTTCTTCGCGCGCGCGTTTCAAATCGCTTTGCGCCATCATCATTACCAGCGCTTCAAAATTCACGCTGGGTTTCCAATTCAATTTTTCTTGCGCCTTACTGGCATCCCCCACCATCGGGTCGGGTTCGCTGGGACGATAGAAATCTTGGCTTACGCTAATCAACTGGCGACCGGTTTTGCGGTCGAGGCCTTTGGCCTCTAACCCCTCGCCCTCAAATTCGACATCCAAACCAACGGCTTTGGCCGCCAATTCGACAAATTGTTTTACCGTATGGGTTTGCCCTGTCGCGACGACATAATTGTCGCCCTCGTCTTGTTGCAACATGGCCCACATGGCTTCGACGTAATCTCCGGCAAACCCCCAATCGCGGGCATTTTCGAGATTTCCCAACATCAAGGTCTGTTGTCCGCCGCAGGCAATTTGCGCCAAGGTTGCGGTAATTTTGCGGGTCACAAACTCCATGCCACGCAACGGGCTTTCATGGTTGAACATAATGCCGTTGGAGACGTGCAGTCCATAGGCCTCGCGATAATTTACCACCGCCCAATAGGCAAATAATTTGGCGACTCCATAGGGCGAGCGCGGATGAAAATCTTGTGTCTCGTTCACCGTGCCTTTGGCTTTGAGGCCAAAAATCTCACTGCTCGAGGCTTCAAACAGGCGCGCCTCTGGTAACACTAATTTCACTGCCTCCATCAACCGCATGGGGCCGAGGCCGGAAGTTTCGCCGGTATAAAGGGGTTGTTGGAAACTGGCTTGCACGGAGCTTTGCCCACCGAGATTATAAATCTCATTGGGCTCAATTTCTTCGATAAGGCGCACAATAGAGGTAAAGTCTTGCATATCGAGCGTTTTCAGCTCGACCTCTTGCGCCACTTTCAAAGACACCAACCGGGGCAGGTTCAGGGTCGAGCTGCGCCGCACGGCCCCGACCACGCGATAGCCTTTATCGACCAAAGATCTGGCGAGATAAGCGCCATCTTGACCGGTTATCCCGGTAATCAATGCAGTCTTTTGGCTCACAATTTCCTCATGGGTATGGTTCGTTGGCAATTCAAATAATCTTTCCCTCCTTGTAACGACATTGCCGAGACGGGGCAACGGCCTTGGCGGGCACAAGCCAGCAATAGACAAACCCGCACGAACGCGATACGAAGAAGACAAGTCAGCCAAATTTAGTAACTTGTGGAGATTATCGTGGCACAGAAAAAAGCTCTTATTACCGGTGTAACGGGACAAGACGGTGCTTATCTAGCCCGCCTTTTGCTTGGCAAAGGCTATGAAGTCCATGGTATGAAACGCCGCGCTTCGTCGTTTAACACACAGCGCGTCGATGGCATTTATGCCGACCCGCACGATAGCGAAACCAGCTTCCACATGCATTACGGCGACATGACCGACAGCAGCAACATCATGCGCTTGGTCCAATCTATCGAGCCAGATGAGATTTACAATCTGGCCGCGCAAAGCCATGTTCAAGTGAGCTTTGAGACAGCTGAATATACCGCCAATGCCGATGCCTTTGGCACGCTAAGGTTTCTAGAAGCCATTCGTACTTTGGGTCTGGTCGATAAAACACGTTTTTATCAAGCCTCGACTTCCGAACTTTACGGTAAAGTGCAAGAAGTGCCGCAAAGCGAGACCACCCCGTTTTACCCACGCAGCCCCTATGCGGTGGCTAAGCTTTATGCCTATTGGATTTGCGTCAATTACCGGGAAGCCTATGGCATGCATGTCTCGAACGGCATTTTGTTCAACCACGAAAGCCCGATGCGCGGCGAAACTTTTGTAACACAAAAAATCGCTATGGCCGCCGCCGCCATTGAAGCCGGACATCAAGAAAAACTGTATCTTGGTAATTTGGATGCCAAACGAGATTGGGGCCATGCGCGCGAATATGTCGAAGGCATGCACGCGATTATCAACCATAAGCAAGGCGATGACTTTGTGCTGGCGACCGGGCGCACAGAAACCGTTCGTCGTTTCGTAGAGCTGGCCTTTGCCGAGGTCAATCGCGAGATTGTCTGGGAAGGCAAAGACGTCGAGGAAGTCGGCAAAGATGCCAAGACCGGCAAGACATTGGTCGAGATTGACCCGCGCTATTTCCGCCCAACAGAAGTTGAATTGCTCATCGGCAACCCGAAAAAAGCCAAAGACGTGCTGGGATGGGAAGCCAAAATTGAGCTGGAAGAACTGGTTTCCGAAATGGTGTCCGTGGCGCTTCACAATGCCCAACAACCCCAACCAACAACCAAATTGGCTGACTTTTAATGTACGAGCTGGCCGGCAAGCGGGTTTATGTAGCGGGCCATAATGGCATGGTCGGCCGCGCCGTTGTGAAGGCTCTAGCGGCTGAAAATTGCACGGTTCTCAAAGCCGAACGCCAAGACGCAGACCTCCTCCGCCAAAGCGAAGTCGAGGCCTGGATGAGCCATAATAAGCCAGACGCCGTGGTCGTTTGCGCGGCGCGCGTGGGCGGCATTTTGGCCAATGATACCTATCCGGCGGATTTCATTTATGACAATTTGATGATCGAAGCCAATCTCATCAAAGCGAGCTTTGATTGCGGCGTCGAAAAGCTTTTGTTTTTAGGCAGCAGCTGTATCTACCCCAAGCTCGCGCCTCAGCCGATACCCGAAGATGCGCTTTTAACCGGTGCCCTAGAGCCGACCAATAAATGGTATGCTATCGCCAAGATTGCCGGCATTAAAATGTGCCAAGCCTATCGCAAACAGCACGGCGTTGATTTCATCTCGGCCATGCCCACCAATCTGTATGGGCCTCACGATAATTTCGATTTGCAATCGAGCCATGTCATTCCTGCCCTGATGCGCAAATGCCATGAAGCCAAATTGGCTGGCGATGCGACGATGGAAGTCTGGGGTTCGGGCAAAGTCATGCGCGAGTTTCTTCACGTCGAAGATTGCGCCGCCGGCATTGTCTTTTTGCTGAAGCATTATTCCGACATGAGCCACGTTAATTTAGGCACCGGCGAGGATGTTACCATCCGCCAATTGGCCGAGGCGATTACCAAGACCGTGGGCTTCGAGGGCAGTTTGGCTTTTGATGCCAGTAAGCCAGATGGCACGCCGCGCAAATTGCTAGATGTATCGAAAATAAACAACCTCGGATGGCACCATAAACTCAACCTAGAAACGGGTCTGGCGGCCGCCTATCAATGGTTTGTGGAGCACGCTGCATGAGGGTTTTCATCGTAACCCAAACCTTCCCGCCCCAAATGGGAGGAATGGAAGGGGTGATGAAAAGCCTAGCTGAAAAATACGCACAGACCCTCGCCGACCCACAAAATGTCGTGGTTCTGCCCGACAAACCCTATGTTGCAAACACCCCCTATCGCCTTCACCAAACCACCCGCCCAAAACCATTTCGCGCCATGAGCAAACGGCGCTGGTTGGCCCAACATCTACAGCGGGATGATTTGGTTATTTGCGATAGCTGGAAATCTGTCGCCGCCGTGCCGCCGCATCAGGGCACATTGGCGGTCTTGGCGCATGGGCAAGAATATTTAAAATCCGGGCGTCGCGCCAAACGCGTGCAAAAAGCGCTAAACCGCGCCAGCCACATTATCGCCAGCTCGGCCTTTACTTTAAATTTGATCGAGAGCGGCTGGCAGGTAAACCACGCCAAAACAGTCACCATCCCCCCGACCTATATGCTGCCCGATGAAGCGGCAAACCCCGCGACACAAAAAAACCGCACCGCCAAAGCCCCAATCGAATTACTCAGCATCTGCCGCTTGGAAGCTCGCAAAGGCTTGCTACAAAGTCTGCAAGCCCTCGCCCGCCTCGACGCCGCCCTGCCGGACTGGTGCTGGCGCATCGGCGGCAGCGGCCCACAAGCCGATGTTTTGGCCGCAGCCATCGCCTCGCTGGGGCTGCAAAGCAAAGTCACTTTATTGGGCCGCGTAGAAGACGAACAAAAAGAGACTTTATTGGCACAAGCTGATGTCTTCCTCATGCCCTCTTTTCAAGACGGGAAATCCCTCGAGGGTTTTGGCATTAGCTATGCAGAAGCCGCCCGCTTCGGGGTTCCCTCCATTGCGGGCACGGCAGGGGGCGCGCCAGAGGCCGTGCGCAATGGCGAAACCGGGTGGTGCGTCGATACACTAAACCCAGCCGAACTAGACGCCGCCGTGCAACAAGCTTTGAGCGACACAAAATTACGCCACACGCTGGGCGAGGCTGCGCGCCTCGATTACGCCGACCGGCTAAGCGCTGGCGTAACTTTGTCACAATTATCTGGTTTTCTAGCCCGATAAGCATTTAACCCTTAATCTGGCCGCCTAAGTCAGCTATAAGGAGAGCTTGTTGGAAGGGTTTATTGTGGCGCAAAGATTTTCTACGACGAGCCTAATTTTGCTTGTCCTCATCGGGCCGCTTTTAGCTCTGGCCATAAAAGGCTTTGCTGTTCTTCTCGCTCTAGCAGGGATTTTTGCGGCTCTAGCGCTTATTTTACAAGACAAATAGCCAAATATTTCCCGGTTCAAACCTCACGGCTGGCCGCTTGCTTTACTGACTTGGATAAGTTTGTCCGCGATCTGGAGCCTTCACGAAGATGCAGGCAATAAGCTCGTTCAGCTCCTCTTAAGTTTGTTTTTTGCCATCAGCTTATTGTTTCTCTTTGAACAATTGGATGAAGAAAAAAAGAGCCTTTGGTGCAAACGCATTTCCATTTCAATTGGCCTTGGCCTTGGCCTATCTTTGATACTCGGCCCCTGGCAGATATATGCGCCAAACCTAGCCGATGCGCTCAGCCCGGTTTTAGAGCTGCTACGCCAAGTCAATCGTTCGCTCACCATTGTCGCTATTCTGGTCTTTATTTACGCGGGCTCCATCGCCCAACGCCGGCCTCGCATAGCCGTTGCCTTGTTGGCAATCAGCACGGCGGTAGCTTTTTATTCGGAAAGCCAGTCTGCCGCTTTGGCCATGGCGCTCGGATGGCTCGCTTTGGGGCTTGCCCGCATGTCGGTGAAAGTTACCCGCCGTCTGATATTGGCCAGTTTTGCGCTGTCTTTATTGCTTATTGCTCCGTTTAGCATCCGTGCTTTTGAAGAAAGATGGAGCACCACCTATTTACCCCAAGCCATACACAACACCGCCGCCCCCAATATTCGGTCGTGGATTTATTATGTTTATTCGAAAGAGTTGTTACCCAAGGCCCTGTTCGGTCATGGCTTACAATCGAGCCGTACCTTCAATCCCGAAAACCTGGACGTCTATGTGTCTGAATGCCAAAAAATGTCACACTCTTATGGACATTGCGATTTGGCGGTAGAAAACCAGACTGTGGCGGCTCATGCCCATAATTTATTTCTGCAGATATTGTTTGAACTCGGAATTGTCGGCGGGGTCTTATGCCTATTTGTACTTGGCAAATGGCTACCCAGCCAACAGTCGGATACCAATATGTGGCGAATGGGAGCCTGGGGCGCTGGCATGGGAACGCTGATGTTTAGCTATAATTTTTGGCAATCTTGGCTGATGGCCAGTCTGCTGATTTGTGCCTTGAGTGCAGCTATAGTGCTGCCCAACAAAAAGGGCGCTGTAACCTCATGAGTTTAAGCCCTTTTTTAGGTACTTTGGCCCTAGCCACGGTTGCCATTAGCCTCACCTTGAGCTTTATCCTAAACCCGCTCGCGGCTCGCCTTGGGCTCGTCGATAGGCCTGGTGGGCGCAAAACCCACACGGGCGACATTCCTTTGCTGGGTGGCGTGGTGATATTCATCACTTTCACCTCTGTTTCAGCTTATTTATCCGCGCTCAATGCCCCCCTAATCACCGCGATGGCTTTACTCTTGGTCTTGGGCCTTTACGACGACCGTTATGATTTAAAACCTACTTTTAAGCTACTCGGCCAAGTTGGCGCCGTTTTAATCATTATGTTCGCGGGCGACATTCACATCGCGTCTCTGGGCAGTTTGTCGGGTGGCCGTGAATTACTACTGGGCATCTGGGGATATCCGCTCACGCTGGTAGCCATCGTCGGTTTGATCAATGGCCTCAACATGAGTGATGGCATTGATGGGTTGGCGGCCAGTCTTACGCTCTTGGCCTTGGCGCACTTGGTGATGGCCATGCAGCTCATTGGTCGTCCCTTGGGCGGCGATGTGTTGATGGAAGTGATTGTCTTTGGCGCTGCCATAATAGGGTTTTTCTTACTCAACATCGGGTTGATTAAAAACCAAAAAGTCTTTCCGGGCGATACGGGATCGATGATCCTTGGGCTATTTCTCGCCTATCATCTTATCATGGCCAGCCAACGCCAGCCCCTGACGGACACACTCCCCACCTCCCTCGTGCCATGGATGGTGGCTCTGCCGGTTGTCGATACGCTGACCCTGATTTATCGCCGCCTACGCCAAGGCCTATCGCCTATGGCGCCAGACCGCACCCATTTGCACCACCTACTCATGGACACCGGTCTATCTGCAAGAGCTACGTTAATTGTCATGCTGATTATGGCCGATGTTTTGTTTTGGTCGGGTTTTGCACTCAGTCAGTTCGGCGGACTTGTGGCAGGCTTCATCTTCGTGGCTGTGCCGTTTTTCTATTATTGGTTCGTAAGCAAAAAACTATCTTCTAAGCACCAATAGAAGACAAATCGGTCTTGCGCGAACGCCTTCGAATGATTTTGTAACGCAGTGCCAATCTCAAGGCGATGCAGGGGGCCTTTTACCGGCCAGGTTTTTAATTAGGAGACGAGGCAAAAGATAACCCTCAAAAAACATTGCGGAACTGGCTCAGCTTCGAGAGCATTTTACACACCAAAGTGACCGGAGCAAAATATCCCATCCGCAAGGCAATCCAAAAATCTTCCTTTGATTTTTTTAAAAGATTACCAAAACCAGAATTACTCAGCCCCCCGCCACGCATATGCACCAGGGTTTCTGGCAAATATTCAATCCGTGAGCCAAAGGTTTGAAACAGACGCAGAATAAAATCATAGTCAGCCGAAATTTCATAAGTCGTATTAAAACCAGCCAATTGCTCATAGGCTTCGCGGCGCAGAAAAATGGTTGGGTGCGGCGGCATCCAACCAAAATGAAATTTAGCCCGACTGAACTCTCCAGCTTTCCAATCGCGCACCACTTTCTCGGTATCTTCTTGGGTGACATATTTCAAATCACCATAGACGCCCATTAACTCGGGGTTGGCCTCAAACCGATCTGCGACTTTTCGCAAAATTGTGTCGCTCGGGTAAAAATCATCTGCATGCAGCAAGCCAATAATATTGCCTGTGCAATTGGCAATGCCTTTATTTAGCCCATCATAAATGCCCGAATCTGCTTCGCTGATAAATGTTACCTGATTGTATTTCGCAACAATATCGCAAGTACCATCGTTCGATTGACCATCTTGCACCACATGCTGCACGGCCACCCGCTCCTGATCGGCCACAGACCTTAAGGTAAACCCTATGGTTGCCGCAGAGTGATAGCTCGCCGTCACAATGGATATAGTATGCTTCGTCATGTCCCAGCACATCCAGTTAATAAGTTACGCAAAAAATACATGTTGTATTGTAATCCAATCGACGCTTTAGGCCTAATGCAAACACTGCCGCCCTATGAAGGTTTTGGGGCCTCTTGAAAGATGACCGTTCGTGTCAACTTTAAGACGGGTTGATAGCCGATATTTTTTAAATAAACCGCAATGTCTGAGCTGGCCACTTCCGCAAGACTGTCGCAATAAATCTCCACCAACACCAAGCGGGGCGAGAAACGCGACCAATCGTTAGATTTAAGGACCTGAAGGTCATAACCCTCCGCATCAACAGAGAGAAAATCAATCGGCTGCCCCGCGGGCAAATGCGCCTCTAACAATGCGTCTAATCGTTTGGTTTCAATGGTCTTTTTGCCCAGAAGCTGAAGCGAAGAATCTTTTTCTAGCCGCTGTTGGGTCAGGGCAGCATCAAAGCTGTTCGTCGCTGGCTGACCTGGTAAGGTGATAGACCAGCTCGGTAGGGGTCTCGGAAATTGCCGCTTCTATATTGATGTCGCGGCGTCGCCAAAATCGGAAAGCTCTCATACTATCTGGGCGCGCATCTATATTAATGCCGCGCCAACCCGATAGGTAGAACTTATAGGTATTGGAATAACGGCTCGGGTGAAACGCGCCAACATCCACATAAAACCCATCAGACTTGCCGCTGAAGACTTCGGCCAAAGCAATGTCTTCGCCCTCTTGTGAAAAATGAATGGCAGGATAAA
>Ga0102816_1000781_pt1 | contig 11775 bp, 9 predicted proteins | sample ColrivemetaGS545_FD_84509 | JGI IMG/M metagenome (GOLD analysis project Ga0102816, IMG submission 84509) | Estuarine microbial communities from the Columbia River estuary - Flood tide non-ETM metaG S.545 | ecosystem: Environmental > Aquatic > Marine > Intertidal zone > Estuary | place: USA...
AGGTTGAAGCCGAACGTCGTGATGAATTGCCTCGAATTTTCTTATCAATTGACATGGTTATTACCGTTGATACTGATGCGCCAGATGCTGTTTTGGAGCGCGCTGCCACGCTAACCAAAGAAAAGTATTGTAGCGCGTTCGCCGTACTCGAGACTTCTTCACCGGTGACGTTAAAACTGGTTAGAGGCTCGCGTTAATACTTAATAGAGCCATTCGAGGAGCAGATTCTATAACCCGCAGGTCGAGCAGCAACTACATGTCTTGTGTTGGTTGCGTTTTGGAGCGACAATTTCAATGTTATATTCTCCGTAAGTGCATAACCCACAGCCTCATTAATTACCAAAGATTTGGGTAAGTCGTAGTCATCCATTTCGGCAGCGGATTTTCGGGGGCTGAGGTATTGAAATTGACTGCTAATGATCCGTCTTTTTTTTCTCCCATTTATCCTGAAATGCGTATTGTAACTTCAGAATTTGTAATTTTCACAATATGTTGAAGACTAGGCTTATTCTTGTTTTACTCCTGCTGTTTCTTGCCGCTGAGGGACAAAACTGTTCGGTAAGTGCAAATGCAGATACACTGACGGCCTGTATTGGTGATACGATATTCTTATCGGCAAACGGGACGAACACCTATGAATGGTCACACGATGCTACTTTAAGCTGTGATACTTGTGCTTCACCCTATGTTATACTCTCCGATACGTCATCTTATGTTTTAGTTAAAGGCATAAGCCAAGTTTCCCAAATGGCAACGAATGGAAATTTCTCTAATGGCAATAGCGGTTTTCTTACGAATTACACCTACAATGCGACATCGATATGGAACGAAGGCACCTATGCTGTCGGACCTAATCCTAACGCTGTACATCCCAACTTTGGCAGTTGGGGCGACCATACTACTGGTTCTGGTAACTACATGCTTGTCAATGGCTCTACCGGTGGTAATAAAATTTTATGGCGGCAGAATGTAAGCTTTCCCCCCGGGGTTCAGGTAACAGTAAAATGGTGGATGCTAACTTTTGTAACACCTGCGGGATCATTACAACTAAAGCTTGCTGGAACAAATATTGGAAATGCAGCGAGCACCCCTAACTCCTCAGGAGTCTGGTCACAAACCTCTAGAACTTTAACTGTTCCTGCATCTGGGAGTGCCATACTAAATCTAGTAACGACCAGTGCTGTATTGTCTGGGAATGATTTCGGTATTGATGATATCAGTTTCCAATATACCTGCGAATCCTATGATACAGTGTGGGTTGCACCAAAAAGTGATGCACAGATTCTATTGGATACGTCTTCACTATTTGCTTGCGATAGTCTTTGTTTCACGATGAATAATACTATGGATTCGTCTGGACTATTAAATTACCAATGGGTGCTTAGTAACGGAATTGTTGATACCACTAATATATTTTCGCATTGCTTGAGCGATTCAGGCGACTACTCAGGATATCTTTTGACCTCTTCAAACGAAGGATGTACAGATAGCGTGGCATTACCAGCAATGCGTGTTGGATATTCGAGAAAGCTTGATAGCTTGGTTATTAGTAACGATGGAAAGTATTTTGCAAATGGCATTTTAGTATTAGATCCTAACGAAGATATTGGATTGGGTGCGCACTTTGAATCGTATGCAGGTTCTCGAGGTTTGGATAGTTTGTACATTTCTTACGGCTCTGGAAACCTGAATGAGCCCGGTATACTGCCTTCCCAGATGGCGCATGGTTGGAACCCGGTCTCCCTTTCCCAAGAGCCGCAGACGGTCTGTGCATTTTTATACACTGCGGATGGTTGTGTGGATTCACTTTGCCAGCAGATCGCATTTTACCCCACTGTAACGGTGCCTAATTTTTTCACACCAAACGGCGACATGATAAACGATGTGCTAGAGATTCAATCTACCAATACAGATCGATTGGTACAAAGAATATACAACCGTTGGGGCCAATTGGTCTTTGAAACTGAACAGCCGAATCTCTTTTGGGATGGAAAAGTCGAAGGAGTACTTGCTGCTGCAGGTGTATATTTCTTGCAGGTTGAAGCATCAAATCTTTACACTAGCGGCCGGCCGATAATGCAACGAAAGGCCATACATTTGATAAGGTAAAGCCATCCGTTATGAAATAAGAATGCATGAGATCTAGACTGCTAAACATTATCACTTCCGCAATTATCGTTCTTGCCTTACTTTCCTTTTACGGTTGGAGCGTCCGAAAGCATGGAATTCCAGGTAATGCCGAGGGATTATGGGGGAAGTTCTTAGTTACGCTTACATCATTCCCGGATTTAATCACGCAGGCGGCGGAGGAGGTGGAAAAGCTACCAGGAACCTTCGTGCCTACGCACCCCGCATTCGCGCCCATAAATAGATTAGACTACGATATAAATGTATTGGTTAGCTATTCGAACGAAGATGGAAATAGAGCAATAGAGATCCGAAATTTAAAGACGCAGTCCGTTAAAAAATCGTGGGAAGTAAAAGGAGGCTTGAAGCCGCACCATCGAGTCATGCATCCACTTTTGCTCTCTAATGACCGAATGGCATACGCTACAAATGGATACGACGGTATTTATTGCATGAATGCTAAGGGTGAGCAACTTTGGCATCAAAAAGAAATTGGACACCATCATTCAATGAATGCGGGTATTGGCGAAACTATGTGGGTTTGCGCTTATGATTTATCAAAATCTTCTCACCCTTCAAATGGTGTACAGTATGAAATGGGAGGAGTGAAATACCATTTTTTAGACAACTATATAGCTCAGTTAGATACGGAAACAGGAGCGCTACTTTTTAAGCGTTCGATGGCCGAACTGCTGCTAGATCATGGATTAGAACACCTCATCATTAAAAGTGTAGTGGTTGATGATCCCATTCACTTGAATGATGTAGAGCCAGTTTTGGAATCAAGTGAATATATGCTTGCGGGGGATGTATTCTTAAGTTTTAGAACTTCTTCCGTCATTCTACATTACAGGCCGTCAAATGACAGTATCGTTCGCGTAATAGAAGGTTCTTTTACAAGTCAGCACGATGTGGATATTATTGACGGACAAACCATCGCATTTTTTAATAATAATGCACCAACTAAAAGATTTAAAGAGGATGTTGGACGAAGCAAGGAGGCTGTTCTTCTAAAATACCCGGCGTATTCTTCACATATCAAATATTACGATCTCGTCTCTAATACATTCACGGCGCCAAATAAGGAGGCCTATGCGCAAAACGGCGTGTATACGTTTACAGAGGGTTTGTTTGAGCGGTTACCCAACGGTGATGTACTTATTGAGGAACAAAATCCTGGTCTGCTGTGGGTATTTAGACAAGACAGTCTGTTGTTTAAGGGGGTGTTGCCCTCTCATCATGAAGGATACCACCATTTATTGAATTGGACTAGAGTGGTGGATTAATATTGAATTTATCATATTCAGGTATGTCTAGGACGCTTTGTGATTGCGTCTACATCGGTTTTGGAACCATTAAACACTTCCATTTGCTTACTTTCAAGGAAGCACTTCAAATGACTCCTTACAGCGCATGGTGAGCTCAGCACAATCAAAATGACAATAAAGGCAGTGCTCAGAAATCTACGGATAGGTAGCGTAGGTAGTTGTCTCATATCGATTACTATGTACAGGTATATTATTCTAGTGCTTTTCGCAAGGCACTAACTCCACCCACTATGGGGAGTATGATTTTTGTGTCTTTAAGATCTAAGGTGAGTATAGTGCCAGGCTCAGGGTGCAGTGTGAATTCTTGGTCGCTGGAGAAAATCATTAGACCTATTTGTTGGCCTGCTGGAATGATTTGGTCGTCCGGTTGTAAGTCGAAATTAAGGGTATAAAAGTTCCCTGGATCAAGAGGTTTACTTTCTGTGAGCGATTTTGAATTTTTGGGGTCAGCCCATCCTCGAGTAATGATATTATCGTAAATCTCAGCATTTTTATGGTCTTCCCAAGGTAAGGCAACGAGCCAAACAGAAAGATTTGCAGCAGGTTTCGAACTTGCCATTTTGATTTCGATTGATACAGTACCGGAAAGATGTAGATCCTGTGACAGGATTGGTGTAGTATACAATAAGCGGTGATTGGAACTCTTTGCCCTTGCGAGGTATTCGCCGGAATAATTCGCGTTATCGATAAGTGATTCTTTTTCCTTGCTACTTCTCTTACTGCTGAGTGTTCCTGCGTCGTTACCCCCTTTTTGTAGAAAGAGTATTACTGATTCTGCAGATGGGTTAGGAAAGTCAGTATAGGCGGTAGGTTGGTCTTGGGAATCTCGCTCCCTAACGATCCAGGCTTTTGCATCATTTTCAACGCCGTTATCTATTTCAAATAAGTACTTCGTAAACCATCTACTCATCATCTCAACGGGCGGAGGCCCACCATGACCGTCTTGGTGGTAATAGATCTGTGCCGGTATCCCCATCGCTCTCGCTTTATTATAAATCCTGTAGCTGTGCTCGGGCATTACGTTCCAGTCGTTAAAACCGTGTGACATGAGTAATGCCGCTTTCATGGGTGCCATTTGATTTAAATAATCTCTACTTGCCCAGAATTCGTTGTAATCGCCAGTTGCACGGTCCATACTCGCCCTCATAAGATTGTCTCGAATGGTTCTATTGCCGAAAGCACGCTTTTCAGGGTCACCGCTATGGATGAATTCATAGAGTACATCAATATCTTCTCCTAGATAACCTCCGGGACTTCTAACTAAACCGTTCGAGCGGTAATAATGGTAATAGGATGTGTTTGGTGCAACGGGAATAATTGCCTTTAATCCTTCAACGCCTGTTGTTGCTGCTGCAAGAGGTAATGTTCCGTTGTATGAGGTGCCGGTCATTCCTATATTTCCTGTACTCCAAAACGCACTAACTTTTTCAATACCCTCACGTGAAGTATAGCCGTTGTCTTTACCCGTGAGCCATTCTATAACGGCTTTTGGACCCAACGACTCATTCGTACCTCCGACAGTTGGGGATCCGTCAGAAAGTCCGGTGCCTGGGGAGCAGGAATGAACGACGATGTAGCCTCTCGGCACCCATGTTTTAACTTGAGAATTCGATATTATGGGTCTTCGGCTACGTTGCTTTACTTCAACGTGTTTAGGAGGCTCGGGTACATGTCCTAATTCATGTTTCACCTTCCAGAATAAATCATCGTCGTTACCTGCGGTCCCAGCATAATAGGGACTTGATTCGAAAATTACAGGAAGTTTAAGGCCGTTGTTAGTCTCTTTCGGACGCGTAACATCTACGTGCATTCGATCTAATTTTCCGTCTCCGTCAGTATCAAATTCTGTTTCCACCCATAGATCTTCACGGATCCAACTTTTTGGAGATGTGAAAGCAGGAACGATCTGTGCTTCACCATTTTCAAAGTAAGGCCGATTTTGAGCCTTTAATAACGTAGCACCGCTCAAGGCTATGCTCAGAAGGAAGTACTTCATTTAATTTAAGTCTGAATGATCCGGGAAAAGTTATGCATTCCTGAAGAGTCTAACTAAACCAGCCGCTCTTCTTTTCGATCAAGCCTGCTGCAGCCAGTCGCCCGCTTTCCATTGCTGCATTCAATGATCCGTTGAACAAGGCGTCACCCGCAAGGAATATGTGCTCTGTGACTTGACTCGCGCTAGGTTCGCTGGTGTATTTTAGATTCGTTAGTTCTGGGAGCGCCTGCTGAATGGTGAAATTTGAGATGTGCGCTAGATTAACCGGATTACAATACGTTCGAATTTCATTGGATACCCTTGCCACGATTTCTTCTTCACTAAGGTCTTGATGTTTTAGTGTAGTTACAGATAAGATGGTTCTTCCTTTAGAATCTTTGTAGGCATAGAGGTTGTTGCTCAGTTGACCCGTATCGGCTATCAGCGCTATAGTTTCGTGTGGTATAGATGTTTTATCTACTTCGAAATAGAGACACATACAAGATTTCCATTTTGTCTCTGCATCATGTAAATTGGGTATGAGTGCAGCTGCGTTGGAAGTGACAATCACGCCCTGATGAGAAATTTCTTCTCCGCTAGTAAGAGTAATAGTCTTATCTGTTAGGGATTGTACTTCGCAATTGAATTTAAAGGTAGTTTGAACCAATCTCGCTTTGAGCTGCTCACTTATGGCGCCAATACCTCTTTGAGGAATCATAGCATGCCCCTCACCGAACATTTTATATACGAATTCGAACATACGGCTAGAGGTTTGTAGTTCCGTTTCTAGAAAAATTCCGGCAAAGAAGGGTTGAAAGAATCGGTTGATAATTTTATTTGAAAAACCGAAGGTCTTTAGATAGTCCTGTGTACTGACTTCGGGAGTACTGAAGATATCATCAAGACTTTTTTTTCTTAACAAGTGGTTTAGTTTTAGAACTCTCAATTTATCTGTTAAAGAACCTATTTCTGAAAACACTGTGGGTAGAATAACTTTCCAATCTCGTAACGGATCACCAATCAAAAATCGCTTTCCATCCACTAAAATTTGTGCACCGGATTGAAGTTTTCGGAGGCTGAGTGCTTCTAAGTCTAGATATTTTTTGGCAAGCGGATAAGCACTTAATAGTACTTGGAACCCAAGGTCAAGCTCATAATCTGCAACTGTAACGGTTTGTATTCGTCCACCGCAATTCCCCTGTTTCTCAAAGACCACAGGGTGATAACCTGCTTGCTCTAGTTCATATGCTGCAATGAGCCCGCTCACCCCGGCTCCTATAATATAGACAGTTGTCTTATGTTCCATGCGTTTTTAGGTATTTACACAAAGGAAACGAAGGATCACAAAATTAGTTCGTCAATTTGTAATTAACTGGCGGTGGTTATTAACCTAGAGGATAGTTGACTTTAAGAAATCGTAACGTGCATTTTGATTTAAGCTCTTCTTTATGTGTGTATATTTGGCCACTACTTTTAATCAACTTCCATCATAAACGCTCAATAAACAGCAATGTCAAACACTAAAAAACTAGGGTTCCTAGATAGCTACCTTACGTTATGGATATTTTTAGCCATGGTAATAGGAGTGGGAGTTGGGTACTTCATTCCCTCAAGTGCAGATTTCATAAATACATTGAGCTCAGGTAGTACGAATGTACCTATCGCTATAGGACTGATCTTAATGATGTATCCCCCGCTAGCAAAAGTGGATTATAAACTCTTACCAAAGGTCTTTCGTAACGTGAAAGTGTTGTCCGTTTCCCTACTCCTAAACTGGATTATCGGTCCTGTACTTATGTTCGTGTTGGCCCTACTATTTTTACAAGATTATCCAGAGTATATGGTAGGCCTAATCTTGATAGGACTGGCGCGATGTATTGCTATGGTGCTGGTGTGGAATGATTTGGCTGAAGGAAGTAGTGAATACGGCGCTGGACTGGTCGCTCTCAATAGTATATTCCAAGTTTTTGCTTATAGTTTTTACGCTTGGTTATTTATTACCGTTTTACCTCCCTATTTTGGCTTTGAAGGTGCTATTGTTGATATTTCCATTGCTACCATAGCAGAGAGTGTAGCCATCTATTTGGGTATTCCCTTTCTAATGGGGCTACTCAGTCGTATTGTATTGGTTAGAGTGAAAGGAGAAGAGTGGTATCGTAATACGTTTATACCCACTATTTCACCAATGACACTGATAGCACTCTTGTTTACAATTGTGGTGATGTTCTCTTTAAAGGGGGAATTGATCGTAGCGATACCCATGGATGTGGTTAGGATTGCAATACCGCTACTGATCTATTTTGTGGTAATGTTTTTAATAGGCTTCTTTGTGAGTAAGGCTGTAGGGGCGGAATATGATAAAAACGCCGCCATAGCTTTTACTGCCGCAGGAAATAATTTTGAATTGGCTATTGCTGTTGCCATAGCCGTGTTCGGTCTAAACTCAGGTCAGGCATTTACTGGGGTTATTGGGCCGCTAGTCGAGGTCCCTGCGCTCATTATTTTAGTCAGGGTTGCTGCGAAACTCAAAAAAAGATATTACGCTTAAGGCATAAATCGGGTTTTGACTTTATTGTTGAAAGGGACCAGTCAAGTTTATCGATAACAAGGATATTAACAATCAACAAAGCATGGACAAGTAGACTACTGCTCATTTCGCAATATTTTCAGCATACGTATTGCGACGTTTAGAATACGATTTGAAAATTCATATTTGACAACGACTCCAGCTACCTCATAAAAAGTTAGTCGCGTCGCGATATAAGTCTCTAAGGAGTAACAGATCGCTTTATTCCAGTCACTTTGAGAGGAGAGTTCGGTAGCCTCTGCGCAATAATATCCCAAGTATTTAAGTAACGTTTCTTTTTTAAAATTAATAGGAAGTACAAAACTTAAGAATTCGACTAAATCACGTGTTGGAAAATCGATTACTGCTAGTTCTAAATCGTACATTACGGGTTGTCCATTCGTTCTAATCGCAATATTTCGAGGGTTAAAATCATTATGAACGATACATTTTTTTAAACGAATCCCTGAAGCTATACTCGACCAGTTTCGCATGTTTTCTGCAATGCCCTTGAGCACGTCGATATCTGATATGTTATGGCTTTCCGCTAAAGTGATACTCAATAACTTTTGATAAAGTAAAATTGATTCTGAAGCATCAAATTCTAAAATCCCGGAAATAACGGCATCTTCAGTCATCTGATGAAATAAAAATAGAGCTTTCAATACCCTAGAGATTTCTTTATCACCCCAAATCTCAGGAGTATTCTCGCTGTTAAAAATAACGAGACTTGAGGGCTCTAGATATTCTTGCATAAAGAGATATATTTCTCTTTTGGTATTCACATAACTCCCATGAAACCCTGGTATGAATGGATATTTTACCTTTGTTAAATACTGATAGAGTTTAATATCCTTTATATGGGAACCAGAATACTCCATATCCGATGCTGACTCTTTTATTAAGTCGGCCAATTCTATGTTAATTGATGAGGCTATCAAGTGCAAACCTTTGATGATTTCCTGGTCTAGAGGTTTAGACTTCAATAGAAATTTTTCCTTGAATTGATTACCGCTTGTATCTCTTTTAGTACACTCAATGGCAACGAATCCAATAAGTTTTTTACTGATTCGGCTGGCGATAGTAGTTAAAATACCGTTTTCAACTGTATCATGCTCAAATACATTAAAGCTTAGCCCGATTTTTGGGTCCGAATTAGTTGAAAATTTGGATAAAAATTCTGAGGTTAATTCCGATTTTAGTAGCCATTTTACGGGTTTATTCCGCCCTAATTTTTCATGTGCCTTAGCAAATTCGCCACTAACAATAGCAGCATAGGTTGAAAGCTCTAGTCCCAAAGCAAAACCTGCAATGAGTTTTGCAAAACGTTCGTCACTACCAGATCCCAAACATCCCATTATTTTCAATACTTCGGATGGTTTAGATAGATGAGTGCCCCCACCAATGGTACCAACAACAAGGTTTGGTAAAGTAAGACTCACATTAAGTCCACCGTTGACGCTTTCTAATTCTAAGAAACCTGTTGCAGATTCGTGAATGCAGGCAAGGTCTTGTCCCGTACTTGTAAATATTCCAGCTATGGCATTTGCAACATTTATATTGTACCCAACCATGCCTTCTTCATTAGCAAGCGACTTAGAAGGTTTATAAAATCTACTCATACTCATGGAAGACGTACGAAGCACTTTTTCAACGACCTCTTCGGGTAAGAAGCAGCTCGCTGTTACGTTTATTCCGCGTCCATTTGTGATGTTATACTGTGATATTTTTTTATCGGCAGCGCCGTTGCCTTCTATCACAAAATCATGAGGGCTTAGGTTGAATTTCTTTTTGAAAGCATCAACTAAATACATCATCGCATGCCACGTACAAGTTGTAGTCATGTTTTGACCTGATGCATCCCCTGTGGTGTACACTAGTTTTAAATGTACGTCGGTTGAGCGTACGAAAGCTTCTAGCCCTATCAATTCAGCGTGATTCGAATACTTCTTTACCAATGCGGCAATGGCCATTTTTTCGGATAAAACAAAAGATTCAAAGCATAGAGCTTCTTCCTCTTTATCAAACAGGAATAGGGGGGCTCGAACCATTTTTTGCCAGGCAACATTTGCTGAAAACCCACCTGATAGCGCTATTGCTTTTGCTCCCCGGTTCATACTTGCCACTAATGCTCCTTCAAGCGTACCGACTAAAGTGTATACCATTTCATTTTTTAGCCCGTCTTTAAAACCTATTGGTCCAACAAGTCCTAGTGGCAGCTCTACACCACCTACATAGGATTCGATATTGTTTTGAATTTCGCTCAAATCGAGGTTAGAGTTCATAATATGCTCTATCGACAATCCTTGATTTTTAAGAAAATCTTGACGGCTATTGATCGCACTCTTTAAATTGAGTCCTCTTCCCGGAACGATTGGTAGGTTCATTAGTTTTGAAATTACATTTTTACGCATTCATTGAACACATTTAAGTAGTTGTTAGAAATGTGCATTTTTGATTTATCCATTTCGTTATTAAGGAGTTGCTTGTGCACTTTCGGCAAATTGTATTGAGGAATTCCCGGGAATAAGTGATGTTCGCAGTGATAGGAAATGTTTCTAGGAGAAAGTAGCAGCCGCGAAAGAAAATTATGCTTAGTTGTACGGGTACGAAAGGCAAGGGGCTGGCTTTCAATCCCTGAATGTTCAGCAATGCGTCTCCACCTATTAATCAGCTGCGTCCATGTAACGAAAGGAATAAACCAATACTTAAATAGCAACGTTCCGTTCTCAAAATATAGAAACAGGCATAGAATCAAGATGTAGAAGGATAGCCTAGACAAGGTATACGTGCGACTAGAAGCGGGTTTATCTTTGGCTACGGATTTACCGGACATGACCTTAAAGGTTTCTACAACTCCTAAACCTAAAAGCTGTTTTGCCACGATTTTTAAGAAACGTGGTAGAGGCATTGGAAACTGCCAATTTTCATCAGTTTTTGCAACATAATCCGGGTCTTCCTCGGTATTCAAATGCTGATGGTGCTTCAAGTGTTTATATCGGTATGATTTCATTGAAACTGCCACGGGCCATGCACATAGGACTTCGCCAACAACTTCATTGATGATTTTATTTTTTGAAATTAAACCGTGCACTGCTTCATGCATTAATAGTCCAAGGGCGAGATATCTAGCCCCAAGGAATATTATTGTTACAAGGTAGATGCTCCAATGGAAAAAATACTCACAAAAGAAAGCTGCAACGAAGATTTGTAGCCATTCGATAAAAATTGATAGCATTCCCCTGTAAGTACTGACCTCGAAGTAATCACGTAAGTTTAGCTTTTTAGAGAGGTCTCTCACATGCTTTTCAAAGGATTGGGTATGGTCTTGATTTGTCATCGTATTAGCTCTTTAGATGTTCAGAAAACCTACGTTTACGTGGATTATTCGCTGTTTGATTAATGAACCAGTCACCCTATTCTTCTTGCGATTTATCTAGCAGAATTTAAGTTAAAATTTATGAGGAACGACAAATCACATGTATCAGTATTGATTCATTTTCCTAAATAAGTATGGTAAAATGATTTTTGATAAACTAATAAGTCTCATAATAGATACATTAAATCCCTCCTAAGGTACGGCAGTATTAATTTTTATGCCAAGCGGAGGAAACAAAAAACCCTGAAAACACAAGGTTTTTCAGGGTTTTGCTTGAACTAGATCGTAGTTCTTGCGGAGAGAGAGGGATTCGAACCCCCGGTACCTCGCGGTACGCTGGTTTTCAAGACCAGTGCATTCGACCACTCTGCCATCTCTCCTAGGAGAAGCTTTTAAAACT
>Ga0102816_1000795_pt1 | contig 11567 bp, 8 predicted proteins | sample ColrivemetaGS545_FD_84509 | JGI IMG/M metagenome (GOLD analysis project Ga0102816, IMG submission 84509) | Estuarine microbial communities from the Columbia River estuary - Flood tide non-ETM metaG S.545 | ecosystem: Environmental > Aquatic > Marine > Intertidal zone > Estuary | place: USA...
AGGGATGTACGGGGTGTTTCATGGCCCACAAGGGTTAAAAAACATTGCAAAACGCATTCACAACAAAGCAAATGCATTGGCATCTGGAATCAAAGAACTTGGCTTTGATCAAGTGAACAGTCAGTACTTTGATACACTTTTAATTGACTTAAAATCTGTACCAGCTGAAGTAGTTAATGAAATCGCTTTAGCCGCGCATATAAATTTCCTTTATCTTGATGAACATTCTATTTGCATTAGTCTAAATGAAACAACAACCACTCAAGATTTAAATGATATACTAGCAGTTTTAGGTGCTGCAAAAAAAATAGAGTACAATAGAATTATTGATGTTTACGACTCTTCTACCCTTGACGATTCATTGGCTAGAACTACAGATTTCATGACACACGAGGTATTTAATTCTTACCATTCGGAAACAGAAATGATGCGGTACATAAAACGCTTAGAGCGCAAAGATTTATCTTTAAATCATTCGATGATTGCTCTAGGCTCATGCACAATGAAACTTAATGCTGCATCAGAGATGCTTCCATTAAACGAAAGTAACTTCAGTTCTTTACACCCATTTATTCCGGTAGAACAAGCGGCAGGATATCAAGAAATTTTTAAGGAATTAGAAAAAGATTTATGTGAAATAACAGGCTTTGCAGGAATGTCTCTTCAGCCTAATTCGGGCGCTCAAGGAGAATATGCAGGTCTAATGGTCATTCGTAAATACCATCACTCGCGTGGCGATTATCAAAGAAACATTACCTTAATACCCTCATCGGCTCATGGCACAAACCCAGCTTCTGCAGTAATGGCAGGAATGAAAGTTGTTGTTGTTAAATGTGACGAAATGGGTAACATTGATGTTGCAGACTTGAAAGATAAAGCAGAAAAACACTCAAATGAGCTCTCAGCTTTAATGATTACCTACCCATCTACGCATGGTGTTTTTGAATCTTCTATAAAAGAAATCAACAGCATCATACATCAACATGGTGGACAGGTATATATGGATGGTGCAAATATGAATGCGCAAGTAGGCTTAACTTCTCCTGGAGCAATTGGAGCAGATGTATGTCATCTTAATCTTCATAAAACATTCGCTATTCCTCATGGAGGAGGAGGCCCAGGCGTTGGTCCAATTGGAGTTGCTCCTCAATTGGTTGAATTTTTACCCGGTCATGCCGTCATTAAATGTGGAGGAAAAAACAGCATCTCGTCTATATCAGGAGCCCCATGGGGATCCTCTTTAATTCTTATAATATCTTACGCATATATTAAAATGTTAGGTGCAGAAGGATTAAAAGAATCGACAAAATATGCTATTTTAAATGCGAATTACATGAAAGTGAAATTAGAAAAGCATTTTAAAATTCTATATGCAGGAGAAAATGGAAGAGTTGCCCATGAAATGATTCTTGAATGCAGAGACCTAAAAGAAGCCAGCGGAATAGAGGTAACCGACATAGCCAAACGACTTATGGATTATGGATACCACGCGCCAACTGTTTCTTTTCCTGTTGCAGGAACCCTTATGATTGAGCCAACAGAAAGTGAAGGTAAGGAAGAATTAGATCGCTTTTGCGAAGCAATGATATCTATAAGAGAAGAAATTGAACACGTTAGTACGGGTAAATACCCTAGAGAAAATAACATTCTCAAAAATGCACCACACACATTAGACCAATGCACATCTGACGAGTGGCAGTATAACTATACCAGAAAACAAGCAGCATTCCCAAAAAAATGGGTTGGCGAAAATAAGTTTTGGCCTAGCGTAAGACGAGTTGATCAAGCCCACGGAGATCGTAACTTAATTTGCAGCTGCCCTAGCCTAGAATCATACTCTTAAAACTACTTGTAATAGTTAAAGATAAACACTATTTTTGTTTAAAATAAACTTTCTCTTATGAAAAAAAATCAACTATTGGCAGGAGCTTTTGTTATAGCTTCCTCTCTTTTTGCTCAAAAAGCTGAACTATCAAAAAATAATTTTGTTACTAAAACCAACAAAAAAATTACAACTACACCAACAGCTCATAAATCTGCAGCTATTTGGTCTGATGATTTTTCCAATGCCAGTACTTGGACACTTGGACATGCGGCAAGCTGTGATCTAGATTGGGAAATTGGACAAAACCTTTCCAATTCTGGAGAATACATTACAGCTCCAGTAGCTTCTACTACTGCAGCTAATGGTTTTGCAATGCTTGATTCAGATGCCTATGGAGCAGCGAACTCTGGTGATTTAGAGTCTTCTTGGATGACAACTGCCAGTCCAATTAATTTATCTGGTAACACCAGTATACTTTTAAGTTTTGAAACTAATTACAGACAATACGATACTCAGTGTTTTATTGTTACAAGCACTAACAATAACGATTGGCCAGAATTAACTGCAAGTTTTGACGCAAGCACAAACCCAAATGTTTATGCACTGTGGGAAGATTTTGCGAACAACGATGAAGTAGAATCAAACCCAACAACTGCAAACGTAAATATTAGTGGTTCAGCTGGTGGTCAATCACAAGTATGGGTACGTTTTCACCACACAGGTTCTTGGGGCTATTCTTGGTTTGTAGATGATGCATCAATTAATAATCTTCAAGCAAACGACATCGTTTTGAATGAAGCATGGGCTTCTACTTTTTTTAATTCTGAATACGGAAGAACACCAATATCTCAACTTTCTGACTCTTTGGCTTTAGGAGGTGAAATATTCAATTTTGGTAGTGCTACTCAAACAGGAATAGAGCTTTCAATAGCAGTTGAAAATTCAGCTGGGGTAACCATGGCGTCCAACGTAGAATCCTTTCCATCATTAGAACAAGATTCAACTGACCTTTTACAAACTGCAGTATCTGTAGACTTAGCTGAGGGTATTTACACACTAAACGCTACCTTAACGTCTGATGCCGATAATGAAGAAGGTCAATACTTTGGAAACAACACCTATTCTAGAGAATTTGCAATTAGTAAAAATCTTTTTTCTTTAGATGGTATTGGTGTGTATGATGAAGAAGATTTATCCGTTACATCCATCGGAACAGGTAATACTGGTGAAGGTGAAGGAAATACTTTATTTGCACGCTATGTAATTTTGGAAGAAACCTCAATTGTTGGCCTAGAAGTTGCCATTAGCAGTCAGTCTACTGTTGGCGGTCAAATATTCTCTTTTTTACTTCCTGAATCAAGTTTGTTAAATGAAGATGGTTCTTTAAACCAGTCTGCTGATGTTTATTCTGGAAGAATCGCAGAAAACGAAGATGGTGTAACAGTTACTCAAAATAATATTGACAATAACCTGGTCTATATACCACTACCAGAAACGACACTTGCACCAGGTGTTTATTATGCATGTGCCGAACTATACACGGCTGGTGGAAACGCAGATGCACTTCAAGTATTAGATGATGAAACAGTATGGGAGCCACCCTATGCAAGTCTATATTTCACGGCGGATGATGCTACTGTTTATACAAACGGAACAGCTGTTGCTATTCGTATGGCTCTAGGAGATTATGTTGATTTAGACGAAAATGAAAACAACACTTTATTCTCTGTTCTTCCTAACCCATCAAATGGTGTGTTTACCGTTACAACAGATAAAAATGATTTCTACACTTTAGATGTAGTTAACGTATTAGGAGAAGTAATCTCTTCTAAAACTATTGAAGGAGCGATTAACGAAACAATCGACATCTCAAATTATGATGCAGGTATTTACTTGGTAAAAGTAAGTACTTCAACTTCTCAAAACGTACAAAGAGTTGTGATCAAGTAATAAAAGATTTCTAACGAATTAGATGCCTCAGCTAAGCTGGGGCATTTTTTTTGTAGTAATTATCAGGATTTTTAACATCTTTACACGATATTTAAAAAAAGCATGGAATTAGCTTGGTATTTTTACCCACTTTTACTTTTGGCCGGATTAATGGCCGGTATTGTGAACACATTAGCTGGAAATGGATCTGTTTTTACACTAAGCTTATTACTCGTTACTGGTTTACCAGCAGGGTTGGCAAATGGAACAAACAGAGTTGGGGCATTTGTACAATGTTTGGTCAGTGTATTTACATTTAGAAAATCCTCAAAATTCAAACCACTACTTCAGGAAAGTCTTTGGCTAATGATTCCCACAATTTTAGGAAGTATTATCGGAGCCACATACGCAACTCAGGTAACCGACGAACTGCTTACAAAAGTAATAGGCTACTTAATGGTGTTTATGCTCGGTATTGTTTTGTTAAAACCAAAAAGATGGCTAATAGAAACTGCCGCTCGTAAAAACAACAAATCCATACTTAATTTTGTTTTATTTTTTGGAATTGGATGGTATGCAGGCTTTATACAAATGGGCATGGGCATTTTATTTTTAGCTGCTTTAGTACTGCTCTCAAAATACAGTATAATAGACGCTAACTTCATAAAAATTATTATTTGTGTTATTTTACTTTTACCTGCACTTCTCATTTACATTTACAACGACCAAGTTGCCTGGAAACCGGCAATAGCATTAGCCATTGGACAAGGCTTTGGCGGATGGTTGGCTACAAAATATGCATTAGAAAATGAATCGGCTGCTAAATGGGTAAGATATGTTCTAATTGTAATGATAACCCTAGCCATAGTAAAACTATTTAACCTGCATAAATTTCTAATTTAATGACTAAAGATTGGTTTGAGGAGTGGTTCAACACCTCCTATTATCATACACTCTATAAAAATAGAGATGAACAGGAAGCGATACACTTTATAGATCGCTTATGTGAGTTCCTTGAAATTAAACCCAAGGCAAAAATACTAGATTTGGCCTGCGGTAAAGGAAGACATTCTGCACACTTGGCAAAAAAAGGATTCACAACTACTGGTATTGACCTAGCAGAACAAAGTATCGTAAAAGCAAAACAAACGGAGCTTACAAACGTAAACTTTGAAGTTCATGACATGCGTAAAGTTTACAAAAAAGATGAATTTGACTTTGTATTTAATCTCTTTACTAGCTTTGGGTATTTCGAAAACCAAGATGACAACATAGACGTTTTAAAAGGAGTTACTCTAAATCTTAGAGAAAATGGCCTATTTATACTTGATTTTATGAACGCTAGTAAAGTGATTAAAAATTTAGTCCCAGAAGAATCTAAACAGCTAGAGGGCATAACTTTTAACTTAAAGAGAAGTTATGATGGGGTAAACATACGCAAAGACATATATCTAAAAGACAATGACAAAAACTATCATTTCCAAGAAAGAGTCTCGGCATTTAATTTACATGACATCAAAACAATGGCAGCGTTAGCAGATCTTACAATCGTAAATACATTTGGCGACTATAACTTAAACTCCTTCGAGGAAAAAACTTCTGACAGATTGATTTTGGTGATGAGAGTAAATAAATAGCACTAACTAAGATCCGAAGTAATAAATTTAAAAAGACACATTTTCTTATTATATTTGCCCCTAATAAAACCGCAATAAATGACTTATTTCGTCTTAATTATTTCAGTAGTTATTGGAATAATTTTAGTTCAATTAATAACCGATCTGAAAGCCAGTGCCATAAAATTATTATTGGCATTTTCTGGAGCTTACTTATTTGCTATTTCAGTATTCCACCTTCTTCCTGAAATTTACGTAAACGATGGGAAAAGAATTGGACTCTTTCTATTAATTGGATTTATTTTACAAATAATTCTCGAGTTTTTCTCGAAAGGTATAGAACATGGGCATGGACATTTAAGTAATAAAACAGTACCTATTTCTATGCTCATAAGTTTAGCTATTCATGCCTATTTAGAAGGTATGCCTTTGGGTGGAAGTGAACCTAGTATGCACAACCACAATTTATTTGAAGGTTCGTTACTTACAGGAATTGCGCTTCATAAAATTCCCGTTACAATTGTATTAATGAGTCTATTTTCACAAGCTGGGTTTTCAAAATTAAAATCATTTACCCTAATTGGAATATTTGCCCTTATGGCTCCACTAGGCACGCTCTCTGGGAATTTAATACATGAGCTAAGTTATTACCATAGAGAAATTATGGCAATTGTAGTTGGTATATTTTTACACATTTCAACCACAATATTATTCGAAAGTTCTGAGGGACACAAATTCAACTTTCAGAAACTTATTGCCATTGCTTTAGGTTCTGTACTTGCCTGGATGTTATAGCCGGCTAAGCTTTTTATGAAAAAGATTATACTTGCCTCAAAATCTCCAAGAAGAAAAGAGCTTTTAGAGCTTTTAGACGTGGAGTTCTCAGTTGAAATTAGAGAAGTTGATGAGTTGTATTCAGAAGATCTTAACAAAAAAGATGTAGCAGAATACCTGGCTAATCTTAAGGCAGATTCATTTATTAAGGTGGGAAAAGACCAGCTTATAATTACTGCCGACACCATCGTTTTAGTAGAGGGTAAAATACTTGGCAAACCAAAAAACAAAAATGAAGCATTCAGAATGCTGAGTTCCTTATCCAACAAAAGTCACGATGTAATTACGGGCGTTTGTATAAAAACAAGTAACAAATCAACTTCATTTTCTACTTCCACCAAGGTGTTCTTTAAAGCACTAAGTAGTGCTGAAATAGAGTATTATATCGACACCTACAAACCCTTCGACAAAGCAGGTTCCTACGGAATTCAAGAATGGATTGGAGCAATAGGCATTTCAAAAATAGAAGGATCTTACTACAATGTGGTTGGCTTACCCATTCATGAATTAAACAAAGAATTGAAATCCTTTCTGTAAAGTTTACACCTAAAAAAACTACCAATCAATGGGATGGTAATCTTTTAAGAACTTACCACACCAATGTTTACCTGAATTAATACCGTCAATTAAAGGATCTAACACTCTAGCAGCTCCGTCGACGATGTCCAAAGGTGGTTGAAAATCATGCTCTTCAACTTTCTTCTGGGATAGGTTTACAGGGTCTTCATCTGTTACCCAACCTGTATCCACAGCATTCATATAAACACCATCTTTTGCAAAACTCGCAGCAGATGTATGGGTTAGCATATTTAATGCAGCTTTAGCCATATTGGTATGAGGATGACGATCTTCTTTCTTAAACCTATGAAATTTACCTTCCATAGCCGATACATTTATAATGTGCTTCATACCCGTATTTTCCTTGCGCATTACTAACGATAATCTGTTACAAAGAACAAAAGGAGCAACTGAATTCACTAATTGAACTTCAATCATTTCAGTAGTTTCAATTTCGCCCAATCGCAACCTCCAACTATTGGTCTTACGAAGGTCGACTTGTTGTAAATCTTCATCTAACGCTCCTTCGGGAAATACTTCAGCAGGTCTAATAGAGTTATCAAAACTGTAAGGAATTTGTGAAAGTTGGGCCGAGGCACTTAAGCCGATACCGGGTTTTGGACCATGCCAAGCTACTGGTAAAGTATTATTCTTTCCTTCTGATGAGGAACTTATAGCTTCCAATTCGCTTAAGCAGTACTGATGGTCTTTTAGAAGCACTTGAGCATACCTAGGTAAACCCTCAAATGAAGTAGTTTCATTGCTCATTAAATGGCGGTAAAATCCTGCGGGCCTTCGTACAGTTTGAGCTGCATTATTTATTAATATATCCAAACGATCGTATTGCTTTTCTATGAAATTACAAAAGATTTCTACACTTGGTATGTGTCGTAAATCCAAACCATGTATTTTTAAACGGTGGCTCCATTGACTAAAATCTTCCTCTTTGGAAAAACGCAAAGAAGAATCAACAGGAAAACGAGTTGTGGCAACCACTGTAGCACCAGCTCTTAGTAATATTAATGTTATGTGGTAACCAATTTTTAAACGAGAACCTGTAACTACAGCTACCTGACCGGTTAAATCTGCAGATTGAAAACGTTTTGCATAGTTGTAATCGCCACAATCTACACACATAGTATCGTAAAAATGATGCAACTTGGTGAACATCGTTTTACAAACATAGCAGTTCCGTGGAGATTCAAGTATTTTAGATGAATTTAATAATTCGCTTGGAACGGATAAAAGTTTAGGCGCAACAAACACACTCGCTTCTCTAGCAGATCGAATACCTGTTTCATTACGGGCATGCTTATCACGTTCAATCATTTTACGTTTTGAAGCTTTCCTTGCATCCTTTCTTCGCTTAGTTTGCTCATCTCTGGAGGGACGCGACAATAAACCCGCAGCTTTCATAAGAGCAACGCGCTCTTTCTCATTCAAATCATTCAATAAATTTGTATTCTGGACTAATTTTTCAAGTACACAAATACACTTACCAATTTCATCTAAGCTAGGAGCACTATCCGAATCATTTTCAACTTGCATATAAGAGCTATTTTCGGTGCAAATATACTTATTACATTAAGTAATTTCTGCGAATTCGTATATTTATAGTGTGACATTTCACTTGAAGAAAGACAAGACTTATAAATCTAATTACTAAAAAAGTAAATGCTTGAATATTTTATCCAACTAGTCTAAAACTTGAAAAATCACTTATATTTACAACTTAAAATTGTGTATAATGAATATTGAATTTAACAAAAATGAAGACGCAATCAAATTAAAGATTGCTGAAATGAATAGAAGACTTTCTGAAATAAGACTCGGAGGAGGGAGAAATAAAATTGAAAAAGAACACAGCAAAGGAAAACTTACGGCAAGAGAACGAATAGATTACTTAATCGATCAAGAATCCAATTTTATTGAAATAGGTGCATTTGTGGGTAACGATATGTACAAAGAGTACGGAGGATGCCCTGCTGGAGGCGTGGTTATGGGAATAGGATATGTATCCTCAAAACAGTGCATCATTGTGGCCAACGATGCCACAGTAAAAGCTGGCGCATGGTTTCCAATTTCAGCAAAAAAGAACCTAAGAGCTCAAGAAATTGCCATGGAAAACAAACTGCCTATTATCTATTTGGTAGACAGTGCTGGTGTATTTTTACCTCTTCAAGATGAAATTTTTCCTGACAAAGAACATTTTGGTAGAATATTCAGAAATAATGCACGAATGTCATCCATGGGCATCACTCAAATATCAGCTATTATGGGCTCATGTGTTGCTGGAGGAGCTTACCTCCCTATAATGAGTGATGATTCTTTGATTGTTGACAAAACAGGCTCTATTTTTCTTGCGGGGTCATACTTAGTAAAAGCTGCCATTGGAGAAAATATAGACAATGAAACATTGGGAGGTGCATCTACGCATTCTGAGATCTCTGGAGTAACCGACTATAAAGCAAAAAACGACCAGGATTGCTTAGACAGAATCCGAAGTATGATGGGGAAAATTGGTGATGGAGAAAATGCCGGTTTTAACAGAATTGAGGGTAAAGATCCAAAAGAAGATCCAAAAGAAATATATGGCATTTTACCCGAAAAAAGAGACAAACCCTATAAAGTCCGAGAAATAATTTCTCGTTTAGTTGACTATTCAGATTTTGATGAATACAAGGCCGGATATGGGCAAAGTATTATTTGCGGCTTCGCTCGTATAGAAGGATGGGCAGTTGGAATTGTTGCAAATGAAAGACAAGTTGTTAAATCTAAAAAAGGTGAAATGCAGTTTGGAGGCGTTATATACTCAGATTCAGCTGACAAATCGGCTAGATTTATCATGAACTGTAATCAAAAAAAAATCCCATTGGTCTTTTTACAAGACGTAACAGGCTTTATGGTAGGCTCTCGTTCTGAACATGGCGGTATAATAAAAGATGGTGCAAAATTGGTTAATGCCATGGCTAATTCTGTAGTTCCAAAATTTACTGTTATTACAGGAAATTCTTTTGGGGCAGGAAACTACGCAATGTGTGGTAAGGCTTACGACCCAAGATTAATTGTTGCATGGCCTACGGCACAAATTGCTGTTATGGGAGGAACACAAGCAGCTAAAGTTTTACTTCAAATAGAAAAAGCCAGCTTAAAGTCTAAAGGTGAGGAGATTACACCCGAAAGAGAAGCCGAACTTTTAAAAACAATTAACGATAGATACAATAAACAAATGAGCCCCTACTATGCTGCTTCTCGGTTGTGGGTAGACAGCATTATAGATCCATTAGAAACAAGAAAAGTGATTTCTATGGGTATACAAATGGCCAACAATGCTCCAATTAAAGAGGCTTACAACGTAGGCGTAATTCAAACCTAATAAATAGAAATACTAGATTAAGTTAAAATGCATTACTTAAAACTAATTCGATTTCACAATTTAATAGCAATGGCACTAATACAGTACCTAATCCGGTACAGTTTAGTAATACCGGTATATGGTAAAAGTGCTGTTTTAAGCGATCTATATTTTGCACTACTAGTTTACAGTATTGTATTAATTGCAGCCGGAGGTTACGTTATAAATGATTATTTTGATATTAAGGTAGATGCCCGAAATAAAGAGGTACTCATTGGCCGAAAAATAAAACGAAGAAAAGCGCTAATTCTTCATTTGCTTCTTACTGTATCTGGTGTTGGAATTGGAATTTATCTAGCGTACAATATTAGATCTGTATTACTTGGTGCTATTTTAATATTTTCCGCATATACTTTGTGGTTGTATAGTTTAAAACTAAAACGTAAATTTTTAATAGGAAATTTAACTATTGCGTTGCTTTCTGCAATTTTCATATTTTCGATACCCACCATTGAACTCATGCAAAAAACAACGCATGACACGCAACTTATTGTGCTGTTATTAATTTACGGATTGTTTGGTTTTATAAGCAGCTGGATGCACGAAATAATAAAAGACTTAAAAGGCTATAATGGAGATAAAGAATTTAAAATACAAACCTTAGCAACGGTCTGGGGAATTCCAAAAACAAAAGAATTTCTTAAATGGCTGAGTATGCTTTTAGCCTCTATGGTTATTACGGTAGCTGTATACAAATTTACCCACGAAATTTACCCTTTAAGTTTTGCTGCTTTATTTTTAGTAGGTCCGTTGTACTTAATGAACATATGGATATACAAAGCGAAGGCAGGTTATGAATACAGTCGCATAGCTAATCTTCATAAATTAATAATCTTTGCGGGGATTATCAGTCTGTGTTTTTTTGTTTAAACAAATTTCAAACACCAGAAGCTGATACAAATTAGCGAAATGAATCAGCTCGAATAGAAGCTGAAGTACCTTCAACTAAATCCTTTATTTATTCCAAGTTATTTTCTCGGAAATTAATGAAACCCGTTTGCCTTCCTTATTAATTTTATCGGGAGCTTTTCCTAAGTACAGAAAACCAAGAATCAAATCCTTAGTCTTACATCCTAAAAAAGATTTCATTTCTTCGGTATAAGTCATGCCACCAGAAGTCCAATGAACGGCAATGTTGTTTGCAGCAGCTGTTAGCAGCATATTTTGAACCGCACAAGAGGTTGCAACGATTTCTTCAATAAGTGGAATTTTACTTTTTTCGACAGGGCTAACAGCAATAGCAATTATGTGAGAAGCTAATAGAGGTGTTTCTTTTAGCTTAGTAAATTTACGCTTTTCAAAACGCTCATTTGGAGTTAAACTCTCATATAATTTCGATTGAAAATTCGCAAAATCTTCTAAAGCATTACCTGAGAAAACTACAAAACGC
>Ga0102816_1000800_pt1 | contig 11514 bp, 5 predicted proteins | sample ColrivemetaGS545_FD_84509 | JGI IMG/M metagenome (GOLD analysis project Ga0102816, IMG submission 84509) | Estuarine microbial communities from the Columbia River estuary - Flood tide non-ETM metaG S.545 | ecosystem: Environmental > Aquatic > Marine > Intertidal zone > Estuary | place: USA...
CTCCCCGGCCCTACAAAACACGATCCGCCTCAAGAATGCAATCTTATTAAGTACATCAATCATTGTTTGACGGATAAAGCAAACATTGGCCGAGTGCACTTCCAAAACAGTATTGGTAAGAGTTTCATCAGGTGTGTGTGTGTGAGAAGAAGTTTCCCTCGTCATACCTGCAGTTTCGTCAGCAAGGTTTTACAGCTGACGTTGTTCTATTTCAAGGTTCGCTACTTGGCGAAAAAAAGTTATTTCAATTTTTTTTTGGAAATGTATTGGCTGCTGGCATCGATGCCTTAATCGAAGGAGAAGTAGCTTTATTTACGGATCCACCACAAGAAAAAGCCTTACGGAAGAAACACAGCAAGAAGCCTAAAACAGGCACGGGTAATGGCAATGATGGAGAAGATGAGGGTCTCGAAGATAAACAATTAGACGAAGAAGACGATGCAGCAGACGAGGAATCCACATCTTCTTCAAATGAGAACACGGATGAGAAATTTGTTAAGAAGAGGAGAGTCGACTTTACTCCGGCCCCTGCAATTCTGATCAATGTGCAATCTAAAGACCAAGCCACGTCGCCTTCTAAGAGGTCAGTCTTGTTGTGTCACGATTGCAAGCTGGAGCATCAATTTGTGTTTAACTATGGCCACTCTGCATCGGCGGCAGAGAAACGGTATGAGTACTGCTTGCGCCACGCGCGGCTTCAGTGGCAAGCTTATGAAAAAAATCCTAGTTTTACACTGCATTGTTCAGATCGCAGTGTTCAGGAGACACTACGCATTGAGGGCTTTCCATACCCCCCAAACTTTCAAGTCCTCCGTTCGTCTTTTATTCCAAAGTTACTTCTCAGGGATTTAATTCGTCTTAATGAACATATTTGTGGAACTTGTCAATGCAGTGATGATTCTAGCAATCGGTGCTTGAATGAGCAGTGCCACAATTACTCTTCGCGAATTGAATGCAGTGTTGCATGCAATTGTGGAAATAGGCGTATTTCAAATGCGCGAATTGATGATGACTTTGATTCAAAATTTGCCGTGTTGCCAGTCGCCGATATTGGATATGGGCTACATGCCAAGGGTGTATCATTTGAAAAGGGGGACTTTGTGATTGAGTATGTTGGTAAAGTTAACAATAGTATGTCGCTCAAAAAGAAGAAAAAGAAACTCGATGGTTGCTATGTGATGAGTATTGATGGACAACTAGTGGTTGACGGATCGGAGTCTGGTAATCTCAGTCGGTTCATCAACCACAACTGTTCTCCCAACTGCGCTTTGCAAAAATGGGTGGTAGGTTTTTTTAATTTGCTTTTGTCGTTTTGTTTGTGTAATTGTACATTTTGACTTTAACCGTTTTTATCTTCTTTTTTTCCAATGTAGGTTGATAATATTCCTACTGTTGGAATTTATGCGATAAAGCCAATAAAAGATGGTGAACAGTTTTCTATCGACTATGATTGGGAAGCTTGCGACGAAACCATCTCTACGGATTGCAAGTGCGGTTCCTCTAATTGCCGAGGAAAGTTGCATCGAATAGTTACTTCTGGAAACGAAGAGGATTCTGTTGACGAGGACGACCAAGGTGAATATTTTGGTCATCAAGAAGAACCTCTCCCCATTATAAGGTGCAGTACCTTCACTGCGACGGAAGACTTTGAGAAGGGTGTAACTTCATCAATGTTAAGGACGTTGTTATTATCGTTGGGGATACCTAGCGTACCTAGCGCCTCCCATAGTCTTACAGAAAAAGTAAGCGACGATGACGAAAAATTTATCGATTTTTGCGGTAGTCTGCGAACCGACTTTGTCAATGAAAATGAAATTATCTCCGATAACCTTTGCAAAACATTGAATGTTTCCAGAGTAACGTTCAATATCGCTGAACAACTATGGCCAAGATACCCTGTTTTTGAGCTTCCTACTAAACAGTTCAAGGGAAAGCAAGTATCCAAGGTGGCGTTACTTCCCAATCTGCAACATGGAATGACAAAGCTAAAGCCTGATGTTTCTTCCCTTGATGATAAGTTTGGGAAGTTTGTCGTAACAGCGAACAGGACTTTACCTACCGGTACTGTCGACCAGTCCAATATATGGCAAGTGTATGCCATTGAATGCCCAGAAGGTTTCAATTGCGCCACAAAATATGCTATTTTGGTTGGATTCACCGTTATAGATGAAGTAGCAAGATTCAGTCAATCATATTATTTTAGCAACGATAAATGGGTTTGTTACGATGGAATTCAACATTCCCCGGCCGATCTCGAAGGAGAATTTATTGCATCCCAGGCATCCGTTCTTGTTTATGAGTGTTGCGATGCTGAGCGCTTCCGTAACCGCATCCGATGTAGTATAACGCATTCTCAATGCGCTTTGGGATTCCAAACTCAATTGTGCTATCTGGTGCTAAGTGTCCAAGAGGGAGAGGCAGTTGATGTTTCGAAATTGCTTCGACGAGTGTTACTGTCACATGATAAAGCATACAATACGGTTATGAATCGTCTTGTTTTTCGTTTTCTTTTTTGTAACATCGGACCTATTGGTGAAAACTTCAACGATTTAATCGAAAAGTTGAAATCGATAGGACTTGATGGAATTATAGGTGGCATGAAAATGAAAACCCGTGGTTATGCTTTAATTCCCGACCTTCATTTGGACCAATGTATTTATCAATATCTTGGACACGACATTATTCGTTTGGTTATAAAAGAACATATTCAAAATGTAACAGATGTCGAAGCCTCGGTTATAGTCACAAATGTGGAGAATAGATTGAATCACCTGTCTACACTACAAGGAATATCTGTTGCAGATTCCCTTTCGACTCCATCATTAAATAATTTCTCCAACTGGAAAGCCTGCTCCATATGTGGGTTGCATTTACCAAATAATAAACGAACAGGTAGTTGCTGCATTTGTTCTTCATGCAAGTAGTTTAAATGTTTAAATTGATTAATTTTTTATTTTATGTTATTTGTTTTTAAATCAATCAATAAACACATCACTGGATTAATAATGTATTGTTAGAACTAAAGTTACGGCATTCATTGTATTCCTTTTGAATGTATATGTATATGTTATCTGTGTTCTTGCCATGGCGCGATCGTTTAGCGCATACCACCACTAATGTCTTCAGGGTAAACAGCAAAGTCTTCTTCTACCGTGTCAGTAGCGTCATCCAATTTGATGGTTGAATTGTCGTCCCTTTGCAGATATATGATTACCGGCGGAAAGTTTCTGGCGTTAGAATACCTTGGTCTAGTCGCTTCCTGGGTCCGTTTGGAAAGAATGGTAGGTAGCTGCTCGTAATAATTATTAAGTTTTAGGATATATCGAACATTACTTGGGATACTTGCAGGAAGTTCCTTGGGATAGTAACCGCTGTCATCCACTATTGGCACCTTTGCCCAATCCACTGAAATAGTCCTGTCGCGACCGTCTTCATCTGCACATCTTAGTGTGATAGAGTAGTATCTGGGGAGGTAGGTGATGGCACTAACAATTGTTTGGGTGAGCCCGTATTGAGTTGGTTTGTTGCGTACACTGTACAGCCAAGATAAGGCACTGACAATTGCATTATGATACTGAGCTGCATCCTTTTTTGAATCAAAGGAGTCGGACAGAAAGCTGCTATCATCAGAAAAGTGTCCCTGGCCTGAGTTGTAGGAAGCCATGGATTGGGCTTCGCGTAATTGTTTTCCAATTGAGGCGCTAAATGGCGAGGCTGGTGTTTGCATGTTTGTTTCGAATTCCACAACGAGGAGGGGGGGGGCTATGCTTTGTGTTTTGTTTAGTGGACCGATCTTATGTAACGGGAATTTCATGGCATTATGTGACTTTATCGTCAAAGGTAATGGTGGTTTTTGAGCAGTTGCATAGTTATCACTTGGATTCTTAAGAATTATCAGTTCTGCTATATTTTTGTTGTTGACACTGGTAATAAAGTCCATTGTGCGCATTGTTAAGGCTAACCGTGCCAATTTTTTGCGTATTACAGTTACGTAATCTTGTTTAAAATTGCAGTGGTTGGCAGTTGCTAAGTGGTAGGCAAATGTACAAGTAAAAACGCCGCAATCGTTAAGGTTCTCTTGTTTGGGGCAATGTAATGAGCAATCTTGTAACTGCCATAAGTCTTGATGTTCAAGTTCCAATCCTCCATTCGTCGCCTTATGCTCGTCCTTGAGGTAATCAAAGATAAGCTTTAGATAAAGATCTTGATCTGTAGCGCTCATGGAATCATAGTATTCCAATCTCCTTTCTTGTATGTGTGCAACTACAGCCGCCCAATGGATGTTGTTAATGTTGATCGGGAAGAATACGTGTTTAAGTTGGAAAATATCCTTTCCATAGACATTCTTGGACCACCGTTTAACTTCATCAAAACAATATTTACCTTGATTTGCATATAGTTTTTGTACGAAAAACGAGCTAAAGTAATGACTATTCCGCGTTTTACCCAAACTGATGTCAGATTGTAATAAAATGTACATCCACCAATTTACTATTTCATCATTTAGCCATATTCCTTCCCGAAGCTTACGGAGATCGTAATACGTTAACGAATGTAGACCAATCTGGATTAATTCTACTTCAGTTTTCGCATTTAATGTATCTTGGATGATGTCGGTACCCATACAATCATTTATTTTGTCAACATCTGCCTTAGTTAGTTGTGTTTGAAATGACATCAATGCATCAACGGCCTTTTTAATTATATTCAATTCAGTATTTGAATATTCTCTGTCAACAGAACTGCAATCCATTTTACAATCATGACATGTTTCAGGATGAGGTTGTAGTTGCTCTATTCTGCATGTGTCCATGTTGATGAAAGAAGTAGTAGTAGTAGCACCAGTAGTAACAGTAGTAGGTTGTCGTTTCATTTCGAGACCATCAGTTGCTTGTTCCCGTTTGATCATTTCTTCCTTGACCTCTCGCGTATCGAATTCAACTTTGAAACTTCGTTTCATTTCGAGACCATCGGTTGCTTGTTCCCGTTTGATCATTTCTTCCTTGACTTCTCCTGTATCAAATTCAACTTTAATGTTTTGTTTCATTTCGAGACCATCAGTTGCTTGTTCCCGTTTGATCATTTCTTCCTTGACTTCTCCTGTATCGAATTCAACTTTAATGTTTTGTTTTCGATCGAGACCATTGGTGAACATTTGTTTGTTGGATTCCAGATAAGAAACTGTTTTGTTTGAGTATGATCTGCGCCCTTTTTGTTCCTTTTTTAGTTTGTTCAAAGAATTACTCATCCATTTCTCGGTTTTGCGATCTCTGGGCGTCAATTCATCTCGACTAGTACAATAAGCAACTGCTTTATTGTTATTAGCTATGAAGCCATTTCTCAATCTCCAATTGAAGTTGAGATCATTTAGTAATTTTATTTGTTCTTCATTCAGGCCACCACGACTATACGAATATCTTTGATTTTCTGCCCATTTTTTGACCTGCTTTGGCAATGCATTACCAGATGCATTGCTTTCATTGCTTGCAGTAACGTAAATAGCTAAACGATCTTCCCAGGACAAGCGTTTTCGTCGGCGCTTAGAAGTTGAATCCTCCATCTCAATTACTTATTTTTCTTCTGAAAACCTAAAGAAGCTAGTGAGCGTTTATAGACATCACATTTTGATGTTAGAAGGCTTACTAGAAACTTAATAGTTGTGACATAATATATGGTAGTCAACTAATGTACTATACATAATACGTGCGCACTTGATGATGTCACGATAAATATAGAGTGTAAAAAACTCGTGACATCACGTTCGAAGTACGTACGGAACTCAGTATTACCGTAGTACGTAGTACTGATCGTTTGCGAAGCTTGTACGTACGTGCATGCGTATTTATGTCTTTTGACGAAATCGACAATGACTGCATAGATTCAAGAAGGAGAAAAAAAAATATTAGTCAGTAGCACTAACGTACTATACATAATGCGTGCGCACTTGACGATGTCACGATAAATATAGAGTGTTAAAAACTTGTGACATCACGTTCGAAGTACCTACGGAACTCCGTATTACCGTAGTACGTAGTACTGATCGTTTGCGAAGCTTGTACTAACGTGCATGCGTATTTATGTCTTTTGACGAAATCGACAATGACTGCATAGATTCGAGAAGGAGAAAAAAAAATTAGTCAGTAACACTAACGTACTCTACATAATACGTGCGCACTTGATGATGTCACAATAAATATATAGTGTAAAAAACTCTTGACATCACTTACCTTACATTATTGCGTATGACTGCATAGTTTTGAAAAGTAACAATTAGCATCGAAACCTAAGCTATCATACGAAAGTGAAATGAACGATCAATCGAACGAGACGACTATTATTGATGAAGACTACATAAAAGCTTTTTCTTTTAAACAGACTTCTGATGCAACTCTAAAGGCATCCGCGGAAAGGTGCTTTCCGCTTCATTCGATTTGGGTCAATCTAGACGCTTTGAAGATGGCAATGGACAAGTTTTCGTCTCTGTGGGGCTTCCAATGTTCAAGAGATGCAAGAAAACTTATTTGCAACCGTAACAACAGTAAACGAATCAAAAAGTGTGAAGTGATCAAGGAACACATCGAAGGCGTACCTAGCAGTGGGGCGTCACGACGAGCAACTTCGATAAAAATTGGCTGTGACTTTTATTTATCTTTTCGCGTTACGTCCAAAAATGGCATTGTGACAGTAACCGGTGGAAATTACCAGCATTCCGAAGAATTGGGTTGTATCCCATCTCCTACTAATCTAGTGTTAGTCCGAAGGGCGAGTGGATGGTATTCTAAACTACAGAAACCGGCAATGGATCGGTTACTAACATTCATGAAGTATGGTAAGGTGACTCCATTCACTCTTAGAAAGTTATTCCAGGAATTTTTACCAGGTAATGTCCCCATCGACGCACAGTTTATAGTCAACATGAGAATAAAGGCTAAAAAACATCTTCCAAAATGGATCGAATTGGGAGTCATCGTAGAGGAAGACCTAAATGAAATGGACGATTATGAAGGTTTAGACAATGATCTCGAACTATATCATGACAAAGCAACTATTGAAGCACGCAACCTAATGTACGACATTTTAAATGAGGAAGACAATCCTAATGCTATTTCAAATTATATGACTTCTTTGCATGATAAAGATGCATCGTTTCTGTACGATCTGGCTGTCGATAAAGATAACACTCTCGTCGGCGTCATCTGGCAGACGGCGGCTATGAGAGGAATGTTCGAAGATTATGGAGATGTGCTTTTCACTGATGTGATGCACAGATCGTTTAATGCTATCCATTGGCCCTACATCTCTTTCACGGTGCTGGATAGCGAAAAAAAAATACACGTTGCAATAGAAGGATTGATTTGTGGTGAATATTTATCGGGATACACATGGGTGTTACAGAAGTTATTCGAATTTTCCCCCAAGAGGTCAAAGGAGCTCGTTACGATAATCTTTGCCGATCAGTTCTTATCGGAATCTGCGTTGGACGGTATAGGTTTTCAGAATAGATTATTGGTGGGCTTGGATTACTGGCACTTATTAGAGGGCTCGCTTCCAAAGTTATTTGGTATGCATCGAGGAAGGCATCATTGGAATGAATTAAAACCAATGCTAACAGGAATGATTAATGCTAATAATCAAACTGAATTCGACCTTTTCCTGGAAGCAGCTCAAGAGCAACTGCAACCGTCACCAACGCTTCTCAGGAAGCTAAATGCATTCGCTGGGGAGAACCACAGGTACTCTAAATTCAAACTGTTTAGTGTCCCAGGAGGGCTAATGAGAAGAGGTTCAGTGGTAGCGGAGCAGAACCATTCTTCTATTGTCCGACGGCTGGATACTGTGCACAATGATTCACCAGTAGAATTGATATGCAAATTGATAAATAGGCAGTCAGAAATTGTGAAAGAAAAAAACTTCTCTCTTTCAAAATACGCCTTTACCGTTACTACCTCCAGATTGGATCGAAGAAAAGCAAGAAAAAATGGAACAAGTACAGTCGAGGAACAATTTCCGACAGTGATGTTGTCGGATGCCAGGGAATTGTTATGCCACTGGGGCTACGCGTTTTTTCTTGCACAATATACGGAAAGTTTTTTTTATGTTGTTGAACCTGTAGTTGAAGGATCTTCGGAATCCAAAGTGTCACGAAGGGGAGCTTCAGCTGATGTCTTTAGACTTCTGTCGGATACCAAAAGATGCGACTGTCAAGAGAGTGTGTCAATGTTAGCAATGTGTAGGCACGAGATTGCCTATCATAAACGTTTCGTGATTGAGTTATTTTCACCTAGATGGAAATTTGTAACTGCTGTTCGGTGCGAAGCATATCCTCAAAATGTCGATGGTGTTAGAATGTACCGTTATCAGGACGGAAACCAGCTAGTTGGGGCAGATGGTACTATGGAGGAATCACGCGCCGAAGAATCAGTAAATGAGTACGATAGACCTGACCCTTATGACAATGACGACGCGATTTCTGTTTTCTCCCTACCTGAGCGAAGTAGCACGTTTAAAGAAGGGGGAGGGGGTGCAGTTACTTCAACGCATATCACTACAAAAGACAAAGTACCAGAACATAAAGACTTTATTGCCCAGATGGGAAATATTTTTGCTCTCACAAATGGCAACAGAGAGATTAGGTCAGTTGTATTCGGTGCATTGGAAGAAATAAGAAGAAGTTTAACTTCAGGTGTACCAAGCCAACAAATGGTTGGCTTGCAGCAGTACAAGAATAACACACAGGACTTTTTTTCTTTATTTCACCAGACAGAAAGTAAAAAGGTCCAGAACACGAACGTTTCATTATTCCCAGAAACATCAACCACCAATGCAAGTGTAACACCAAACGATCCATCTGCGATTCGTTCTCCAAATACACCATCACCTTTGAGAATTAGATCATATGGAGAGAGAGAAAACTTATCATCAAACAAATCAAAAAAAAGGAAAACAGAAAAGATTTCGTTCCTATCCACAGGATTTACTAACGTAACAAGATCCGTAACACCAAAAATAATATCCAAAAAACCAGCAGCGTGCGGATTCTGCAAGATGACTGGTCATCGCAATTCGGCAAGTGCACCGTGTCCAAAAATGACACAATGGGGTACACCGATGAATGGAGGCACCACTGAAACTATTGAAAAAACCTGTCATAAGTATGCAAGGGAAAAAAATTGGATTCTTTGCCATTAGAAGATCTTTGTACCAAAACGATGTGTCATGTCGTTCTTTTGGATGTAATTCGTGACCCCTCAAAAGGTCGTGAATATGTAATTATTGTTCCCCTAACTGGAAATTTGGAAGAGATAGATCAGTATAAGAACAAGGCAGCATCTATGGCGGCCCTGTGTACATGGAGAAATGGGGCAAATAAGAAAACTGCCATGTTAATTAATGGAGTACCAAAAAAAAGGCTTCGAGAATCACTACAAGCAAAGAAGAAAGAGAACACAGATGTAACAACTAATACTGGAACGCAATTCATCGTTGCACAAGATACAAACGCTGAATTTGGAGTTATTGACACAATAACAATGGATGACATACCTACCTTTATGGATAATGTATGCTTACATCTTTACTTGTCGCAAGTAGATAGTCATCATCCACCAAATGCCGAAATTACAGCTAGTGAGAAATGGTATGACGACTTGACAGCGGATCAGCGACAGTTAATTGACGAGCAGGTGGATAGCTGTGTTCACGAAGGAATACAAATTGCATCTAAAAAACACAAGGAAGCGGAGAGATTGCGATTACCGAGAGAAAGAAGCAAGGAAAAGGTAATTTTTCGACCAGGAGACACCTTGATGTTTTCGAAAATGAGAAATCCAGGTGACGAAACGTTTAGCTTTGAAAAAATAAAACGCATTGTTCAACCTACGGAAGAAGATGATTTAGCCTTTATGTGGACGGAGAGCGGACACCCACTAGGATACATGGATTGCGTCAAAAAGGTAGAGGAACACAAAAATTTAAAAGAAACTGAATGGCTTCCTTTAGACGGATGGGATGAGAAAAACTTTGAGCTAGTTATTGGGGAACTTCCTAATAAAGTAAGTTGCACCGGCATGAAATTTGGTAACTACGCGGATTGGCAACGAGGCAATATAGAAGGAGCAATGACCAAAAAATATTAACTAAATTTAAAAGTAAGAATAATAAATGTGTTTGTTTCTAGTTTTAAGTAGTGTTTAAGTAAAATTCTAAGTGTTGTCATCGCCATCTTTACCAGCAGCTAAATCGCTATTATGTTAGTTAAGAAGTTATTTGTGACTAGGTATTACTTGTTACCCTTTTTTTTGTTTCTTAGCTGTGGAAACCGGTTTGGAGTCCCTGCTTGTCCAGTTGTCGATAAACTGGGTGCGCATAGTCATCAATGTTGTTACATCGTCGGAACAGTTATCGTCTTCCTCCAAAATCCATTTGCCAGAGACTAAACGTAGGCCTGGTAACCCAGAGTACGTCATGGGATAAGTAGTCCAACAGACATTTGTGCTGCAGTCCTTAAATAAATCAATTGTCGTATCTGGAAAGGGCACAGGGTTTCCTAACACATGAAAGTTCAAATGAGACACATTAAAATCGTATATTTCAAGTAAACCAACACTACCACGGAAGAAACTGGTGACAGCCCTAGTAATAGTAATAATTGATCCAGATTTGAGACCGGCTGTAAAACATTTGTTAGCTAAAGGGTGCTTGCGAATAATTGCCTGTACAAAATGAACTTCATCAGAAACATGAAATAAAGGAAACACAGGCCTTGTATTCATATGCTCTTCCTCTTCAAGGTAGACTTTTCCATCAGGGAGGATAATTTTGCTTCTGGCGGCGTTGGATACAGCGGGGTTTTGGGCTTCAGCGAAAAAAAAGGTAGTGGAGCCATCTGGTTCCATAAGTGTTACCTTTTCCCTGGCTGTGAGCGTTTTCTCCATTATATCAATCACTTGCAAAACAACAGGTAGTTCTTTGTTGAGCACCTTATTAATACCAAAGGGCGTTAAATGGTATAAGTCATTGGGAGATGTTACATTTTTCGGCTCTTCATAGCTGTATTTATGGTACTGATCATTGATAACTTCGTTATGTTCCTTATCTTGGGTTGTCATGTTACTCTGTTGGATTTGTAGGCTAAAATGCAACCATGAAGCAAGATCACATGCGATACAAATCCACTGGCAATTATCTTTGGGAAAGATAAAGATTACATGACATTGAATAACAGCATAAAAAAAGGAGGAGCTAAACTACATAATATGACTGAGTACGTGCTTAGTCTGTACGCACTTGATGATGTCACGATTTTTCCGAGTATTAAAAACTAGTGACATGCACAAATCTGTACTACGCACGTGATTCCATACGTACAAGCATACGTAATATTGCGCTTCGATAAAATGACTTCTCTTGATGACGTCATTCTATACTATCCTAATAAATGACTGCACAGAAGGGAAAAAAAAGAAGAAGCAATGGTGGACCTGTACTAAGTACATAAAATGATTGAGTACGTGC
>Ga0102816_1000805_pt1 | contig 11462 bp, 11 predicted proteins | sample ColrivemetaGS545_FD_84509 | JGI IMG/M metagenome (GOLD analysis project Ga0102816, IMG submission 84509) | Estuarine microbial communities from the Columbia River estuary - Flood tide non-ETM metaG S.545 | ecosystem: Environmental > Aquatic > Marine > Intertidal zone > Estuary | place: USA...
GCGCATTATATTTGCACCCCATTCAATGGCGAGGTAGCTCAGCTGGTTAGAGCGTCGGATTCATAACCCGGAGGTCGAGGGATCGTGCCCCTCTCTCGCTACAGTAAACCCTTTGAAGTGCAAACTTCAGAGGGTTTTTTTATTCCTCGTAAAAATCTAAATCCCGACCAAAGGTTTCTTGGAGGCCGGAAATGGCCCAATAGGTTATAAGCATCACAACAACGGCGGTAACAATGCCGGCGTTGACATAAGTGAATTTCGCATTTAACGCCAGGAAGAGGGCCGTAATACCGTTCAGCGAACCTCTTACCATGTTTGGAATGGATGTGGCGGCGGTGGCTCTTAAATTGGTTCCGAAGTTTTCGGCACCTATAGTTACAAACACTGCCCAGAAACCCGTTCCAAAGCCCATTATACCCGTGGAAATGTACAACTGTAGGGCAGAGGAGGAGGTGAAGAATACAAGCATTCCTACCATTGTGATGGCATAAAATACGTGCATGGCTTGCTTTCGGGATTGTAGTCTTTGGGATAAAAGGCCAATTGCGACATCCCCTACGGCGATAGCACTGTAGCTGACCATGATACCTATGCCTGGATCAATGGACTCAGTAATGCCTAACTGGCGAGCGAATTCTGGGGAAAAGGAGATGAGAATTCCTACTACAAACCACGTGGGTAGACCGATCAAGATGCTGCGCAAATAGCGCATGAACCGCTCTTTTGTCGCAAACAACATTAAAAAATTGCCTTTGGATACTTTAGAATTTGACGCTAACGATTTGTAAAGACCACTTTCAAATACGCTTAAACGAACGAAGAGTAAGAGTAGACCTAATCCACCACCAATGAAGTAACAGGTTCTCCAATCGAACCACTGGGCGATGAAGAAGGCTAAAACCGCACCGGTCAGTCCTACACCCGCAACCAGGGAGGTGCCTATTCCACGTTTCTCTTTTGGTAAAAGTTCTGAAACCAGCGTTATACCGGCACCCAATTCTCCGGCGAGACCAATACCCGCAAAAAATCGGATCCAAGCATATTGCGTCCCATTTGTTACAAACCCATTTGCGATATTACCAAGCGAGTACAGCGCAATGGAATAGAAAAGCACCTTAGTTCGGCCCAATTTATCACCAAGCACGCCCCATAAAATACCTCCCAGTAGCAAACCGAACATTTGCGTATTTAGAATAAGCATACCTACTTCACTTAAATCGGCGACACCCAAATCTGTTAGCGAAGGGATGCGAATAATACTGAAAAGTAGTAAGTCGTAGATATCAACAAAGTACCCTAGGGCTGCGACCCATATGATGGGCTGACGAAATATAGAAGCATTAGGTTGCATAGCATGCATATTAGCGAGTTGAAGATAGAGAATATGTCAGAACTTTAGTTTTTTCAAGGGTTTTTGCACAAAGTGTTGCTTATTTCATATGACTTATTATATTGCATGAATTAGTAACGTACCACCATGGATAAAATAAAATTTGAGTTAGAGTTTCCCCTTCGCGCTTCACCGAAAATGTTGTTCCCATTTTTGAGTACGCCTTCAGGATTGAGCGAATGGTTTTGTGACGATGTTAACTCAAGAACAGAACTCTTCACATTTTTCTGGGACGGTTCAGAAGAACAGGCTCGACTATTGAAGAAACAATCGGATAAAATGGTTCGTTTCCGTTGGCTGAACGACGAAGAGGACGGTTTAGATACCTATTTTGAGTTCAGAATTGAAGTTGATGCTTTGACGAATGATACGTCAATCATTGTAACGGACTTCGCTGAAGCTGATGAAGTTGACGAATCGAAGCTGCTTTGGGAAAGTCAAATTCACGAATTGCAGCACATTATCGGTGCTTAATGAAGAACGTTCCGTATTTCAGCATACCCGCAGTCCTGTTTGTTATGGTCTGCGGGATTTTTTTATCCTTTTTTCCGGACAAGGTCGAGGCCCAATTAGCCTTGCATAAGGCTTGGTATTCCCCACGAGGCTATACGTTGATGGGTTTTATCACCGGCTGGGGCGAAGGACCTATGTTTGTGTTGGTGATCATCGCCTACGCCCTGCAGAAAGCGTGGTGGCGTGCAGGAGAGTTTGTCGCAGCCGGAATTTTATCCAGTGTGTTGGTCCAATGTTTAAAGAAGCTGATATTTGCTCCATCACCGCGTCCGATGGGGGTCATTGAGTGGAGCCAAACACTATTGGTAACAGATCTAGACCTTCCGCTACAATTTGCCTTTCCAAGCGGTCATACAACCACAGCGTTTGTGTTTTTTGCCCTCATTGCTTTACACTGGCGCCGTCCTGCCATTCAGGTTTTCGCCGCGTTCTGCGCCATTGCCGTGGCGGTTTCAAGAGTTTATCTCATGGCGCATTGGGTCACAGATGTGATGGCGGGTGCAGTATTGGGAACAGTCATAGCCTTGGTGGTTCATTCCGTATCCCAAAGGGTACAAAAAAAGCCGCTCACCCAAGGGTAAGCGGCTCAGTATTAGATACGGTAGTCTAATTACAAATTCAATTTCTTCTTAGTGGATTTCTGTAACGAATCCTCATGCATCATGACACTTATTGTCTTTAGGCGCACATAAGCTTCAGAAGCATATAGGTAACCTGGACGGAAATCGTTTGGAATATCACCCCAAGAGTTTTTTACAATGTAAAATACATTGCCCTCTTGATCTTTAACCATGCCCTGAAGGACCATACCGTGGTCATCTTGTGTAAGATAGTTGTCGTATTGTTCTTGACGCGTCTCTTGGTCAACAAGCGCCTCTTCATGAGGTCCAGCGTAAATGGCCTGAGCTTCTTCTGCGCTCATATCGCTCCAGCTTTGGTTTGGCATAACTGCAATACCGTTTTTAATCGAGAACCCTTTATCACTCACGTCACAAGCCCAAGCCACTGGGTAGCCCGCTTCAAGAGAAGTGTTGATGGCTTCCATCATTTCATCGATAGGAAGGTTGTAAGAGATGCCCCAAGTCCAGTTATCAGGAACCTGTATTTGACAAGCTTCATAGAAAGGGTGGTTTGTCCAAGAAGTTAATTGGACATAATCATCAGGATTAATGCCAATAATCTCATCCGCAAAACTCCTTGGCGTGTACGTTTTACCGTTGTAACCGAACTGTGCGGGCTCTTCACCTAAATATGCATCTAAAGTCGCATCAAACGCTTTTCTCCAAGAAGTAGATAACTTTCCGTTCTTATTGCCTTTAACTGCATCTAGAATGCCTTTCAACGCACCCTCCATTTCGCCATGGCGATTAATTTCAGAGCCATAGTTTAGACCATTGTAGACTTCTTGAGGAACGGCTCCATACTTTTTGATGACGTAAAGCACATCAGGTAGAGCACCACCTTGGGCGAAGTTCAGATAGCCATGAAGACGAATGTATTTTTCACCTTTGTCTTGATAAACCTTACGAACGGTATACATTTCTGAGAGATCCACAGGCGTTTTCCCCATTCGAATCATCTCACTCTCAACAAAGGATGTGGTCGCATAAGACCAACAGGTTCCCGAGGCACCTTGATTTTTCACAGGGGTTGCTTCTATATCAACGATGGTTTCCCATTCGTAGCCTATTGGCGCATCCGAACCGTTGTCTTTTATCTTATTGATGAGATCGACTTGCGCAAAAGCCTGCGTGCTTAATAGGGCCCCTGCAAGGAGTAAAGGTAATTTCATGATGAGATTATTTAAATTGTGTACTAACGGTAGCCTCTTTTATTCCAGCAGAATAATCGTAGAACCCTTCTTTTGATTTAACACCTAGTTTGCCCGCGGTTACCATATTTACGAGAAGCGGACACGGGGCATATTTCGGGTTGCCGAGCCCGTCATAGAGTACTTTAAGAATAGAAAGACAAACATCTAGCCCTATAAAATCTGCCAATTGTAATGGCCCCATAGGGTGTGCCATACCTAATTTCATAATGGAGTCAATCGCTTCAACATCAGCCACGCCTTCATGTAATGAAATAATAGCCTCATTGATCATAGGCATTAGAATCCGATTAGCCACGAAACCCGGATAATCGTTACAGGCTACGGGGACTTTACCCAGCGCTTTGCTCATTTCAATCACGGCATCACAAACCGCATCAGATGTACTGTAGCCGCGAATAATTTCGACAAGGCGCATTACAGGAACTGGATTCATGAAATGCATCCCAATTACTTTATCCGGGCGCGATGTTTGTGCCGCGATTTTAGTAATACTAATAGAAGAGGTGTTAGATGCGAGTATACACGCCGCTGGCGCATGAGCATCAATGTCTTTGAAAAGTTGGAATTTTATTGCTGTATTTTCTGTTGCCGCCTCGACTACAAGGTCTGCTTCCGCAACAGCTTTCTTTAGATCCGTTCCTGTCGCGAGACGACTTAAAGCGGTTATTTTATCTGATTCCGTCAACTTTTCTTTCACAATTTGACGGTCAATGTTTTTTGTGATGGTGCTTAAAGCGCGTTCCAGCGCAGCTTCGCTAATGTCAAATAAGTGAACAGTAAAGCCACTTTGAGCGAAGACATGAGCAATGCCGTTGCCCATTGTTCCAGCACCAATTACGGTAATGTTTTTCATGTAGGGTGATTTGTGGTTCTTATTTGCCTCGCCCTTGCAAGACTGTGACTAAGGTATAGAACAGGATTTTGATATCGTTTACCAAGGTGATATTTTCTGTGTAGATCAAATCGTAACGTGCTCGTTCAATCATTTCCTCCACATTTTCAGCATAACCGAACTTAACCATTCCCCAAGACGTGATGCCGGGTTTTACTTTGAGTAGGTAGCGGTATTGCGGCGCCGTTGCTATGATTTGGTCAAAGAAAAATCGACGTTCTGGACGCGGTCCAACAATGGACATATCGCCTTTCAATACATTTAAAAATTGAGGCAATTCATCCAAACGAAATTTTCTCATGGTTCTACCCCAGGGTGTTATGCGCGGATCTTCTTCGCTACTGAGTTGCGGACCTAGCGCTTCCGCATCGTTATACATGCTGCGCAGTTTGATGATTTTAAAGGTCCTGCCATTTTTACCCAACCGCTCTTGTGTGTAAAAAATAGTTCCAGGAGAACCTACGGCAATCATGGCAATAGAAAATAAGATAATGGGTGCTGCGATGAGGAGCAGAAGGGAGGCCACCAAAATATCGAACAAACGCTTAATAAAGGCCACGTGTGGTTTGATCAATTCTCTTTTCACCTCAATGAGCGAACGGCCTAAACTTTCCATCTTGACTTGACCGGACAGGATACTAAAAAGGTTCGGTAGTACGTGAATGCGAACATCACTGCGCTCTATGGAGCTAACCATTTCGGCAATACGATCAGAATTTCCAGACGGTAGGGCGATTATAACATCTTCAACGGTATTGTCATTGATAATATCGGCCAACTGTTCCGTACTTCCTAAACACGGAATCGCATTCATTTGCTCGTGAACAGATCCGTTGGCCGTATGTAAATACCCCAGGAAGGAGTAGCCCTTGCTGCGGTCTTTTTGAAAAGCCAGTAAAAGTTCGGCAGCTTCCTTACCGCTGCCTATAAGTATTGTAGGGAACTTGAGTGAACCCTTGTCTATAAGGTGACGAACGCGAGTACTTAGTAAGAATCTAAATAAACCACTTAGAAGTAGGAGACTTCCTGAATAGACGCCTAATGTGATGTAATAGTCGCTGTATTGGGTAATGTAATCGTCCAGTAGAACTAGAAAGAACAGCAATACCGCCGTGATCACTGTACCGCCAAATGTGTTAAAGGCCTGTGTTATGCGACTTGTTCGGGTTAGGTCACGGTAAATCCCACTGAGTGCACTAATGCTTATGAATAATGCAGTAGTGGCCGCTGCTGCTAGTAAAAATGTTTGGTCAAATTTTAATGGAACCGCTGTGCCGAACCGTTCGGGTTCGACGTAAAGCTTTCGTACCATATGAAGCGCAGTGTATGCGCCGGTACCGGCAATTATATCCAGCAATACATATCGAAAGAAAAGTTTGCGTTCCAGCTTTTTAGAGGTGCTCAATACAATAGCTTTATGTTGTCAATCAGTACTGTGGCAGTGTCGTCTGTGGTATTAATACCTCCGAAAAACAGATTATAATCCAAAGCATTCGGGTACCCGCTTACTTCTGTAACGAGGTTAATGTAAACTTTATTCCATTCTTCATTAGGAAATAGTGTGACTACCGGCGTCTTAATACTTTGAAGAATCTCATTCGCAGTAACGCCAAAGGTGAGCGCCACTTCTGTTTTGTAATTAACCTCAAGCCAGACATTTGCACCGTATTTGGGCAATTCGAAGGCTTGAAGTGTTTTGAACTCCCCCAAAGACACCGGAGGCAAGACAAATTTGCCGCTTTTATTTGGTAATTCTCCAGGAAAGGAAAAGACTTCACTAGTATCTGAGGTGATCAGTAGATTCGTATCGCTTTGAACGGTTCGGTTGTAGTTTAATCCGATACCGTCAAAATCTTCAATAATCATTAAGGTGTACGTAGGATTGTATTCGAATGTGAGAACTTCCGGGGAAAGCACCCTAGTTGATCCTTCATTCAAGGTCCAATTCTTTTCTATCGTCGATAGCATCTCATACTGGTTCCGTTGAGAATACACTCCATTGAGTGACATTCCAGGAATAAATCGGAGGGATTGATTCTCACCGGCATACACCGGTATCCGACACGGTGGGGAAAAAGCCCCAATTTGTTGCCCGTTTTGTTCTACCCAAATAGTATTCAGCTTAGACGATGACGTTCCCTCACTAGCTTTTGCCGCTACGCGCAGTTCAGTAACTTCTAAATAGGCCACCGCTGGAGCGGTTTCGTCCTCACAAGAGGTGAGAAGCAAAAGACTCCATAAAATGGTGCTAAAAATGATCGATTTGAACATAAGTACAAAGGTAGGCATCCTAGTGTTTAAAAATGTTAAAAAGAAGCCTCCTTCTAAGGACTACAAGTTGGGTTCGCGATGTACTTTCATTTTATGCAAAACGAGGACAGTCCATATTACCAAGGCCAGCGGGCCATTATGTGTAGTGATTTAAAAGCTAAGGGGTTGGCTGGAGAGGCTGTGCTCGGTGCAATGAATCGGATCCCGCGACACCTCTTCCTGGAGAGCAGCTTTCATCAGCACGCCTATCAAGACAAGGCGTTTCCTATTGCCGCGGATCAGACCATTTCTCACCCTTCAACGGTAGCTTGGCAATCTGAATTGTTGGAATTACGGCCAGGGATGAAAGTATTGGAGATCGGCACCGGAAGTGGCTATCAGGCTGCTGTTTTGTGTGAATTAGGCGTGAAATTGTTTAGTATCGAGCGTCAAAAAGCATTGTTCGATTTTTCGAAAAAGATGTTGCTCCAATTAGGTTATCGGGCCGAATTGAAATTTGGTGATGGCTTTAAGGGAATGCCCGTTTTCGCTCCCTTTGACAGGGTTATAGTTACTTGTGGCGCGCCGTTCGTGCCAAAGGCACTTCTAGCGCAATTAACTGCGGGAGGAATTATGATCATTCCAGTAGGCGAAGGCACTCAAAAAATGGTTAAAATCACCAAGCAATCGGACGGTAGCTTTGTTCAAAAGGTGTTAGGAGATGCAGCGTTCGTTCCTATGCTCAAAGACCGCGAGTAGCGTACATTTGTCAAGTGAAAACCGTAGAGATAAAAAACCGCAAAGCGAAATTTGATTACGAATGGCTCGAAACCTACACTGCGGGCATGCAGTTGCAAGGGACTGAGGTGAAGTCTATTCGTATGGGGAAAGCGTCCATCGCAGAGGCGTATTGTTATTTCGCTGGCGAAGAATTGTTTGTTAAAAACATGACAATCTCTGAATGGTCTCATGGAAATATATTTAACCATGAACCGCTGCGGGAGCGCAAGTTGCTCTTGGCTAAAAGAGAATTGGATAAGATCCTAAAGGCTACTAAGGACGCTGGCATTACAGTAATTCCGACAAAAGTATTTATTAGTGAAAAAGGCTGGGTGAAGATGAATATCGCGGTAGCTCGTGGTAAGAAGAATTACGATAAACGTCAGTCATTGAAGGAAAAAGATGCCAAGCGCGATTTGGCCCGATTAAAGAATATTTAGATGTACAAATCCGTAATACGTCCTTTACTTTTCACCCTAAACGCTGAGCAAGCACATCATTTTACGTTTAAGTCGTTAAAGTTGGCTTTTAGAGTACCTGGAATAAGTAGCATCGTAACTACATTCTTTGGTTCATTGAAAGGGCATGAAAAAGTGGTCATGGGCTTGCGTTTCAAAAACCCAATAGGACTTGCTGCAGGATTTGATAAGGATGCGAAACTCTATAATGAACTTAGTGCTTTTGGATTTGGCTTTATCGAAATAGGGACACTCACGCCTAAGCCTCAGGCGGGTAACCCAAAGCCACGTTTATTTCGCCTTGTAGAAGATGAATCCGTAATCAACAGAATGGGTTTCAATAATGGCGGCCTAGATGCAGCCGTTTTGCGTTTAGCGAAAAAGAAAACGGATATCATCATTGGTGGAAATATTGGAAAGAATAAGACAACACCCAACGAAGATGCGACTTCGGATTACTTGAAAGGCTTGGAGGCTTTGTACCCTGTGGTTGATTATTTCGTAGTGAACGTGAGTTCACCGAACACACCAAATTTGCGAGAGCTGCAGGAAAAAGAGCCCTTAATGGCACTGCTTAGCGATGTTAAAGTGCTCAACGATAAATTGGGTAGTAAGCCGCTGATGCTTAAGATCGCACCGGATTTAACTACAGGGCAATTAGACGATATTGTAACCATTGTAAATACCTTAAAACTCGATGGGATTGTTGCCACAAATACAACTATCTCCAGATCCGGATTAAAGATGGCACAGCAAAAGGTGGATGCCATGGGTGCGGGCGGCTTGAGTGGAAGAGTACTTAGATCGAGGAGTACTGAGGTGGTCAAATACCTGCGTGAAAAATTGGACAACAACATTACAATTATTGCTGTTGGTGGTGTGTTTACGGGTGCTGATGCACGTGAAAAACTAAATGCCGGCGCAGATTTAGTACAAGTTTGGTCCGGTTTCTTGTATGAAGGTCCTGCAATGGTGCGCCGTATGCTCCGCAATTTGTAAATTAGGGTCGGAACACCTATCTAACCCATTCTAATGACCACCATTTCTATCGTTGAATGTCCAAGAGACGCTTGGCAAGGATTTCATGATTTTATCCCCACAGGGGAGAAGATTAAACATATTAAAAGCCTTATGCACTGCGGTTTTCATACCATAGATGCTGGCAGTTTCGTAAGTCCTAGAGCAATGCCTCAAATGGCGGATGCACAGGAATTGTTTGCGGGATTAGAGGAAATACGAGAATCTTCTTCGACCCAGCTTCTTAGCATTGTAGCTAGTGAAGGAGGTGCGAAGCGTGCCGCTGAATTTAATCATATTGATGCTTGGGGCTATCCCTTCAGTGTCAGCGAAGTTTTTCAAGAACGCAATAGCAGGAAAAATATTGAAAGGGCGATTGATGATCTAAAGCGTGTAAAGGATTTGGCATTGCATTCGAATGTGGAATTGGTCATTTATCTAAGTATGGCGTTTGGAAACCCTTATGGCGAGTTCTATCACACAGACCTTGTTCTAGAGCGACTTGAACAGGCTTTGCTGTGCGGAGCGGACATTATCTCCTTAAGCGATACTACGGGCCAAGGAACGACTCAAAAAGTCGTAGAACTTTGTTCTCTAATGAAGGACCATAGTACCGTTCCATGGGGGGCACATATGCACAGTACTTACGATGAGGCGGCGGAGAAAGCTTTAGCGGCGGTAAGCGCTGGATGCAGGCGTATCGATACTGCATTGAAGGGTTATGGGGGCTGTCCTTTCGCATCGGATCAATTAATTGGCAATATGCCTACCGAAAAAGTATTGAGTGCATTGACACTTGCGAACCATTCGCATTCGCTAGACCCCTTGCGAATAGAAAGTGCATATAATAGTGCGTTGCAGGTTTTAGGGCCTTATTCTTAATGTATCTTCGCAGTGTAGGTTGCATGCGGGAACGCATACTTAAAAAGGAACTCGGTTGAAGTCCGGGGCTTTGCCAGAAGCTGTAAATCGTGTTGAAGCTATTTAAAACCACTGCTGTAGCGGGAAGGAGAATAGGGGAGCGGTGAGCCAGAAGACTTGGCCTACACTAACCTTTAATGGTGCTCTGGGTCAAGCACTGGTGTAGTATGAAGAATCTTACAATCTCGGTTATCGCACTGTTGATGCCTGTTGCCCTTTATGGTCAGGCCGATACGCTTTGGACAGCAAATGTTCTAGGAGGTGCCTATCGTTCCGAGGAAGTCAAAACAAGTTCCGATTCTTTACTCGCCACTATTAGCAGTGCATCATCTTATCTTTCTAAAGACAGCCGATTTATTCTAAAGCAATACACTCCAGGAAGTGTTGTTACGTCCTCATTTGGAGGTGCATCTTCCGAACAAAGTCGCGTGCTATGGGACGGTATTGATATAAGTAGCATGGCTTCAGGTGTATTCGATCTCAGTCTAGTACCTGCCTCAATGCTCAATAATACTGCGTTGTATGACGGTATCAATGGCGGTGCGCTGGCACCGATGGGTTCCGTAGGTGCCTTGAATGTTGCGGCTGAAATTCCTAAGGGTCGAGGAACAAGTACGCTTTTTTCGGCATCAAGCATCGGTGATAGAGGATTGTTTGCGCAATCTTGGGGCAACATAGGTACAGTGCGGTACCAAAGTTCTCTGAGAAGTACAGGAGGGACAAATAGCTATCCCTATACCTTGGGCAGCTTAAACGGTGTACTTGAAGGCAATGGCTATAATGATTTGACCTACCTGCAATCGTTCCAGGGTAAATTATCCCGATGGAATTGGGAAACTACCTTGTGGTATACGCAAAGTGAAAAGGATAATAGCGGATCCATTCTGACACCGGGGTATATCAATCATCTTGAGGACGATATGCTTCGATTTAAATACGCGATCAGAAACCGAACAAATCAGTGGCAGGTATACCTGGGCAGGGAATGGCAGGCATATACGGATACGAATTCTCCTTGGACCATCACGGATACAAACACTTATACTCAAGCGACTGTACAATATTCGCGTCGAAACGAGCGTCAAGAGCTTTTTATCACCTCAAATTACTTTAGAGCGGATGGCACGAATAGAAACGCAACAGCATTTTTACCGCATGTACTCTACAACCTAAGCCTTACAAAGAACGATCGATTGGTAATAAAAGGGGCTGGATATCAAGGTCGTGTGCATGTAGGCGCCCATTACAATCGCGCAACAATGACTGGAAAATGGGGCAAACAGTATGCGGCTGGAACGTATTATCGTTTACCAACATTGAACGAGCTCTATTGGAGGCCTGGAGGAAATCCGGCACTGGATGCGGAGCGGTCTTACGGAGTGAAATATACCCTCCATCGTATGGGTA
>Ga0102816_1000807_pt1 | contig 11441 bp, 6 predicted proteins | sample ColrivemetaGS545_FD_84509 | JGI IMG/M metagenome (GOLD analysis project Ga0102816, IMG submission 84509) | Estuarine microbial communities from the Columbia River estuary - Flood tide non-ETM metaG S.545 | ecosystem: Environmental > Aquatic > Marine > Intertidal zone > Estuary | place: USA...
AAACTCGCCGCTTCATTTTTGAAATTTGTAGTAAAAACACGTCTTTGTCTTTTCATTGAACACCTCATGCTTAGTGATGATAATATCACTTATGTTGGTGTCCGGAATTAGTAGACCACTACACTAATAACGATATGAATCTATGGATAGTAGAAGGTAAGAATAAGCTCACCTGTGGTGGTGAGCCTAGTTCGATTGAGTGATTAAAATAACCTATATCTCATTCGACCTATCGGTTTAGAGATGGCCCCAACAAAAAATTTTCATGTGCCTTATTAGTGAGCCACTAGTAAATTGCTCTCTTCCACTGAGAATGGGCTTAATTTAACCTTGTCATTTCCTATATGACCATATGTTAGCTGTACATTTATTGACCTGAATCTATTTAGAAGCCAGCATTCCTGACCTATGCTAAGCTAATTAAAATTGCCATAAGGATGTGAAGCAATGTACAGGCTTATAACTGCCGTTCTACTAGTATTCCTCAGTACATTCAATTTCGCAGAATGCATAAGTGAAGAGTCCACTCCAGAAGAAAACTTTAGTAGCTGTTTTGACGATGCCCTTAATGGTGACGTCGATGCTCAAATATATACAGCTATTCTCTATGCAACTGGTGATGGGACGCCTCAAAATGACACCCTAGCTCTTTCATGGTTTAACCTCGCCGCCGACCAAAACCATGCATTTGCACAATGGGCTATTGGCGACATCTATGAACACGGACGCGGTGTAAGTGTTGACTATGAAAAAATGTTGCATTGGTATGAACTAGCCAGTGAACAGGGTTTCCTGCAAGCAAAAGCAGATCTAGCCCGAACCTATGAAGATGGCAACGGTATAATCGGTGATTTGGTAAAGGCCAAAACACTGTTTTACCAAGCTGCTAATGCGGGTAATGCAGATGCGCAGTTTAGAGTTGGCAAAGCACTGGTATTTGGAGACTGGGGTGACATCGACAATAAGACGGGTATTTTCTATCTAAAAGAGGCTGCCACGCAGGGTGAACCAGCGTCACAACTCCTATTAGGCATAATTTACAAAGATGGATTTGATAATGAAACAGGTGTCGATTTAGCACAGTCCAAAAAATACTTGGAGCTTTTGGCTGATCAAAACTTCCCCGAGGCAAGCGAATACTTAAGGGAGGTTAATTCTCTATTAAATTCTCCTCAGATCGCCTCCCCCAATGCTAGTAACGATTCATGCTATGACGCAGCACTTACTGATGATATGAACTTAGTGAACTGTTCCACATTGGCTACCCAGGGTGATCCAGACGCACAATTTCAAATTGGCATGATTTACAAAAATCCAGATGGTAGGTTTTTCAATGCCGAAAAGGCATTCAAATGGCTATCTAGTGCCGCCATTAATGGACACGCACAGGCATCTTCAGAAATCAACGACCCACAACATGCCCTTGGACAGTCCGATAACTGCTTCAAGGAAACACTTTCAGAAAACGATAGATTCGATAGCTGCCATGCGCTAGCAATTAGTGGTGATACGGAAGCTGAGGTAAGCCTAGGCTCAATGTTTATGTCGGTTGAGGGCGACCTATATGACGAAGTAGAGGCATATACTTGGATGTCGCGTGCTGCTGTAAAAGGTAACGTTGACGCGCAAATCAAAACAGCTGAACTATTGAGTACCTATGGCGCATCTGAAAAAGATTATCAGATGGCAATTTATTGGTTACAGCAGGCAGAATCCAGCGGCAATGGCGAAGCAATGCGGCGCCTTGCAATACATCATCGCTTTGGATATGGAACCGTAATTGATCTTAATAAAGCCCTTAATTATTACCTCAATGCCGAAAAAAATGGCGTAGATGTACAATCGGAACTGGCTGAAATGCTGAGTGAAAATGAGGTAAGTAAAAATGATGACGAAAATAGTGTGCCTGCTATATCAACCGACAAAATAGCGATTGAAGATGCTTACTATGCAGTGGAAAGCACCAACAATGAAACTAAAATACTCGACAAGTGTGTTGATCCGGCATCGAATGGTAACGGGGTTGCTCAGTTAATTCTGGCCAAACTGTATAAATCTCAAGACGGGACATTGTGGGATCCTGAAGAATCCAAACTATGGATGCACCTATCAGCGGGCAACGGAATCGTTGATGCGCAATTTCAGTTGGGATGGATGTATGAAAATGGTTTTGGCACGGGTGTTGACGAAGCTCTAGCATTTCTCTGGTATTCAAAAGCGGCGGAACAAAACCTTCCAGCTGCGAAAAATGCCATATCTAATCTCGCCTTTAGCAATCGCTCACCAATTCTTGTCGAAAAAATTCACGAATGGAAAATCAAAGCAGAAGCACAAGGTATTGATACCTCATTTCTGTTGCAAAAAGATAAGGATATTGGTGGGAGTGCCGTTGAACTAGGCTCCACTAACCGTGACGGCAGATGTGACGAAATTGCTGATAACCAACAGTTTAAAGGAATAATTGACTTAGCATCTTTGGCAATTAATGAAGGAAAACTCTTTTGGATAGGAGATTTAACATTTGGCCAGTTTGCTGACGCGGTCGCATGGAATCATCGAGACGCTCTTCAAATTATGTGCAAGACCTGGAACAACCTGCCTGGAAATCGCCAGGTTTCACTTGTATATACCGTCCTCGATAAATTTTTAAATGAAGTTGATAGCCTCAACCTTTCCAAGATCCTTTATGCCTACAACTCGTCGACTATTTTGTCGCCTTTTATTGATGGATATGACGTAGCTTTGTCTCAAGGAAATACTAGGTATCTGTACTTTAATGGCCATTTTCAAGAACGACTGCTTACCCAAACCGATAAAGCACTAATTGCATTGAACTACTATCTGCCTTCTTTATATGCCGTTAGCCGTTCTGCAATAACTGACTATTTGTCCAATGAGCCAACACTTAGATTCATGGAAGATGGTCAATTCTACTCAACGTCGAATCCTCAGATTGAAATTGACTACAAGAGACTTGTCGCGCTGCACTCGGACAAGCCAAATGTACTTTTTTCAACATTTCCTGATTTGGAAACTGAACAGAACAGTGATGGTTCAAGCTGGCATCAAGTAAATGAAAAATTGGAATTTTTAGTTGCAGGGGCTGACTTATCGCAAAAAGGCTTGGCTTTGAAAGTGAGGGCTTTTAACGAAGACCAAGTTTCTGAAAATGAATTTACTGCCGTAGGCACATATATTGGTGGAGCTACTGATGCACTTAGTAATTGGCAAAGCCAAGGATTTGAGTGCAAGTATCAACATCTAATTGAAGTAGAGAACGGTTTTAATGTCGAGTGTATGCCCGATATAGTGACTGTTCTGAATTTCTACATACCAAAATCGGTATTTGATTGGCTGTTAAAATAAATAAGGGTGAGACAGAAGCATTATGATGAAACTTATCAGTACTGTGCTTTTAACAATTGTTAGTGGGTATGCATTTGCAGACATTAGGAATGCAGAGTTGCGTGATATCGAAGTCCAAATATTAACCAGCACACTACCCGCTTGCGTAAGCCCTAGAACCTACTACGATGAGATTTACTGCTCCGTAAAAGTGTACGGGATTTTAGATGACCACTTAAATACTAAGTACTCCACTCTTCGTTCTACACTGCAAGAAGTTGATCAAAACCAATTAAAAAGAGTACAACTAGATTGGATTCATAACCGTGACGACCAATGCGCAAAAATTGAAGTAGATGCCGTCATTATGAATTTGCAATGCGCAAAGCTAAAAACGCTAGAAAGTTTGTTTTATATTGAACAAATGATCAAATATCCGAATGATTTTCATTTGCTGCTAAAAGAATATCAGGATCGCAAATAGTCACTGGATTGGAAAATTAGGAGTTACAAGGATGAACCGAATAATAACCACCCCATTTGCATACATGTTGCTGGCACTAGGCCTCATATTTTTAAACATCAATGTATCGGGTGCACCCCTTATACAACAGCAGAAAGTAAACTCCATAGGGGAGTCACCTGAAGTTTGCTTCAAACTAGACGAGCCATTGAGTGCGAAAGAACAACACTATTCTGACTATTTCAGACTAGTTGGAAGACAGCCATCTAGTCGTGATGCGTGGGAGCCCCAGCGTGTTTCTGTAAGGACTACAAGTGATTTAGTATGTGTAACAAGCCTTCGACATGGATATGAATATAGAGCGACGATGCTGGCAGGACTGCCATTTAGCAAAAGTCCGCCGCTTTCTAGTGATCAAACATTTTCCTTTAAAACGCCCGATCTGAGCCAATCTATTGCTTTCCAAAATAATTCTTTTGTCCTGCCCACTCACCAAGGGCCTTCAGTTCCAATTGTCGTCACAAATGTGACTGATTTTGTTTTAAAGGTTTATCGACTGTCGAATGAAGACGTCATTTACAGATTCAAAAATGATAGCTTCGGAAATCCGCTTGATGGTTACGACCTAAATGGTCTCTTTGATTCAGCAACACATTTTATTGGCGAGCAAACTATTAAGATTGATTTGGCAAAAAATAAGAGATCAATTTATAACCTAGATCTTTCAAAGGTGCTCGACAAGCAAGAGCCTGGGGCGTATGTGTTGGCAATTGAACCTACCCTTGAGGATAGTTTAAGTAACTGGCGCGATCGGCCTACTCAATACTTGATGTATACGGATATTGGATTAACAAGCTATTTAGCATCTGATGGTTTACATGTATACGCTAGGAGTTACTCCACGGGTGAGCCTTTGTCGGGTGTTTCTACAGAAGTTGTAGCCAAAAACAATGACATCCTAGGAACCGCTGTTAGTGACCAATCTGGAAAGGTATTTTTTAAGCAGCCGATTATTAGTGGCCAAAAGGGCCACCAGCCTGTAGCAGTTCGTGCGAAATCCTCAAATGGCCAATTTTCAGTTTTAAATATAGTTGGCCAGAAAGTTGATTTGTCTGATAGAGGTATTGGCGGCTCAAGCCCTCTCTCAATGCTCAACGCCTATTTGTGGACAGAGCGCGGTGTGTATAGGCCAGGCGAAAACGTGGTCGTTTCTGGAATTACCAGAACAAAGGATCTAATAGCGCCACAGAATTTACCATTAACGCTTAAGATTTTTAGACCCGACGGTCAGGAAGACATTTCTACTGTAATAACTGAACAAGTTACTACGGGATTACAACACCGATTTGATGTGCCATCTAATGCCAGAACGGGACAATGGAATGCAAAACTTTACTTTGACCCCAAAGAAGCACCAATAGGTAGCGTTTCCTTCTTGGTTGAAGATTATGTACCTCAAACATTAAAAGCGACCTTAATGCTTTTGCCAGATGGTTACGCTGAAGTCCCAGTGCAAGCAGAGCTTCAAGGCGATTTTTTATACGGGGCCCCTGCTGCTCAGTTGGATGTCGAAAATAGTGTGATTTTGACCAATGAAAGGCGGTTATTTAAGGAGTACCCACAATATGTATTTGGAACGATTGGCGATTTAATAAGGAAGACATGGTCGCTGGAAGATATGCTTACTGACGCAAGTGGACTTGCACAATTCCAGTTGCCGAAAAATTTGCTTGATGGCTTTGATAAACAAAGAGCAATGAAACTAACGGTCCGCTCAGGCATATCTGAGCCCTCTCGGCGAATTACCGTTGCCCAAGCAGACATTCCTGTCCTCAACTTCAATTCATTTGTTGGTATAAAAACGGACGCTGAACGCCCAACATACGAATACGACCAGGATCCGGTTTTAAAGGTCTTAAACGTCTCAAAAAATGGCAATGCCCTGTCCGGAAATGAGTTGTCGTACCGTGTTATCAAAGAACGTTGGGATTACCATTGGTATTATTCAAACGGATGGCAATATACGGTTAACAATTTTGATTTAGCGGTCGTCAACTCCGGAAGCCTAGTAACTGATTCAATGGGTGCTGGGTATATAAAAGTTGAAGATTTAAGTTGGGGTCACTATCGGATTGAAGTATCTGATGTTAATAGCGGCCAAATTACTAGCCTTAGGTTTCGCATGGGCTGGTGGAACGCTCAAGATAGCGCTTCTGCATCTCCCGACCATGTGCGAGTTGGGCTAAGTAAGCCATCTGCAGCAGTTGGGGAAAAGATTACCTTAAACATTGTTCCTCCATATGCTGGTCGACTCCATCTGATAGTTGCCAATGGTGAAATTCTAGAAGAAATAGACGCCGACATTGGTAAAGAAGGTCTAAACATTGCAATACGTCCTCAGCCAGAATGGGGTGCTGGCGTATATATTCTATCTACCGTTTATCGCCCAGGAACCGATAATCCGGGACCTGCGCGTGCGGTGGGTGTCTCATATGTTAAAATTGACAAACCAGAGATGGTCTCACAACTGCAAATTTTTTCTCCGCAAAAAATCAAACCAAACAGCCTCTTAACTGTCAAAGTACGAACAGATCTTGAGCCCGGCGGAAGGGTAATTTTGGCTGCTGTAGATGAAGGAATTCTTCAGCTAACAAACTATGTCTCTCCCAATCCATCCGAGTGGTTTTTAACAAAGCGGCGATTAGATTTAGCAATCTTCGATCTTTATGGACATCTAATTCAACACCAAGATGGTGAAAGATTAACGATAAATTTCGGAAGTGACGCAGATCCTCTTAACTCACAATCCGGCTCACTCGCCATGAATGACGGTCTGAAAGACCCTCTGAAACCAGTTGCTTTGGTAAGCGAAATACAATCAATTGATCGCAATGGCGAGGCTACTTTCAATTTTAACGTTCCCCAATTTAACGGCAATTTACGCCTGATGGCAGTGGGGTTCTCAAATACTAAGTTCGGTGAAAGTGAGGGTAAAGTAATCGTCAGGGATCCAATCACGGTTCAGCCGTCGATACCCAGGTTCTTATCAATTGGAGATAAGACTGAGGTGGGAGCAACATTGCACAACTTAGAGCTTCCACAAAGCCTATTGAAATACGAGTGGTCTGCTAGTCCACATTTCGAGATCATGGATGATGCACAGTCAGTTAGTATTGGTAGAGAGGAGCGAATTAGCATTGGTTCACTTGTAACCGCAAAATCAATGGGCGACGGATTTATAAGATTAAAAGTTACACGCCCAGACGGTACTGTCCAAGAATACAGCTGGAATTTGAAGGTCGCTAACAATCGTTTGATTGAGCGACATACACAGTCACTATATTTAGATATGAATGAATTAGGTGTACTGAAAAATCAACTTGATGGAACGATTGAGTCAACTAAAAGCATCTCCATGAGGTTAACCGACAAACCGATTGTTAGCACAGACTGGCTAACTAAAAGCCTTAGTCTCTATATGTTTGGCTGCTTAGAGCAAACAGCTAGTAAGGCATTTCCGCTAATTTACTTGCCCGCGGATAGGTTAGGTTTATCGAATGCAGAAAAGGATAGAAAAGTTTCAAATGCCATATCTCATATAGGGCAAATGCAGTTGCCTAACGGGAGCTTTGGACTTTGGGTAGGTTCGACAAAACCAGAAAGTTGGTTAACGATGTATGCAGTTGATTTTCTGTTGGAGAGCAAACTTCGTGGCTATTTGGTTCAGAACCACGTTATCGACAACGCGACTCAATTTTTGAAACAATATATGAAGTCGTCACAAAACGATTGGCGCGAAAATATAAGTGGAGTTGCGTATGCAATGTATATAGCAACGAAGCAGAATTTTGTAGACCTTGGTGAATTAAGATATTTCCATTCTTTAATTACCAACACTAAGGTTTCAAATTCAACACTTATCATGACCGCCTCCGCATTTGATTTGTTAGGGGATTTCAAACGCCGCGATGAATTGTTGTTGAGATTGAACGAAGAGAAGGTATACAGCTGGTCCAGGGATGACTACAGGTCTAGCACCAGAGATAGTGCTATGGTGGCGTTTTATATTTTATCCAATCCAAATACCTCATTTGAGTTGAAAAAAGCCACCATTGAGTCTGTAGGTAATTTATTTGATGATGCTAGAAAAACACAGTATTTAAGCACGCAGGAAATGGCTTGGCTGGTGCGTTTAGGTGCGATCCTAGATGATGCAAAACAGTTGCCAAAGGAGACACCAGTGAGGTTAGACTTCAAGAAAACCGCCGCCTCAGAAATACCAGCAACATTGCTCGATCAGAAGGAATGGTTGACTGTGAAAAACTTGTCAAATCAGCCGATAAATATCTCTTTAGAATCAAGTGGTATCAGTAAAGACCTTTCTGACGCGTTATTTGCTGGGCTTTCAATATTCAAGGAATATATTGACCCTGCAACGGGCAAAACTATCGACATGAATAATGTCAAAGTGACGCAAGAAATACTCGTGAAAGTTAAAATTAAAGTAAATGATTCGGCGGACCGCGAACTTTCGCTTGTGGACCACATTCCAGCAGGATTTGAAATTGAGAATCCAAGACTGAGCGGAGGTAGAAAGACATTTACTGATCTGGAACTATCTACTCCAAATTTCGAAGAATTTAGAGATGATGGCTATTTCGCTGTATGGTCGCTTCCATCAGGAAAAGACTCCAGCGTGGCTAAATATGGCCAGATAAATGCAGCCTATATCATGCGTGCAATTTCAACTGGTTCGTACTTGCATCCAGCTGCTCGAGTTGAGGATATGTACCAACCTGCTATACGAGGCAACACAGCTGAGAGATTCATTGAAATAAGTGAATAATTTATCCAGCTACAACTCCTTAATTTGGAGCAAAGCCCCAAGAGCAGTTAAATCGCTCATTATTTTGGGGCTTTTTGGATTAATGCTTTCGACTGTCTGGCTTCACAGTTATCCAGCAAATCTTTCAATTGATAATATTTCTTATTCCACGGTATTACGTGACCGACAAGGCGAAATATTAAATGTACTACTGGCTGATGATGACCGATATAGAATCTCAACAACTGTCGATGACGTAGACCCAACGTTTGTCGCTTTACTTAAGTCCTTTGAGGATAAGCGGTTTGATCAGCATAAAGGCGTTGATTGGCTGGCATTAATAAGGGCCTGCCAACAATTGATTTCGAATGGGAGAATAGTATCGGGCGCATCAACCATTACTATGCAAGTTGTAAGACTACTTGACCCCCAACCTAGATCATATTGGAACAAAGTAGATCAAATTCGAAAAGCGATAGCATTAGAAAAACAATTCACTAAGTCTGAAATAATCTCTTTATACCTCTCCTTAGCACCCTATGGCAGTAACCTTGAAGGGATTACCGCCGCATCCCTAGGCTGGTTTGGCAAACCACCCAAGCAATTGACCCCGGCGGAAAGTGCGCTTTTAGTCGCTCTGCCCCAATCACCGGAAAATAGAAGACCCGACAGGAATCCATTGATCGCGTTTCAAGCGCGAGAAAAAGTATTGTCTCGAGCTTTGCAGAAGCAAATTATTAGCTATGAATATTATGAGATCGCAGCATTATCACCAGTCCCGACTACCATAAAATCATTCCCGAACGATGCCATTCATTTGGCATGGCGCTTACATTTTGAAGGTGCCAGAAACATAACCTCTACCATAGACGCTGTTTTGCAGTATCAGTCGACACAAATTCTATCATCTGCAGTTTTGCCACCTAACTCAAACGCTGCCATTTTGGTTACCGAAGCAAGTTCAGGTGATGTAATTGCATATATTGGATCTCAAGACTATTTCGACATAGATCGACTAGGTTCGATCGACTATATCCGCGCAATTAGATCACCAGGCTCTACCCTTAAGCCCTTTATATATGCAATCGCCGAGTCAGAACAATTAGTCCAACCCAAAACAATAATACGAGACGAAACTATAGTGATTGGCAATTACATGCCCCAAAACTACAGCAAAAAGACATATGGGGAGGTGACGATTGCAGAAGCTTTACAGAGATCTTTAAATATACCTGCAGTAAAGGTGTTGCATAGGATGGGGCCTAATAAATTTAAAACCAAACTTTTTTCCGCAGGTATAAACTTGCGACATGGAGACGGTTTGCCTATCGCGCTAGGTGGGGCTGGCACCACACTTGAAGAACTTGTAAGTCTGTATAGCTCCTTAGGAAATAAAGGAAAGGTGAAGGCCAATCGATATCAATATGTCGAAACTGACCAATATGACTTGTTAACTGAGGATACTGTCAGACACATAAACTGGATATTAAGTAATAATAGCGGCAGCATCGGGCGACTTCATGGCAGCATCCGGACCGCCCCTGTCGCTTACAAGACGGGTACAGGACCAGGTGGCAGCGACTCATTGGCGATTGGTACAAATGGCAAATACGTTGTAGGGGTCTGGATCGGCTCTCCTAATGGCCAATATCTGCCTGAGAATACTGGCATAACCACTGCGCTGCCAATTATGAGTAATGTGTTTGATATTTTGCCTATTGGTACACTTGATGTAGAACGCCCAAGAGAGCCTGATTATGCTTTTAGGTATTTCGACCGAGAACTAAATAATGGCCAGACTAGTTTTTCGATAATTTTTCCAACCGAAGATAGTGTAGTTTTAAGAAATGAAGGAATTGAACAAATTCCATTTATTACAAAGGATGCACATTACCCCATTGTTGTATCAATCAACAATTCAGACATAACAACATTAGATAAACCAAATGACGGAATTAAATTGAACGCTCCAGGCAACTATAAGCTTTTCGCAATTGACGCAAAAAATAGTACGGCCCATATATTCTTCTCGATTAAATAGGGAATTCAGTGGTTTCTTAGCAGGCAAAGTGGTGAGTTTCGACACACTGTTAGACTCACTGGAAGAGGACGAATCTAGGGCAATTCTATGGCCTCTGAGAGTTGCTAACAACGATATGAATCTATGGATAGTAGAGGGTAAGAATAAGCTCACCTGTGGTGGTGAGCCTAGTTCGATTGTGGGGAGCAGAATAAGAAAGAGGAGCGCACGTATGTGTGATTCCATTGTTGTATGTATTCTCTGTTAATTTACCGATAGTCTAGTGCCTGGGTAATCTAAATTCAAAGGGCTGAAAATGCTTATATTAGACATTGAACAAGGCAGTGAAGATGGTATACGGATTGGTGATGATATTCGCATTACACTGTCTGAGGCGTCAGGTCGTGATACCACCAAATTGCATATTGACGCTCCTCGTAATATTCAAATCAATAGAATCGAAGTCAATGATTTAAAAACAGTGCAGTAGCATTGTGCACAACGCGCATGGAAAAAACCGCGAAACTAACGAAACAAGTCAACTATATAAACTGGAAAGCCTCTAATGAAACAGTGGCGATTCAAACACAAGGAACAGTGGATATGATCAAGAACATCTTTGCAGTTATGGTCCTCACCTTTTTAACCGAACTCGCTTACGCCGAAGACTTGACGATTGATCATTACCTCGATGCGTTGGCTTCTGAGAATTTCGTTCTTGGCGAACGACAAGAGAAACTCTTTCCATTATTAATGGCGGTTGATGGGTTTGCGATCAAGATAAATTA
>Ga0102816_1000809_pt1 | contig 11425 bp, 10 predicted proteins | sample ColrivemetaGS545_FD_84509 | JGI IMG/M metagenome (GOLD analysis project Ga0102816, IMG submission 84509) | Estuarine microbial communities from the Columbia River estuary - Flood tide non-ETM metaG S.545 | ecosystem: Environmental > Aquatic > Marine > Intertidal zone > Estuary | place: USA...
CGCCGTGGCCTTAGCTCCTTCTTCTAAAAAGATTCGATCGCCGATCACGGTACAGGTTGGATCTACCGGAGCACTCTTGCGCCCGGTAGTAAGCAAGTCGAAATCGGCCTCCAATTCAGCTGCATTCAAACCCCATATGTCCCATGGACGCGCAACCACATTTAAAGGCCCTTCAAAACACGTGCTTCCAGCAGTATCTGATGGCTTCTCTCCTTTCCATGCAACGACTAGTTCTCCTTTACAAAGGCTTTGTCCGCTCATTAAAGCAGCCGCCGCCGCAAGGAATTCATCCGTCGGACAAACGCCGCCGTCCACGCATACTGTCGCATCAGCGATGCTCGGAAATTTACGCTGTAAATAATCCTGAGTTTCATTACCGACCTCGTGCCCGCGCTTGGTGTACTTTTCCGCAATACTTAAAATCCCACAACGCAGCGCGGAAACCGGGCGTGTAAAGGTTAAGGGAAGCAGGTGATTGCGGTTGGAAGAATCGACTAATTGTATACGCATCTTAGGAAATGACTTTGGTTTCGGAAAGTTAGGGCAAAAAAAAGACCCGCTGTAAAGCGAGTCTTGTATTTTATAAAGCCTAAGCTTAACTTTTCTTTCCGTAACGGCTGCGGAATTTGTCTACGCGACCCGCTGTATCTACCAACTTCACTTTACCAGTGTAGTATGGGTGCGAATAGCTAGAAATTTCCATTTTGATTAATGGATATTCTACGCCTTCCACTTCGATGGTGTCCTTTGCATCTGCACAAGACTTAGTAATGAACTGATCGCCAGTACCCATGTCTTTGAAGACACACAAGCGATAGTTTTCTGGATGAATACCGTTTTTCATTTTCTTTTTTTATTTACTAGCCTGAGTTTTGGCCCAGACCCCTGTTTCTTAATTGGACGGCAAATATATGGTAAATGTTCATAACCACTTCATTGCGAGTGCAAAAATACTAGAGTAGCTTCGTAGAAATGAAAAAGGTCCAATTATTTTTACTTCTCCTCACCATTGCCGCGCTTTCAAGCTGCCGCAATACTATTGATTTTCAAGGGAGTAGCATTGAATTGGGCTTCTCGCAAGATACCCTTTACCTCGATACCGTTTTCACTGGACTGGGCAGTTCAACGCGCATTTTAAAGGTGTACAATACCTCTGCAGAAAACATGACTGTGGATAGAATCCGCCTCGCGCGCGGAGAGGGCAGTTATTACCGCATGAATGTAGATGGGGTGAGCGGCAAGTCTTTAGAGAATCTCGAGATCTTAGCTGGGGATTCTGCCTATGTTTTTATTGAAATTTCACCTGATGCACAAGGTGCCACAGAAATGATCTATACCGATAGCATTTGGTTCGAAAACGGCGCAATTAAGCAACACGTAAATCTAATCACGGCTGTATGGGACGCTTATTACCATTTCCCCGACCGTGTGCTCACTATCGCACAACCCGAGCCGTATCCAGACATTAAAATCCCGTATACCATTCTACCTTGTAATGCCGTATGGAATAATGACAAACCCCATGTCATTTACGGTTATGCCGTCGTCGACAGCGCTTGTTTGCTGACTATTAATGAGGGCACACAAATCCACATTCATAAAGGTGGTGGCCTCTGGGCATACCGCGACAGCCGATTAGTTGTAAACGGTGGAGGTATCGATGCGAACCACATGAACCAGCCCGTCGTTTTCCAAGGGGACCGATTAGAACCTGGTTACGAATGGGTACCCGGCCAATGGGGCGGAGTTTTAGGCGGACTCTTCCTAATGCGTTCGAACCAAAACCACGAAATAAAAAACACCATCATAAAGAATGCAACTACGGGCATTCGTCTAGATAGCGCAGCTACGCTTAATGCAGAGCAGCTCATCATCACACACAGCTCCCGCGTCAATCTTTATGGGGGATTCGGAGATGCTACATTGACTAATTTCATCAGCGGTCCAGCAGGCGTTTATGGCCTTTACGGTCTTGGCGGCAATTACGAAGCACGAAATAGTACGTTTTTGAATACTTGGAGTTATTCTTCCCGAGGCGGCACGGCCGTGGGCTTAAGTAACTTTTTCGAAGACGGTAGTGGCACACGCTATACGCGTCCAATCAGCGCTTCATTTTATGAGTGTATTGTCGACGGTTCACTAGATAATGAGGTGAGTCTTGCCATCGACAATGGGGAAGATTTTGATGTTACGTTTGAAAAATCGGCACTGACCATCGATCCCAATCCGGAAGGGGGACATTATGCCTTGACAGACGTCGACATGTTTGTGGGGAGCGATTTATTCTACAATCAAAACTGGGGCTACGAACCTGGACCTCTTCTGCCCAATTCCGGATTTTCTTACCTGCCCGACAGTGTAAATGCGTTGATTAATGCCGTATTACGTGATCCAGCCGGTCCGCAATACGATATACACGGCACTTTCCGAAACAACTACATAACCTTAGGCGCTACGGAGCCTTTATAGCTTTAGAGACTGGCAAGGAATGCCATAGTGTTCACGCCGTCGGCGTACTCCCAAAGCGCGGGTTTCTGTGCTTTCCCAAATGGAATATGGCCGTGGCCAACCACGCACTGGATTTTCTCACCCCAACCGGCAATCTTATCTGCGGCGCCGGCTTCATCTTCGTAACGACTGATGTGAAGAATACCTACGGGAGTATGCAGTTCCTCGTTCTCACGAACGATCACAAAGCCATTTTCCAAGAAATCGTCTTGATTCAGTAAGAAAAGGGCACGGTAGTATTCGTAGTTATTCCCGTACTTGTTGTTGTTGACAATGCCGTTCCAGTCAACGATGTTTGCAAAGATGCGTTGTACATCGAATGCTTCCGGGACCATGATGTGGCCTACATTCCTGCACCCCATTCCAAAGTATCGGAAGATATCTTCTCCTAGCGCGACCAATTCTTCATCGGATTCGCTCCCATCGAGCAATGCGATAGAGGTTCTGTTTTTACGAATGATATTAGGGTACTTCCCAAAGTAATATTCAAAGTACCGCGCGGTATTGTCACTGCCTGTGGCGATGACAGCCTCCATATCGTTTAATCGGTCAACAAATACCCAGTCGCCTTCAAACAGCGGGTCGTGACGCAGTAAAACCTTTACCAAAACAGGAATCAGGTAATCGTCGTCGCTGCTGCGTTTAACCAGCGCATAGTGACCGGATAAAAACACGGCCAAAAAATCATGCAATCCAACCAACGGAATATTACCCGCCATCACGATACCTACACGCGTTCTATTGACCTCACGTGAACCACCTTCGCGCTCACGCCAATCCTGCAAGGCATCGCGGGACAATGCTTGCCCCCATGCTGCAAGCGCATGACGCTGATTTTCTTCAATAAACCAGCCGTTGCTTCGGTGCGACTGAACAATGGCGGCTTCGAGCTCCTCAGCGATATCCGCATGTCCACCGGATATGGGCGTACCCTCGGAAAATTCCCTTAAGAATTGGCCCAAGTTCGAAACTGCTTGAATCCTATGGTCTGAGAAAAACATTGGCGCTACCTTTGTGTTAGATTTGCAAAGCTAAAACACTACGCGTAGAAATGGCCATTAAAATCACAGACGAATGTATCAACTGCGGCGCATGCGAGCCGGAGTGCCCAAATAATGCTATTTATGAAGGTGCCATGGAGTGGCGATTCAACGAGGGGACTGACCTGAGCGGAAAAATTGTTACGCCAAACGGCAACGAATACGATGCAGACGAAGCACAAGAACCGGTTGATTACGACGTTTATTACATTGTAACGGCCAACTGCACGGAATGTATCGGCTTCCATGAAGAGCCACAATGTGCCGAAGTTTGTCCCGTAGACTGCTGTGTACCGGATGAAGACCATGAAGAAACCGACGACCAACTTATGGCAAAGAAAACCTTCATGCACTTGGATGAGTAATCCCATGCGCTATTGGTTGTCCATTTTCTTATTGAGCAGCATTGTGGGAGGCGCTCAAGTCACAGAAGCCCGTCTGGCTGCGCTTGGTCAATCCTATTTACTTCCTGAAAATGAACCCTTCCGCGATTCGCTTGCGGAAATCTTCGCCGACAGCCTTTGGGATTTTATAAGTGTTTCTCAGAATTACGGCGCAACCTTGAAAAGCGTTCGCAATCTAAGTGTTCAACTTCCTGAAGATCAAAAATTTGCACTTTATACTTGGGCCGTGCCAAAAGCGAGCGGCGAATTTTCCTTTCACGGCTTCCTTTGGAGCCCCGATTGGAAGGACAACCCTAGGCTCGTATTGAAAGACGTCGGAACAGCAGATGCACCATACCGATGGCTCAAGGGCGGCGAATTCGTAGGAAGTATTTGTTACGATATTCGAACCACACGCTACCGCGGCGAAAAACATTATACCCTGCTTACCTTTCGACCGGGCCGCACGGTAAACACAAAATTTATTGATGCGATTGAATTGGGCAGTAAGAGCGCTAAGGTGCACTTTGGCTCGCGAATTTTCAACATACGCTACAACGGCGATGAGCGCTACCAGCGCAGGCCCTACCGTATTCAATTCCGTTACAACAGCTCGCTGACCGCGGCCGTGCGTTGGGATAAAAAGCACCGTGGTTTCATCTGCGATCACCTCGCGCCTTCGCAAGAAGGTTTAGAAGAACGCTGGTTTGCCTACGGCCCTGACTTCTCGTACGATCGCATCTACTGGTCTAATGGCAAGTGGCAATTGGACGAAGCCTATCCACTGGTCCAAAACTTAGAGGTGGCACCTACCAATAACAATGTGCCTACCACACTGGACCCCCGAAAATAAAGCATACAAAAAAGCCCCGCGTTGCGGGGCTTTTTTATATCTAGTCTACACCGCGCGCTGCGCGGCAGAATGTGTACGTTTAATGATTTAACATCACAGGCATAACGAGCATGAGTAAGTCTTCACCATCGTCCATGCCGTCTGCCGGTATTAAAAGGCCCGCACGGTTTGGCGCACTCATTTCCATGCGTACGTTATCACTACCAAGATTGCTTAACATCTCAAGCAAAAAGCGCGAATTAAAACCAATCTCCATATCATCGCCTTGGTAGTCGCAAGAAATGCGTTCGTGTGCTTTATTGCTAAAATCTAGATCTTCAGCACTTACTGAAATCTCTGCACCGGCCAGTTTCAAACGAATCTGATGCGTCGTTTTATTGGAGAAAATAGCGACACGTTTCACTGAAGAGGAGAATGCGCTGCGATCAATAAGCATCACATTTGGGTTCGACTGTGGAATAACCGCCTCATAGTTCGGGTATTTTCCATCGATCAAACGACAAACCAATACAACATTATCAAATGTAAAATGGGCGTTGGTATTGTTGTACACTACCTCTACTTCTGAACTGTCATAGCTCAAGGAACCGCGAAGCATGTTCAACGGCTTTTTAGGCATAATGAATTCAGCAGTATCCGCAGCGCCTAAATCCGTCCTGCGGTAACGCACCAACTTATGTGCATCCGTAGCGACGAAGGTCAGCGAATTAGATTCAAATTGGAAAAACACCCCGCTCATAACTGGACGAAGCTCATCGTTACCGGTAGCGAATAATGTTTTTGTAATTCCCGTCACCAATGCTTCTGCAGGCAAGGTCGCCTTTGAAGAATCTTCTAACTCTGGGAACTTAGGAAACTCTTCGCCGTCAATGTAAGCCAACGAATACTTCCCGTAATCTGAAGCGAGTTCAATGGAGTGCGCGCCTTCATCGAAAGTAAAGGTCAACGGCTGCTCTGGAAAGGTCTTTAAGGTATCTAAAAGCGTCTTGGCCGGAACGGCAGCAGTACCGTGGTCTTGGCTTTCTACTTCTAAATTAACGCTCATCATAGTCTCCAAATCTGAAGCGCTGACCGTCAACTCACCTTGCTTTAATTCAAACAAGAAATTGTCCAATATGGGTAAGGTATTGTTGCTCTGAATAATGCCTCCAATCAATTGGAGTTGCTTCAAGAGTTTCGAACTAGATACTATAAACTTCATACGCGTTGAATTTAATGCTCGTAAGACAAATATAATCGGGCAGGCGCCTTTGTAACGGCACGCGGCCCAATTTTCTTATACACAATTGTTAATAATCAAATGCGCTGTAGATCACTGTGCTTCAGTGAAATCCCAGCGTAATTTCAATAAGTTTCTCCAGCCATAGCGTTGTATTAATGCCATTCGTCCGTCCGGCAATTCAGCATAGAATCGATCCGGATCCCAAACGTGCACTGTACCGTCGGCCGACTGCTGTTGACCTTCTGGCTTTTTATAAAACGCGCGGGTGCGCAAGTGGTCTCCGTTGGTCGTAGTAACGAGGAGCTCGAACGCGGGTGTGGAGGCAAAGATACTGTCCTTCTTTTCCCATATGTTGTCAGACGCAATAATGGCGCCCTCGTACTTCAAGGTCTCAATGCTTTTGACCACCGTGAACAGTGCCAATGGATCGCTGACCGTTATAGGTTCGTGCGCTGCTCCCACCATGGACCAATGCTCTGGTGCGGTTGCCGGCTCAAGTAACGGGCCGGTTAAATCTGCTGGATTTTGACGCGTGATCATCCAACCACCGTTGGGGTCTTGGGGCAAGACCATTTCTACATTTTTAATGGCTTGGGGTGCCAATCCAAAAATGGTTCGATCGCGCCACATGGTAGACTCCGTAAAGAATCGGGTACTTAAATACCCGTTGAATCCTTGAATGTATACAGAGAAAGGAAGCTCTGCCCCTACCATTTTATAATAGGTGCCCAGCATGTCCGGCGTTTCCGTCCCAACGATGTAGCTCTTCACGCGTTGTTCACCAACAAACACCTCGATCCACTTTCCGTAGACCTCCATACGCTGTTCAATCTCAGGTACTGCACTTTCGGTAACAAAGTTTTTTAATCGGACCTCGCCAACGGTCTTTAGTAAGACCTCGATGGCGTCTTTTCTTACAGGATGTATGCCATCTACTACCCACCCGTTAGTGGTGCGTTCTAAAACTACTGAAGACGGCTTCTTATCGCGGATAATTACCTTGGTGATGCTAGCCGTATCCGGCACGGCAAAGTCGTACTGTGCATTTAATGCTTCTAGGCCATTACTCTGATTCCCACCAGTGCAAGCGGTTACAATAACAGCAGTTAAAAACGAAAGACTAATCAGGTTATGAATGCGCATATTTTCTTCTGCGTAATAGGTTAAACAGCAATGCCGCGAGGAGCAAAAGCACCTCAGGTACTGCCACATTTAGAAGTTTCCATTTGCCCGCTTCAGCAACGAGTTTTTCGCCATCGAGTAGACGCAACTTGAAATCACGGGTACGGGTTTGCATCAAACCCTTATCGTCAAGCATGTAATCAACGACATTCAATACTAAATCATCATTGCCGTATTGTATGCCTGTGTATTGATCGTAACCCAATGGCAATGGTTGACCGCGCGGCAATTCAGGGTTGATTAAATTCACTTGATTGCGAATGAAATCACCGTCGCTGAATACAGCCATGGCGCTCGTGGGGCTTTCCTTTAATTGCGGCAAACCTTTGCCTGCAGCTTTCGGTGCAATGCGCTGGGCATAGGCACTGGTAAATTTTCCTTCCAACAGTACGCCCGTCACTAAATCGCGTTGCGTAAAGGCACGAGGATCGGGACGATTATACAATGCCTCTAAGCTTACCGTATGCGGCGCAGCAACCGATTTGGAATTTACTGATGTACGAAGCAAAATAGACGAACGAATGCCTGGATTTTCGAGGGTATCTAAGGTCGAAGCAAATTCACCTTTGACCGCATTCAAATTCTGAACAGAGGGATGATTTTGAGCCGCCAAAAGCGGGAAATATACCCAAGGCTGTATGCTCCTGCGATCGTTTACACCGCCGCAACGTACGTCTTGTATGACGTCGGCATTAATCCGAACACCGTATTTAAAAAGTAAGTCTACTATATTAAGATCATAGATAGCCGGGTAGGCCAAGAATTCGGGACCAAAACTTAAGCTGTCCATTTCGGCATGTACCCCATCAATAAACCACATGAGCTTTCCTCCGCCCATTACGTACTGATCCAGTAGGTATTTATCCAATTCCGAAAAAGCTTCTGTCGGCTTCGCTACAATAGCACATTTATACGTATTCAAGCGGCGAACCATATCCTGCAAGTCAGGGTCACCGTTCGGCAAAGCCTTGTAGGCTGCCATAGAAAACCGGTCTACCGTATAGTTTTCGCTCAACGCCAGTCCAATGCCAGCCGTTTCAACAGCACTTAACTCACCGTGTCCTGTAATCATCGCAACCTTTGGCTTGTCGGTAGTTAGAAGCGTATTTAGCGCTTTCGCAAGATTAAATTCCAATTGCTGAATACTAATATTGACCTGTTCCGCCGGTTCATAGACCATTACATCTTCTAGAAGTACAGCCGTTGCTTCGCGTTCTTGGTAGCTAAGTATGGCCCCTGGAAAAACGTTGAGTACACTCTGTCCGTCCTTATTTTGAACTTGTAACTGAACCGCATTGATGCCTTTGGTGCCCAATTGATTTTTGAATTCGTTCGCGTTATCTACCGTGTTTGGATTGATAAACTCGAAAAACACATTTCCGTTTCGCGCACTCCACTCCTCCAATTGGTGCTGTGTCTCGCGCTGTAACCGCTCAAATCCAGCAGGAAACTCTCCGGACAAAAAGACCTTCACAAGTAACGGTTCTTCCACTTGTTCGAGCAACGAAGCAGTTCCTTCACTCAAAGAAAAACGCTGCTCCTCGGTAAGGTCAAATCGGAATCGGACAGTAAACGTAAGCACAAGTAGGGCAACGGCCCCGACCATATATACAAATGCCTTACGCCACGGTGCCTTCAAATGCGGACGGCCTATGACGGCTACTGTAGCACCTATAAAGAGGAGTACCAAACTTATAAAATAGCCCAAATCTCTGGCATCAATAACCCCACGTGACATGGAACGGTAATGCTCGTTGATTCCAAAGTTCCGAACAGTCAGCTCCCAACCGGAAAATTTATACAGATCGGCCAAGGCTTCGAATCCAAGATACAGCCCCATGTTAAACGCTACACCCAGCACGAAAGCCACCACATTATTTGTGGTAAGTGAACTGGCAAAAACGGCTACGGCTGTATACGCTGCGCCCAAGGCGATTAAACCTATGAAAGAGCCTATCGCGGCTCCCCAATCTAGATTCCCAACAGGAGAACCTAAAACATGTACACTCCATAGATAAACAAGCGTGGGTAAAACTGCTAAAAGCACAACCACTAAGGCTCCTAAAAATTTTGCCCAGACGAGCTGTACAATGGATATAGGTCGAACCACTAGCAGCTCCATCATCCCCGATTTAAGTTCATCGCTGAATATCCGCATGCCAATGGCTGGAATGAGAAAAAGGAATACCCAAGGCGCTAGGCCAAAGTAATTTTCTAAAGATGCATAGCCCCCATCCAGTACATTGAAAGGGCCATTAAACACCCACAGCATCAAACCGTTGATTAGCAAGTAGATGCCTATGATTAAGTACCCTAAGATGCCTGAGAAATAGACTTTGAGTTCTTTACGAAGTTGTGCAATCATTTGGTCATATCCTCTAGTGAGTTACAGGTCCAAGCCTGAGGCTTTCCTGAAAATAATGCTTTTGTCTTTGGCCATAAAACGCCGAAGGTAAGGCTCTTTCGGTAGGCATTTAAGTCGCTCTCACTGCCCCACCAACTGTACGTGAAGTAATGCTCCTGCGCAGCTAATAATTGGACGCGTTGGCAACCAGCAGACCCTAAGATTGCCGCTTTGTAGTCCTCAAAGAGTGCTTCAAACTTTTCGCCATCCTCTGAACCAGGCGTTATGGGCAATTGAACGATTCTAACGATCATATAAAATCCATTCTCACCCAATCGTGCACTTTCATGCCCAAGAGTTCATTCGATCCTTTTACATGCTCGCCACCACTCTTGCCTACAACGATGCATAAATGCTGGTGTTCATCCCAAACTGCGGCTAATTTTCCCGGGGGTACATCTCCTATTCGATCGTAAAATCGACCGATACTTCTATTTCGAGGGGTCTCAACGGACGGTTTTCTCCCCTTTAATTGCGAGTCGAACATGGCCTTCGTGATGTTCGTTATGCATGTTCCATAATGATCTACATACACTACGGACCCACGGATCGTTTGCTCTTCTACCATAGGTTCGTGCTCTTTAATGCGCTTAACACGCTGAACAACAGGCCCAAGCAATTCTAATTTGCCCCCTTCCGCCAAATGGGCGGCCGCAGTGCTAAATAAGGCGAAAACATCATTCGGGTCGACGCCACGAATATCCAATTGCCGGGCATCAGTAATCTTTGCGTCCACCAACAAGCTGGGTAAGGTGCCATTATTTGCAGCGATAAAATATTGGCCGTTAGCTTTTATGCAAACGTAGCTCAAACCCTTTTGAGGACTGCTTCCTACGAAGACCACATGAATAGTGCCTGTAGGGTAAGCGTTGAATGCGCGCTTTAAAAGGAACGAAGCCTGCTGAATATTATGGGGTTCAACACCATGACTTATATCTACCCATTGCAACTCTTTGACACGACGAATAAAGTGCGCTTTTGCCTTCGCAAGCGTCGCGTCTTTATGTCCAAAATCTGTAGTTGCTGTAATGACCGCCATAGAAGGGCTAATGCCGCGTTGAGTATTGGTAAAAATGTAGTTACTTTGTCAAAAGTAAGGCAATTCCGCCTTCATTTACACCATACAAGGTAGCAGTAATTGACAGAACGCATATTTGAACTCACAGCGGCCGATCCAGCGCAACTTTATGGCCCCAGTAATACGTTCCTAAAACAGATTGGAACGCATTTTCCTCAGCTGAAAATTGTTGCCCGCGGTCACAAAATAAAAGTCAGTGGCCCGGAAGAAATCGTCATAGAATTTGAAAATAAACTTGACGGTATCCTCGCCTATGTTGAAAAGCATAAAACACTGGACCAAAGGGCCTTTGACAACCTAGTTCAAGCAGACGACACCGGAAAAGAGAATTATACTTTACTCAAAGACGAAGCCATACTGCACGGGCCGTCAGGACGGATTATAAAAGCCAAGACACCGAACCAGTATAAACTCATCGAAGCCAGTGTGGACAATGATCTTGTTTTCGCTATTGGACCGGCAGGAACTGGCAAAACTTATACGGCCGTAGCTTTAGCTGTTCGCGCTTTGAAAAACCGTGAAGTGCGGCGCATCATTCTAACACGACCTGCCGTTGAGGCAGGTGAGAACCTCGGGTTCCTTCCTGGAGATTTAAAGGAAAAATTAGACCCTTACATGGCGCCATTGTACGATGCGCTGCGCGATATGATTCCAAAAGAAAAATTGGAATTTTATCTTGAAAACAGGACTATCGAAATTGCGCCCTTAGCCTTCATGAGAGGACGTACGCTTGACGACGCTTTTGTCATCCTAGA
>Ga0102816_1000819_pt1 | contig 11327 bp, 10 predicted proteins | sample ColrivemetaGS545_FD_84509 | JGI IMG/M metagenome (GOLD analysis project Ga0102816, IMG submission 84509) | Estuarine microbial communities from the Columbia River estuary - Flood tide non-ETM metaG S.545 | ecosystem: Environmental > Aquatic > Marine > Intertidal zone > Estuary | place: USA...
ACAAATGTTGCCAACATACCTAATACTATACCCATTATCAACCCATAGACAAGCGTTGCAAAGAGCGTAAAGAAAAACAGAAAGAGCTGCTCCAGACCCACACTCGCGATTCGGCTGAATTGTGATGGATTTAACAGCTTATACCCAGTAAACACTAATATAGCCGCTAATGCAGGTAGCGGGATTTGTGTTAATAGCGTCCGGAAAAATAAGACAAAAACTAAGATGAGAATACCATGGAAGAAATTGGCCGAACGCGTTTTAGCACCATTGCTCACATTTACAGAACTACGGGCAATAACCGTCACCACACTCAATCCTCCAACCAGTCCAGATAAGGCGGTGGCTATACCCAAAGCGCGCAGGTCTTTGTTGACATTTGAGCGACGCTTGTATGGATCTAAACGGTCCATACCTTTTATGGAGAGTAAACTTTCAATACTCGCTATAAAGGTTAATGATACTGCTGCACCCCAAAATGGACCTTTAGTGATACCTGAGAAGTCTGGCATACGCCAAGCAGACATCCAATCCGCAGGTATATTCACAAGGTACTTTTCTGGAAAGAAACTCGTGCCTGAAATGCGCGTACCTATCATCTGAACTGCAACAGAAATAATGACTACCCAAAGTGGAGCCGGCACAGCATGTACCCATTGTGCGCGAATCTTTGGAAATACTGAAAGTAATAGTAAACTGAATAGTCCTATCCCTGCCGTTTTCCATGTACCTGCGTCAGCCCAAAACAGTGCCTCTACTTAATTGACGAATTCTAATAATAAGGGAATAGGAGCTGTACTTTCTGGATTTAATATTCCAATCATCACGTGGCTTTGCTTCGCCAAAATAATGATACCAATGGCAGCCAACATGCCTTGCACGGCAGAGGTGGGGAAAAGATCGGCCAATACGCCTAAACGGACGGATCCCAACAGGAATAGCAAAACACCACTGACAACAATAGCTCCCAGCGCCATATAATACCCTGCAAGCATATCTCCGTTTCCTAAAGTCGTGATCGCAGCTAAAGTGACTACAGCTAATCCATTACCAGCTCCGGTTATGGTTACGTACGAACCGCCTAGATGCGCTACGACTACTCCACCAACTACAGCGGCCATTAGGCCTGCAATAGCGGGTGCGCCTGAGGCTAATGCCAACGCTATCGAAATGGGTAGCGCTACCAACGAAACTACAAATCCGGCTTTTAGATCGGCCTGCCAATTTTCTTTGAAGCCTTTAAATCCACTACTCGGCTTATTCATAGGCATTGTCTTTAGTGGTATGAACAATGAGAACGTCCGATGGTAGATCGGCCAATATGTACTCTAAATCGTGCTTAAAAATTCGATCGAACAGTCCTAGTTTTGTATCGGGTGAATTCACAACCAAAAGGTCCGCTCGTTTTGCTTTTGCGTAATGAGCAATGGTATATCCGCGCTTGCCAAAAACATGCTGTTCTTTGATATCTAGATTTACTGGAACCTGACAATTTTGAAGCATATCTTCAATGCGGCTGTGTTGCTCACGTTCGATTTGCTTTCTTTTACGCTCGCTGTTTAATTGGCTTTTATCGTCGTCCGGTTTAATCAAGGACTTTTCACTTAATTCATCCACAACAAACAGCTCTTTACTACCCAATTTCGACCCAAGCCATAAGGCGGTACGAATAGTATCTAAAGTTTTAGGGTGGTCTAAACCGTTGACCACAATGCGCTCACAAGGCATACCCTCCACTCTACTGTCGGTCAATAACAATAAGCTCACTTTCGCCTTCCGGCAAACATCACGAGCAATACTGACCGTAAAAACCTTAAACATGTGCTCTCGGACTAGAGCGCCTAAAGCAAGTAAGTCGATACTATTTTCTTGGCAAAGCATTCGTAATTCTTCCTTAGGATCACCCTCCTTGCAGACCAATTCTACGTCGGACTTTGATATACCTAGCTCTGATAAGAAACCCGTGTAAGTCATCTCGCAGCGGTCGTTCCATACGCCGATATGGAACACGTACATCTGTGCATCACATCTCTGAGCGATCCGGTAGACTTCTGCTAGGTTTGCCTTCGCCATTGGTGAAAAGCCCATAGCAGTAGCGATTCTCTTAAAGGTTACGGGGGGTATACCTGATTTTGTCATCGTTTATTTACTGCTCGTTTAAACTCATTTAACTCTGTTTGCGTTCCTTGGAAAATACGTCCTATGCGACCCTTTGGGCCGGAAGCAAATACATATTTTCCACTGTACGCGAGGCTGTGCATGGCTGTAGTATCCAATTCATGTAAAATAGAATCCGCATAATACATACCCGCAGTCCCTGTAAAATACACATTCTGTCCAGCACTTACTACGTCAGAACTATACGGAAGATTACTAAAATTATCAATCCCTGTATAAGCACTTTCAGGATCGTATTCTATACTATTACCCAATGCGGCAGTATCGTAGAGGTAATCACCTCCTACAATGATGTAACGACCGTGGTGCCAATCGTGAGCGAATGCACCTTGACTGGGAAGTCCTTGAGGTAACTCTAGCCATTTGGCTACCCAATTTTTCCCTTCATTTGGTAACATGTGTATACGCGAGACGGTTCCGCCAGTTACAATGCTCAGTGTTGAATCGTGGTAAAGAATAGAAGATCCACTTGCAGCAAATGCAGCCTCACCGTCTATTGCGATTGGCCCTTCTATCTCAGCCCAATGCCGACCGCCATCTATGGTCCGTAAAAGTTTAAAACGTCCATTTACGGGATCGCCAAAAACCCAGCCTAAAGTATCATTTGCAAATGTGATGCCGTCTAGAAAAGTAGATTGTGCAGTATCGGAAAATACCCGCGTCCATTGTGCACCGCGGTCTTCGGTAAAGTAAATGTAGGAAGGCGCCCCAGCGCTTACGGCGATGAAACGAGAATGATCTAGGGCCCATACGCTGCGAAACTGACTCTCTGGGGCGTCGGAAATTTGCATGAATTCCCAATGGATTCCTGCGTCAAGACTAAAGCAAAAACTACCTTCAGAACCGCCAATTAAAACTACACTATCATCTACAGCATGCAAACCACGAAAGATAAACTGCTCGCCGGCTTCGTACAGTGGTATGAAGAATGGACCGACGGTTACCGGCGGTTGGTCGCAACTCGATGTGAACAACGCAAATAATGCCGTTATCCCCCAGAAACCTATCCTCTTATGTCCCTTAAACATCCATTTTTAGCTTTTCCTCAAGATAAGTAGTAGCTGTTAAAATGCAAAGTAAATAAAAGGCTGAACCTCAGCACTAAGGATTTGATAAATGACCATGGTTGCAGCAAGAGCGAGCGCGAACAACGCCCAGGCGGGTGCGTTGCTCACGGCCTGGCGAAGGCGTGCCTTGTGAACGCTAGGGATCCAGTGGATGCAATAGCCCAGTATAAGGACTGTAAAATATTTCCAATTCCCAGCGAGCACTCCGCCAACGGTAGACCACCCAAAATCGTTTGGAATTTTAGCAAGGATTTGAATAGCACCGTCCCAGGTAGGGGAACGGAACCATGCACGAGTAAAGGTGATAAATACCAAAGTGATCACTAAACCTATGGCCCTATTGTACCAGCGTGACTTGTCTGCCCATGGTGAAATTTTCTTCCAATTCTTGTAGACTACTAAGCCCACACCATTCAGCGTTCCCCAGGTAACAAAATTCCAAGAGGAACCGTGCCAAAGACCCCCAAAAATCATGGTCAGCATGAGGTTGATGTTCGTGTTAACCCAACGCTCTGCCGTCATACTGTAGCGCATGAGTAAATAACCTCCTGCGAATAGCACGCCCAGTAATACGGATAGTAATGGCTGATCCACCACTAATGCAATCATCACTAAAAAGAGGAATACAATAAGGTAAGATGCAATGGAACCGGTTCTATTTCCACCTAATGGGATATACAGGTAATCGCGCAACCAAGTCGACAATGATAAATGCCAGCGACGCCAGAATTCCGCAACTGAAGAAGCCTTATAGGGGCTGTTAAAGTTTTTAGGTAAAGTGAATCCTAAGAGCATTGCAATACCGATAGCGACATCCGTATAGCCCGAGAAATCTGCGTAGACTTGCATGGAGTAGCCAAAGAGTGCACTCATGGTTTCAAAACCGCTGTACAGCTGAGGATTATCGAAAACACGATCGATGAATTGGACCGCGAGGTAGTCCGCAAGTACCAATTTTTTGAGCAATCCATTTAAAATCCAGAATACTGCTAAACCTGCTCGCTCTTTTGTCAGCGCATAAGGTTGATGCAGCTGTGGAATAAATTCGGATGCGCGAACAATGGGACCGGCGACCAATTGTGGGAAGAAACTGACATAAAAACCAAAGTCAAAGATATTTTTAACCGGCTTTACATGACCCCGGTAAATATCTACGCTGTACGAAATGGTTTGAAAGGTGAAAAAGGAGATTCCAACGGGCAATAGGATTCGATCGAAAACGAAATTAGTACCAACAGCATTGTTGGTCCATAGCGCGAATTGGTTGATTACTTCCAATTCAATTCCGGTTAAATCCTGGAGAAAATCCGCAACAAAATAAGCGTACTTAAAATACCCCAGGACAAAAAGATTCACCACGACGCTCAAAGCGACTAGGGCTTGACGTTGCCAGCGTACCTTATTCTTAAATATGGCCCAACCAATACCAAAATCTACGATTGTCGAGAATAGTAAGATAATGAAGTAGAAGCCGCTCGTCTTGTAGTAGAAAAATAAGGAGACAGCGAATAGAAAGAGGTTACGACGGGCGGTGTGTTTATACACAAGACTATAGCCACCCATTACCAATGCAAAGAATACCCAGAAATAGCGCTGCGTGAAAAGCAACGGACTATCCTGTTGGTAGGTGAACCACTCTACAATATTCCACTGTTCCATCATGGGGCGAGTGCTTTTAAATGCTGCTCATAGGCCTCCCAAAAGGCCCAAAACAGAAGATCCGAATTCAATCGGTAGCCCGCTCTAGTAAGGTGAATTTTATCTGATTTCGCCAGACGATGTTCTTCCCAGAGTACTATACTGTTTAAACCGCCCATGACCCCGAAAAGGTCCCATACTGCGGCATCGTGTTCTTTACTCAACTGTTCCATCACACGTACTACATCCAAAGCATGTTTGTTTGGGGTGCGTCGCTTGTAATAACTGTCGTTGTTGGTCATAAAAATAAAGGCGCAATCTGGATTGATGGTGCGGAACCAATCCACAAGTGTATCGTATCGTGCCTTATATTCCTCTGGATGCCAATCACTGTCTGGCTTGTATGCATCATTGATTCCCAGTCCAAATATGACCAAGTCGGGTGCCACATAGGCCCCCTGCTCAATAAAATTCTCACTGCGCAAGAATGACTTCGTTGCCGCCCCATTTACACCCAGGGCATGGTAAATCAAGCCTGGCTCATCGCGCACCATTTGTATACCCTGTAAAGTATACTGAGATTCGCCCTCTTCTGCGGCATCAAAAGAAACCGCAACGGAATCCACTAGTGCATTAAAAAACCAACAGCGTACACCTGCCGCCGTGTCCACGTAGGTACTATCCGGTACTGGTGTGCAAACGGGTACCATCGTGTTACTCCGGTAATGCTCAAACACTCGAAGTTCTTTAAATGCATAGGCTTCCCCAGCCCCACTAAAACTTTGCAATGCGAAACCGGCGTCTCTGTCGCGTGTTATGGCATCAATCCCACTGAAACCCCATGGACAATTATTTCGTGGTATGGAATTTCTACATCCCTCCCATGTTCCCATTTTTTTCACATAAATATTACCGGGCATATTGGTATTCGCCAATCGGTGCGGGAAAAAGAAACCACGCTCGACATTTAATTCTGGGGCCAATTGGGCCAAATTCATTCGCATCGCGTGACTCAGCGTACCGCCTTGAACGTGAGAACCGCCCATATGTACTACGTTCACTTTTCCCTCCTCTTCAAATATGGTACAATCCAATTTCTTAAAGAAATACTCCAAAGCGTCTTCTGATCCAAAATACTGGAGCGACTGTTTCGTCGTATCTAAAAAAGGATATTTCAACGAAAGAGCACCCAGAGACTCTTGTCCTTGGAGAACTAACGTGAACGCAATGAACAATAAGGCAAGTCTTTGCTTCATTCTCTGGATCCTGTTACGGCACCTGTGCCTTGATTCATTTGCTTGAATAATGCCGCTGAATCAGCCAAACGCTGCATTTCAACACGTTCTATGGCGATCAAAGCGTTGTACTGGTCTTCTAATACTTTCAAGGCTCTGACAAGCGATGCACCAACTTTGCTAGCGCCTTTGGGGGTGAAATGAATATAATCCCTTACTGCTAATGCTGGTTTAGCATCCACCCACTTGACCATGGAGCCCGAACCACCCATAACATCGTATAAATCCCAAAATGCAATACCTCGTGATAGAAGCTCATTACGCAACCGATGGGTAAGTTCTTCCAACAAAGGATAACTCTCAAATGCCAGTCCATTTTTTCGTGCCATATCCGAAGGGCCTATAAATAAGAAGGCTGCATTGGGGTGGAGTCTTTTCAAATAATCCGCTTGCCTTGCTAAAGCGCGAGCGAACCTACCGACATGCGCCTCATCCTTTAAATAAGGCACGGCATTACCACCGAACTGCAAAATGATTAAGTCATAGGCCTCGCGTTCTAAGGAAGCTTTGAACTGCACCCTGTTCATTTTTGTGAAAATCATCCCAGATGCACCGCGCATAGCTACGTTATCCGCATGAAAACCAAAGGGACTTTCGAAACTGATGCCATAAACGCGAATCTGTTGCTTAGAATTGATACGCATTGAAAATTTATCGTCATTCGGGACATCGATCGCAAGCGTCCACTCGCCAGCTGGAAAGATGCGGGTAGAATAAATAGAATCGGCCACCAAAATCTGGACAATGGAGGGTGATGCGCCCTCTACATGCATTTTAGCCGTTGTGAAATTTCTTGCTCGACTGTATCCCCATTTGCGTTTTTTGAATGCTACGCTCCCTACAAATTGACCGCTATCGTTCGGTTCCACTAAAGTGAAAGAACCTAAATGCCCATATTTCATATCTAAAAAGGCAGTATCGCGACGTCCAAAAACCGTCTTGCGTGCGAGCCCTTCTTCATTTTCAAAAGCCAGAGAAGATGGTGCGACCAGCGGTTGGAGTGCTACATAACCGAAGCCAGTACCGCCGTAGTTGCGCTGATAGGCATCGCGTAATTGCATGGTAATACGATCACCTTCCAATTGCGAATCCCCGAAATGAAGCACTCTAACTCGAGAATTGGGATCGGCTGATAAACGCTCCAATCCTTCAAAGAATGGAGCGAAGAGCTTCACATCGGACAACTGTATAGCGGTATCTAAAACAACCGGTTCCGCTACCGGCAACATTTCGGTTTCCTCCGAGAGTAATGGGGTCGTCACAGTGTCTGTTTCTTCTATGAGCGCATCTAAAACCAAATTTTCCGGAACCACAATTGCTTTGTCTACAGTACTATCTTCGGACCAAAGCGCACCTAGTAATTCACTCGGGGTATAATACCCAATCTCGAATGGACCCACCTGCCATTTCTCTTTTGGAGAAAGAAAACTCAGTCCCAGCATTAGGGTACCTAATGCAAATAGAAATAAGAAAAAATGTGCCGGTTTATTCATGCCCTAAAGGGTACTAGGGTATTTATCGGGAGAGTAATCAGTAATGGTTAGGGTGTTGATTTTTAGGCGTTCACCTGCTTTGATCAATTCGTCGACTTTATTCCAAGTCTTAATATTATCTGCGCTGACACCTGGAAACTTGTTGGCAATGTCCCACAAAGTATCCCCCGGCTTGACCTCATAGGTAATATATGCACCTGCTAAAGCCAATACCTCTTTTTTCAGAGTATCTTTTTCAGATGTTGGAGCTACTTTAGGATTTTTTTTCGGCTCAGCAGCTGCTACTTGAAGGGATTCGCGCTTATTCGAAGATACCCAAACGGTCAATTTTTGACCGGGATAGATTATGTTGCTTTTTATACTGTTCCACTTCTGTAAGTCACTTACTTTCACGCCGAAAGTTGTGCTGATTTTACCCAAATAGTCCCCGGAGCGCACCGTATAGGTGATGGCGTCATGAATGAACGGATCCGGCATAAAGGACAATACTTGTTTTCTGCGCTTCTCATATTGTGCAAGAAGGGCCGCTTCATACGTCTGCTGCTCTTCTACTAACGCGTTCCAATCATTAGGACCGGGTATCCATTCCACTCCATAGAGCGCTGCACCCTTCGGCAAAACATCACGCGTTAAATGAGGATTGGCAGATTCAAGCTCGCGCAGTTTTATCCGACCTTCGTCGGCTACTGCACTTAATAACACTGTTCCTGGCGCTGCTTTCACAGTAGCTTGAAGCGCGTAATCAGATTCTAGTCCATAATAACGACTCACGGCCTGCTTTCCCTTCACTGGATCAAAGCGCTCGTCTACAAAATCGTTGATTGTAAGTCCCATTTTTATGGCTTGCACTCTGGTTAGTGCAGGGACTTCCATAGATTGCCATCCCGCCGGTTCAAAAGTTGCCGGCGAGCGCACCAATTCCCACTGCACTTCAACGAGATCTGCATGAGCGGTAGTATCCTCTTGCAGTGAGGCTGCATGCATAAAGCCATGGCTGCTGAGCAGTAGTAGAAAAATTTGAATGGTGGAGGAAATACGCATATAAACAAATATAACGTTTGCCCAAGCCAATTCCATCTATTTACAACTGTAGAAAATTGAAGTTTTCCTCATCGATTTGTGAAAAACTCTTTCAACTAATTTCTAGAATTTCGCACCGCTATTTTAGACGTGAATCAAGGTTTAGAGCACCTCGCAAATGAGATCGTAATCGTGCGCTTCAATGACTTTAACCGTGCAGAAATCGCCGATTTTCAGATAAATATCCTCAGCTGGAATGAGCACTTCGTTATCTACATCCGGACTGTCGAATTCCGTGCGACCGACAAAATGAGCACCTTCCTTACGGTCGATCAGTACGCGGTATTCCTTGCCTACTTTCTGCTCATTCAGTTCGCGACTGATATCCATTTGGATGGCCATGATTTCGTCAACGCGTTGTTGCTTCACTTCCGCTGGAACGTCGTCCTCAAGCTTGAAGGCGTGTGTGTTTTCTTCGTGGCTGTAGGCGAAGACACCTAATCGGTCGAAACGCTGTTCGCGAACCCAATCCAATACGACCTGGTGGTCTTCCTCCGTTTCCCCGGGATAACCGGCAATCAACGTAGTACGAATGGTAATGCCCGGCACTTTTTCGCGCATCATCGCCAATAAGGCATCCGTCTTCGCTTTTGTAGTACCACGACGCATGCTTTTAAGCACGGGATCAGCAATGTGCTGCAGCGGAATATCTATATAATCACACACCTTCGGCTCCTCGCGAATAATGTCCAAAACATCTTGCGGGAATCCAGATGGAAAAAGGTAATGCAGGCGAATCCATTCAATTCCCTCTACTTTGACGAGCTCTTTTAATAGCGCTCCTAATCTGCGCTCTTTATATAGATCTAACCCATAGTACGTCAAATCCTGAGCAATGAGAATCAATTCTTTGACCCCTTTTGCCGCCAATTTTTCAGCTTCTGTAACCAAATCTTCAATCGGTGTTGATTTGTGGCCACCACGCATTAATGGAATGGCACAAAAACTACACGGACGGTCGCAACCTTCTGCAATTTTTAAATAGGCAAAATGCTTTGGCGTCGTAGTCATACGCTCACCTACCAATTCATGCTTGTAATCTGCGCCCAATGTCTTCAGCAACAATGGCATATCGCGCGTACCGAAGTAGGCATCTACATCCGTAATTTCAGCTTCAAGATCCGGCTTATATCTTTCTGATAAACATCCTGTTACATAAACATGATCTACCTCTCCACGTTGCTTTTTATCAGCGTAGTGCAAGATCGTATCAATACTTTCTTGCTTCGCGTTATCTATAAACCCGCATGTATTGATCACAACAATATTGCCCTCCTCTTCTTCTGGCGCTTCGTGTGTCACCTCTTTACCGTTGGCTTTGAGTTGACCCATTAAAACTTCAGAATCGTAGATGTTCTTTGAACACCCAAGCGTCACAACATTAATGCTGTTCTTTTTGCTACTACGTGCACGCATACTGGATTATTTGTTAAATAAGCTTGAAGCAAAGGCCTCAGGGTTGAACAGTTGTAGGTCTTCCATGCCTTCACCGACTCCGATAAACTTTACGGGAACGCTTAGCTGATCGGAGATGCCTATCACGACGCCACCTTTCGCGGTCCCGTCCAATTTTGTTACGGCTAATGAGGTGATTTTTGTCGCCTCTGAGAATGCTTTGGCTTGGAGTAACGCATTTTGTCCGGTCGAACCGTCTAAAACCAAAAGTACCTCGTGCGGTGCATCCGGAACCACCTTCTCCATGACTCGGCGCACCTTACTGAGCTCCGTCATTAAATTCTTCTTGTTGTGCAATCGACCAGCAGTATCTATGATACAAAGATCTGCTCCTTTAGAGACAGCATGTTGAAGCGTATCGTAAGCAACGGAAGCAGGATCTGATCCCATTTCTTGTTTAATCACAGGTACTCCCGTGCGTTCTCCCCAAATGCCCAACTGCTCAATAGCAGCGGCACGAAAGGTATCCGAAGCACCCAGCACAACATTATATCCTTTGTTTTTGAATTGGTGGGCAAGCTTACCTATGGTTGTAGTTTTCCCTACTCCATTCACACCGACCACCATAAGAACATACGGCCCCTGCGTTTTAGGAAGCTCAAAGTCTTCCCAAGCACCGCGTTCGTGCTGCATGAGCCCCGAGATAATCTCATAAAGCATCTGCATCAGCTCGTCCTGATCCATGACTTTATCGCGCGCTACGCGCTCCTCTAAAGCCTCTATAATCTTCACCGTTGTATCTAGACCTACATCAGAAGTGATCAACGCCTCTTCAATATCATCTAAAACCTCATCATCAACCGAGCTCTTACCAGCAACGGCGCGCGTAATTTTTTCGAATACACTACTGCGCGTTTTCTCAAGACCTTGATCTAAGGTCTCCTTCTTGTCTTTGGTGAAGAATTTTGAAAAGAAGCTCATACGACTGCAATAATTAGATAAAAAAAAACCACTCCGGAGAGTGGTTCAAATATCGTGATTAAAGACGGATCTTATTTCAAGAAGTCTTTAGCTAATTCTTTAGGCACTACACGTGTTTCAAAAGAGTACGACCCTTTTGCGTTTTTTACCATGTTGATCACTTTCGTGAATTGCTTAGCGTCAGCTGACTTAAGCGTTGC
>Ga0102816_1000830_pt1 | contig 11199 bp, 10 predicted proteins | sample ColrivemetaGS545_FD_84509 | JGI IMG/M metagenome (GOLD analysis project Ga0102816, IMG submission 84509) | Estuarine microbial communities from the Columbia River estuary - Flood tide non-ETM metaG S.545 | ecosystem: Environmental > Aquatic > Marine > Intertidal zone > Estuary | place: USA...
CCAATATCGCCAGTGCGATTAGCATGGGTGCCACCGCACAGTTCGACGGAGAAGTCTCCACCCATGCTGAGCACGCGTACTTCGGAGCCATACTTTTCTCCAAAGAGTGCCATGGCGCCCTTCTCAACTGCCTCATCCATGCTCATTACGTCAGTTTGCACTGGCGTATTACGCAGAATTTCACGGTTAACCCTATGTTCAATGTCACGAATCTGTTGCGCGCTGATGGACTCTCCATGGGAAAAGTCAAAGCGCAGGCGCTGGCTATCGACCAATGAGCCCTTCTGATTTACATGCTCACCCAATATTTGCTGCAGTGCCGAATGCAATAGATGAGTTGCAGAGTGATTCAAGGCTGTTGCGGTACGCACAGAGCAGTCCACAGTAGCGGTTACGGTCTCACCAACATTCAGCTCACCGGACAACACCTTGCCAATATGCAGGTGATGCTCGCCGGCTTTGCGGCAGTCGGTTATTTCAATTTTCGCCGAGGCGGTCTGCAAATAACCACTATCTCCGACCTGGCCGCCAGATTCTGCGTAGAACGGTGTGCTGCCAAGAATCACTGCGACCTCTGCATCCGCTCCGGCTGCAGAAACCTCTTCGCCAGCGGAATAGAGGGCAACCACATCAGCGCTATGTTCAAGGCTGTTATAGCCAACAAATTCGGTGCTGCCTTCAACGCGAATGCTCTCACTGTAATCCAGCCCAAACTGACTGGCCGAGCGAGCACGAGCGCGCTGAGCTTCCATGCACTCTTCATAACCGTCCATATCCATGCTGTAACCACGCTCGCGCGCTATGTCATTGGTCAGGTCGGTGGGAAATCCAAAGGTGTCATAGAGCTGAAAAATCAATTCTCCCGGAAGTTGCTCCGCTGTCAGATTCGTCAGCGCCGCTTCCAATACACCCATACCTTTATCCAGAGTGCGGGCAAATTGCTCCTCTTCTTTTTTGATCGTTGCAATAATCTCTTGCTGCATGCTCAGCAATTCGGGATAGGCCTCACCCATCACTTCACCAAGAGACACCACCAACTTGTGGAAGAAACTACCACTGGCACCCAAATTATGTCCGTGGCGCAATGCACGACGAATAATACGGCGCAACACATAGCCGCGACCTTCGTTAGAAGGCACCACGCCATCAACCACTAAAAAGGCGCAGGAGCGAATATGATCGGCAACTACTTTTAAGGAATTTTCCGCAAGGTCAGTGACGCCAATAATTTTTGCTGCAGCTTTAATCAGATGTTGGAACAGGTCAATATCGTAATTGTTATGCACACCCTGCATAACCGCCGCGACGCGCTCAAGACCCATTCCGGTATCGATTGAGGGCTTTGGCAGTGGTGTCATCTTGCCACTGCTATCGCGTTCGAACTGCATAAACACCAGATTCCAAATTTCGATATAGCGGTCTAGATCGTCATCTGGGCTCCCTGGAGGGCCCCCGGGAATGTCCTCACCATGGTCCCAAAAAATCTCCGTGCTCGGTCCACAGGGTCCGGTATCGCCCATCTGCCAAAAGTTGTCCTCGTCCAGACGCGACAGACGATTTGGATCTATACCAATTTCATTGACCCAGATATCAGCGGCTTCATCATCACTGATATGCACGGTAATCCAGAGACGCTCTTTGGGTAATTTGAGTACTTCAGTAAGAAACTCCCAGGCAAAACCAATTGCTTCGCGCTTAAAATAATCGCCGAAACTAAAGTTGCCGAGCATTTCAAAAAAGGTGTGATGTCTGGCGGTGTAGCCGACATTTTCCAGATCGTTGTGTTTGCCACCGGCGCGCACACAGCGCTGGGACGAAACCGCACGATTGTAATCACGTTTTTCGGCACCGAGAAAGACATCTTTAAACTGCACCATGCCAGCATTAGTGAACAGCAGTGTAGGATCATTTCCCGGCACTAGGCTACTGCTTGGCACAACACTGTGCTGCTTGCTGGCGTAGTAATTTAAGAATGCGTCACGAATGTCGGCGCTTTTCATCATTGTTTAGTTCCAGTTATTAGCATGGCCTGGGTGACCAGCGCTTTTTTAAATTTTAGGTGCCCAAAATGGAGGCTTTCAGCTAATCAGGTCTGAGACATTGGGCTCTCAGCTAGCAGACTCACAGATAGCAGACTACTAAATCGTAGACTCTGAAAAATCTTGGCTACCAGAGGGGTCAGCTAAAACATGCAGATGCAAATGGAATACTGTCTGACCAGCTGCCCGTCCGTTATTCACCACTAGACGAAAGGCCTCCTCTACCCCAGCTTGCCTTGCTACTTCACCGGCCACCCACATCAAGTGCCCAAGCAGTGCTTTATCAGCTTCAATGGCATCAGCCAGTTTAGCGATAGGCTGACGCGGGATCACCAGCATATGGATAGGCGCCTGAGGAGAGATATCGTTAATCACAATACACTGGTCATCCTCATAGAGAATCTCCGCAGGAATTTCTCGGTTGATAATGCGTGTAAAGAGGGTTGGTGTTGAGTCGGCCATCAGGAATACCTCAGTCTAGTGGAGTCTGTCTATTTGCCCGAGTCATGGAGCTTTTCATCGGCAGTCAGTTGCCGTGCTTCAGATTCCAACATCACCGGAATGCCTTCGCTTATGGGATAGGCCAAACCACTGGCACGGCAAACCAACTCCTGCTTGGCTTTATCATATTCAAGTGGCGCCTTGCTGACAGGGCAAACCAATATACTAAGAAGCTTTTTGTCCACGATAAGATCGTCCATTTGAAAACCGCGTTAGTTTACGCAAAATGATGCTCAACTGCCATTATCTGAGGTAAATAACCTGTAAGCCATAGCTTAAAAAGAGTCAGTGATACCGCGGTCTAGTTGCGGAAACTATTGCACGGGGAAGGATTCCAGAACAAGCGCCGGATCTACCCGCTGATTGAGCCAGTTCATTCGCCAATCAAGATGTGCACCAGTGGCTCGCCCAGTGGAACCCACTCGCGCTATGGGGTCTCCGCGCTGCACACGACCACCCTTTTCAACGAGCATTTCACTGAGATGTAAAAAACTGGACGATAGGCCATGGCCGTGGTCAATAATTAGCGTGCCGCCAGAATAGAACAGATCATCATGCGCCATACGCACAATCCCCGCCGCTGGCGCCACAACAATAGTGCCACTGGGTGCTGCGTAATCAAGACCATAGTGAGGACTTTTAGGCACACCATTGTAAAACCGCTGACTGCCATAGACTCCCGTTATCGGCCCCTCTAATGGCTTGATAAAGCCAGATAAAAAATCGGTTTCATCGGTCACCAGACGGCGCGCCTCGCGAACAAGAGCGGAGTCAGATCGAATGCGCTGCAACTGTCCGGCCGGAGGTTCAACCGTGCGCTGGGGAACTCCCTCAACTCTCTGAATATTGTAACTGCGAGCAGCAACCTCAAATAAAACCTCAGTGGCAACCCCCGCTTTATCGGTTACCAAAAAGGTAGAGACCGCCGCTGCATTGCGACCCAGACCAAACAAAAACTGGCCATCAATGGTAGTTTTGATGAGCTCGCCTCTATGGCTAAGCGTCGTACCAGATTGCACCTGGCCCAACAGCAAACCACCCTGCTGCCAACTGCCACGCCATTTAATCAACGGATTGGTATCGGCATAAGACGCACAGGTCAATATCAGGCTGACCAACAAAGTAGCTACCTGAGAGAAGTGCTGGGAGAAGTACTGAGATTGCATTTACAGTGCCCTAGACAAATCCACCAGAGCCAGCGGCATTGTCAGTTAATCGAAGTCTTTTTCCAGTACTGGCTCTTCAAGCGCGACAAAGGGCTCAATACTGGCGATACGACAACTATAGCCTGAACCACCCATCACGGAAAGTCGATCGAACCGAGCGCAAAGCCTACTATTACTTCGATAACTCACATACCCTGAACGCTTAATACCAGGGCACTCTGTCTGCAAACGCAAGATTGCGGTTTTTTTGCCAAACAGGGTTATCAGGGCAGTTTTGTCATCGACAAATTTAATCCGTTTAATTCGATTCGCTGGCAGACAACCATTGCGAACCTTCCAGCCGCCAGAGCCGGCCTCTTTGTCAATGGCTGAAAGTTTGTCAGACAATGACTCTTTAGCCCCTGCATCAGAAAGGTCAGAAGGGTCAGAATTATTTGCAGTCTCGTCCGAGTAACTAGCGGGAGAGTCCCTAGCAGAAGAGTCCCTAGCAGAAGAGTCCCTAGCAGAAGAGTCCCTAGCAGAAGAGTCACTAGTAGAAGAGTAGCTAACAGAGCTGATTAAAACTAAACCAAACAAGAGATATACTAGGGATCGAGGGTATTTTATTGCTTTCATCAAGACCTCCATGGTGAGATGAAGAGAGGCCAACTCAATAGAACCATTGACGGCCTATCTCTGGAGGCACTAAAGTCCCCCTATTAACTAAAATAACACAACACACTTATATATGACTCAGAACAGCCGCTTTACCCCACCTTCGATGTTAAAAAACCCTCATATACAGAGTATTTTAAACAGCCTAGGACCACGAAAAATTCGCGCCAAGCGACTGGTCAACAAGTTAGACAGCAAAATGTTAACCCTTACTGCAAAAGATGGGACGCGTTTACTGGCTGAGTATGATCGCAGTAAAACACCGAACAATAGCCTCATCGTATTGCTTCACGGATGGGAGGGTTCCAGTCAATCGGCCTATCAGGTTACTACCGCAAACTATCTGTTAAAGCAGGGCTTTGATGTACTGCGACTGAATCTTCGCGACCATGGCGACAGTCATCATCTTAACTTTGAACTATTTAACTCGACCATGACCAATGAGGTAGCAGAAGCTATCGCCTGCTTCTTTGAAACCCATGCCTACGAAAAACGCTTTCTAGCAGGGTTCTCGCTGGGTGGGAATTTTACTCTGCGCATTGCAGCCGATCATGGCAGCAGCTTAAAACTCACGGCTGCGGCGGCTGTTTGCCCACCGGTTGACCCCACCAATGCCATGACAGCACTGGATAACACCTTATTTATTTATGAGCGCTATTTCTTTTATCGCTGGTCGAAGTCTCTGCGTAAAAAAATTGCTCACTTCCCCGAACATGGCTTTGAGCATGTTTTAAATAACGCTCGAACCATTGAGGATATGAATGGCTTCTTTATTGATCAACATACGCCTTTCGATAGCGCCGAGAGTTATTTCCAAGCCTATTCCCTAATCGGAGATCGTTTGCAGGCACTTGAGATACCGGCCCATCTGATTGCCTCAGAGGATGATCCGATTATTCCAGCAGAAGATTTGAAGCAGATTAACTGTCCCGAAAAGCTCAGTATTGAATTACAAGAATATGGCGGCCACTGCGGCTTTATTAAAAACCTATCGGCACATAGCTGGGTGGAGAATCGTCTTGTGGACCTATTTCGCGGCTACCTGTAGCCGTGACTGCCGACTATTGAGTCAGTCGATAAAGCCAAGATCATTTACTGGGTCATCTGAACAACCCTGAAGAGCATATTTAATTTGGTCGTAATTGAAACCACGGTATTGCAGAAAGCGCATGCGCTTAGCGGTCTCGCGTTGGTCAGCCGCTTGCCGTTGTCCAAACTTTCGCTGAGCAACCTCTCGGGCTAGATCCATCCAATCCACGTCTGCCGCATCCAATGTCTGCCCCACCAATTCATCGGCAATGCCCTTCTGGCGAAAATCCTGACGAATACGCGTCAAGCCATGACCACGAAGAATTCTAGAGCGCACAAAGGCCTCGGCAAACCGCTCATCAGATTGCAGGCCTTCATCTGCTAAACGCTGCAAAACCTCATCTATAGCACTGTGATTATCGAAACGTTTGTTGAGCTTAGTCGCCAGTTCTGCTCGCGAGTAATCCCGGCCCGTAAGCAGACCCATAGCGTAATTGCGCGCTTTGGCTGGAGTAGCATCTGCAGGAGCTTCTAACATAGCAGTGTATTTAACCTTTTTTATCTAAGGGCTAATTACACAAAAAGCGCCGATTGGCGCTTTTTGCTTGGCAATCACCGAAGAGACTTTTTACTCTGTCAGCGAAAGCCTGATAATTACTTCTCAGCAGACTCTTTCGCAACAGGCGCTGGACCACCCATCTCTTTCTCACGGATCATAGCTTCAATCTCAGCCGCAATCTCAGGGTTTTCAGTGAGGTAAATACCCACATTGGCCTTACCTTGACCAATCTTGCTGCCCTTATAGGCATACCAGGCACCGGACTTATCAATCAGACCATTTTTAACACCCAGATCAACCAGCTCACCGTTGCGGTTGATGCCGCGGCCGTAGAGAATCTGAAATTCGGTCTGCTTAAACGGCGGCGCCACTTTGTTTTTGACTACCTTGACGCGAGTTTCATTACCGACAATCTCGTCGCCATCTTTAACCGCACCAATACGGCGGATATCCAGACGCACTGAGGAGTAAAACTTCAGCGCGTTGCCGCCTGTCGTTGTTTCAGGGTTGCCAAACATCACACCAATCTTCATGCGAATCTGGTTGATAAAGATAACCAGGCAATTGGCATTTTTAATATTACCGGTCAATTTACGCAGCGCCTGAGACATCAGTCGGGCTTGCAGACCAACGTGGTGGTCGCCCATATCGCCTTCAATTTCGGCCCTTGGAGTCAATGCCGCAACCGAATCCACTACCAGTACATCACAGGCACCAGAGCGGACTAACATATCGGTAACTTCCAGCGCTTGCTCGCCGGTATCCGGCTGCGAAACAATCAAGTCGTCAACACTGACACCCAACTTCTCTGCATATACCGGATCCAGTGCATGCTCTGCGTCAATAAAGGCACAGGTTCCGCCCGCTTTTTGCGCTTCGGCAATCACTTGCAGGGTCAAAGTGGTTTTACCCGATGACTCGGGACCATAGATCTCAACAATACGGCCTTTTGGCAAGCCGCCAATGCCAAGCGCGATATCCAGTCCCAGAGAACCAGTAGAAATAGCCGGAACGGCTTGGCGAGTACCCTCACCCATGCGCATGACGGTTCCTTTACCAAACTGGCGTTCGATTTGCCCCAGTGCGGCTTCTAGTGCTTTTGACTTGTTCGCGTCCATTGTTGTGACCTCGAGATAAATTCAATTGGATTAAGTTGGCAGTGATAAATCAGACCATCAACTGTATGGTTATACAGTATTACATCCAGTAACCTGATGCAACAGTTCTTGCAGAGAAATTTCGATAGCCTGCTCGCGGACCGCAGCGCGATCCCCAGCCAGTAAATACTTTTTTGCCTTTACGCCCGCCGGACTGTGCCAGGCGAACCAGACCGTACCCACAGGTTTATCTTCGGTGCCTCCACCGGGACCAGCGATACCACTAATCGCCACAGCATAATCAGCATCGGCAGCGACTGCCGCACCAGCAACCATTGATCGCACCACCGCTTCGCTCACCGCACCCTGACTGGCCAGTATTTCCTGGGGAACACCAAGCATCGCCTGCTTGGCACTGTTGGCATAGGTAACAAAGCCGCAGTCGAACCATTTTGAACTGCCTGCGACACCAGTAATGGCATGAGCCACACCGCCACCGGTGCAGGACTCAGCTGCAGTGACTTTGGCGTCACACTGAGACAGTGCATTACCGAGTTTTTCGGCTAGGGAATTGATCGTTTTGCTCATAGAGGGAGTGTATCTCGCTTTGATTTACTCAGATAGCAATTTTGGTCTGATTAAAACTTAATATGGCGTAGGTTAAATATTAAAATGCAGCCTCAGACAGTCTTGTCGGGACTGCATAAATTGCGCCTTAGAGACTATACTGTCTCGAGGCTGTCGTCAGATCAGATTGTGGTTAGCAGATTGTCTGCAACAGAACCTGTGAAGAGTTGCGACAGCAGAGTATTCGATATAAATCTTTAGACTTAAAACAAGGACTCAACATTGGCCCACCAAGAACAGCACACCCCGATGATGCAGCAATTTTTGCGTCTCAAGGCAGACCACCCCAATGATATTCTGTTCTATCGTATGGGTGACTTTTATGAACTGTTTTTTGACGATGCCAAACGAGCCAGTGAAATTCTAGATATCACACTCACCGCCAGAGGAAAAACTAACGGCAACCCAATCCCTATGTGTGGCGTGCCCTATCATGCCGCCGAAGGCTACCTGGCCAAGCTAGTTAAGCAGGGTCACTCGGTTGCCATCTGTGAGCAGGTCGGCGACCCTGAAACCAGCAAGGGGCCGGTGGAACGCAAAGTCATGCGCGTCCTGACTCCTGGCACTATTAGTGACGAAGCGCTTCTCGATGCCCGTCGTGACAATCTTTTAGTCGCCATTACTGGCCTTGACCAAACCACAGGACTCGCGTCACTGGATATGAGCAGCGGCCGTTTTCAGCTGCTAGAGCTGGATTCAGAAGAAGAGCTTATCAGTGAATTGCAGCGGCTGAATCCGGTTGAAATTTTGCTCTCCGAAGCTCTGCCTGAGTTTGATTTTTTTAGCGCCCGGAAAGGCATAAAGCGACGCCCAATATGGGAGTTCGATTTAGACAGCGCCCTGCGATTACTCAACAAACAGTTTGGCACTCGCGACTTAAGTGGCTTTGGCTGTGACCATCTACCGGTGGCCATCAGTGCCGCTGGCTGCCTGCTACAGTATGCCAAAGATACCCAGCGTGGCGATCTACCCCATATCCGCAGCTTAGTTGCCGAGAACAATACCGAAAGTGTCGCGCTTGATGCCTCTAGCCGGCGCAATCTCGAACTCGATACCAATATGACTGGGGGCTCGGAAAACACCTTATTTGAGGTGCTAGATACCAGCGCCACCACCATGGCCAGCCGTCTGTTGCGCCGCTGGCTCAATCGCCCGCTGCAGCATTTACCAACGCTGCAGGCACGCCAGCAAAGTATTGCGGCTCTGCACTACAACTATCTCTATGAAGTACTTCACGGACATCTAAAGCAAATCGGCGATATGGAACGCATCCTCACCCGAGTTGCCCTGCGCTCAGCGCGGCCCCGAGATCTTACTCGACTGCATCAATCTCTGGCCGTACTGCCGCAGCTGGCTGCCGCCCTCGCCAACCCATCAACTGCACATCTGGGTGATCTGGCCACTGCCGCTGAACCTATGCCGGAGCTGGTGCACCTGCTCGGTAGCGCAGTGCAAGAAAATCCTCCAGTGGTGATCCGTGAGGGCGGCGTTATAGCTGACGGCTATGATAGCCAGCTCGATGAACTGCGCGCGCTCAACACCAATGCCGGCGAGTTTTTACTCGAACTGGAAGAGCGGGAAAAAGTTCGCAGCGGCATCAGCACCTTAAAAGTCGGTTACAACCGAGTTCATGGTTACTATATTGAAATCTCTCGCGGCCAGAGCGACAACGCTCCAGTGGACTACATCCGCAGGCAAACCTTAAAAAATGCCGAGCGCTTTATCACCCCAGAGTTGAAAGAATTTGAAGACAAAGCCTTGAGCGCCAAAAGCCGCTCACTGGCTCGAGAAAAGTTTCTCTACGAGCAGTTGCTCGAACAGCTCAATGAAAGCCTCGCCGAACTGCAAAGCTGCGCCGCCGCCGTCTCCGAAATTGATGTGCTGGCGACCCTCGCCGAGCGCGCACACAGCCTCAATTTTTGTCAGCCCAACCTCTCTTTAGAACCCGGCATCTCGATTCAGGGCGGCAGGCACCCAGTAGTGGAAAAAGTCTCCAACGACCCCTTTGTTGCCAATGATCTAGAAATGCACAGCGAGCGCAAAATGCTGGTGATTACCGGTCCCAATATGGGCGGTAAATCCACCTATATGCGCCAGGCAGCCCTTATAGTTCTGCTCGCTCAAATTGGTAGCTTCGTGCCCGCGGCCTCCGCAACCATAGGCTTAGTAGACCGAATCTTTACGCGCATAGGCTCCTCCGATGACCTCGCCGGTGGCCGCTCCACCTTTATGGTAGAGATGACCGAAACCGCCAATATTCTGCACAACGCCAGCGACCGCAGCCTAGTGCTCATGGATGAGGTAGGCAGGGGTACAAGCACCTTCGACGGACTCTCCCTGGCCTGGGCCTGCGCCTACCACCTGGCCGAAAAAGTCCGCGCCTTCACGCTTTTCGCGACCCATTATTTTGAGCTGACATCTTTGCCGGAAAAAGTCTCCGGCGCCTGTAACATTCATCTCGGCGCCACCGAATACAACGAAAATATAGTCTTCTTACACAGTATCGAAGAAGGCCCAGCGAATAAAAGCTACGGCATCCAAGTCGCCAAACTCGCCGGCCTGCCCGAAGAAGTTATCAGCCTCGCACGTCAAGAACTGGCCCTGTTAGAAGCCGGCAGCCACGCAGTGATAACACCAGCAGCGGATAATGCACAGCCAGCTGCGCCCTCACAGCCGAGCCAGAGCGAACTATTCTTGCCATCGATTAACCCGCAGCTGCAAAAGCGACTCGAGCAACTCAAGCCCGACGACCTTTCGCCACGAGATGCATTAGAGCTGCTCTACGAACTAAAAAAACTACTCTAATCCAAAAAGGTATAAGTTGACGCCAAAAAAGCGCCAGGGGCCATTCACAGGGCTGAAGTTGCTGTTATAATGCCGCCCGAAACGGCCCACCAATATTTACACGAGAGCGAGACCATGACCTTTATCGTCGGCGACAACTGCATTAAGTGCAAACACACAGACTGTGTAGAAGTATGCCCTGTAGACTGTTTTTATGAAGGCCCTAACTTTTTGGTAATTCATCCAGATGAGTGCATTGACTGCGCCCTCTGCGAGCCAGAATGTCCAGTAGGTGCTATCTTTGCAGAAGACGAAATCCCAGAAGGTCAGGAAGTATTCCTCGAGATCAACGCCGAACTGGCCGACGTCTGGCCCAATATTACTGAAATGAAAGACGCCCCCGCTGATGCTGCTGAATGGGATGGTGTTGAGAACAAACTGCAATATTTAGAACGTTAATTTCTTACACGTAAGAGTCAGCAAGAACAGAGTAAGATAAAAGTAGTCCGCGTAATTACGCACCCGTAGCTCAGCTGGATAGAGTAGGTGGCTTCGAACCACTTGGTCGGGGGTTCGAATCCCTCCGGGTGCACCATTTTTATTGGTAACCCATTGTTTTCCTTGTGTATTCTTCCAATTACACAGGTAGGGTAGACAATGCGGTATACACAAAAGCATCCCCAACACACTTACATCAAACGTGATGTGTATTACTTTTCAAGAGTAATACCTAGTGATTTAAA